>ERZ779885.4134-NODE-4134-length-11569-cov-7.172051_pt1 | contig 11569 bp, 7 predicted proteins | sample MGYA00511554_ERZ779885 | MGnify/ENA primary metagenome ERZ779885 (study PRJEB29588, sample SAMEA2160998) | human gut metagenome | biome: human gut; feature: human-associated habitat; material: faeces | place: Denmark | collected 2008/2010 ... | reverse complement strand
TGTGAACCAAGAGGTGACTTTGTGCGGTGGGGCGTGGCACACCCGCGACCACGGCGGCCTCATCTTCGTGGACCTGCGCGACCGCGAGGGCGTGACGCAGGTCTCCTTTGACCCGGAGCACTCCGGCGGCGAGGCCTTCCACGCGGCCGAGACCATCCGCTCCGAGTGGCCGATCAAGGTCACCGGCGTCGTGCGCGAGCGCCCCGAGGGCATGGACAACCCCAAGCTCGCGACCGGCGAGGTCGAGGTCCTGATCGACCAGATCGAGGTCCTCAACTCCTCCAAGACCCCGCCGTTCCAGATCGAGGACGGCATCGAGACGAGCGAGGACACCCGCCTGCGCTATCGCTATCTGGACCTCCGTCGTCCCGAGATGATGGCCAACCTCAAGCTGCGCTCCGACTTTACCTTTGCCATTCGGGAGGCGCTGCACAACCGTGAGTTCATGGAGGTCGAGACGCCCTCCCTGTTCAAGTCCACGCCCGAGGGCGCTCGCGACTTCATCGTTCCCAGCCGTATTCAGCCGGGTAACTTCTACGCCCTGCCGCAGTCCCCGCAGCTCCTGAAGCAGCTGCTCATGGTCGGTGGCGTCGAGCGCTACTACCAGGTTGCCAAGTGCTTCCGCGACGAGGACCTGCGTGCCGACCGTCAGCCCGAGTTCACCCAGGTCGATATCGAGATGTCCTTCGTGGACCAGAACGACGTCATGAGCGCGCTCGAGGAGGTCCTGGCCGACGCCTTCGGCCGCATGGGCGTCGAGATGCCTACGCCGCTGCGTCGTATGGACTACTGGGAGGCCATGGACACCTATGGCTCCGACAAGCCCGATACCCGCTATGGCATGCACCTGGTCGACCTGACCGACATCTTCGCCAACTCCAAGTTCAAGGTCTTTGCGACTGCCGCAAACGAGGAGGGCTCTGTCGTCAAGGCCATCAACGCCAAGGGCGCCGGTGCCTGGGCACGTGCCAAGATCGATAAGCTTGCCGGCGTGGCCTCCACGTTTGGCGCCAAGGGTCTGGCGTGGATCGCTTTCCGCGAGGACGGCTCCATCAACAGCCCCATCGTCAAGTTCTTCTCGGACGAGGAGATGGCGGCTCTGCGCGAGCGCATGGACGTCGAGCCCGGCGACCTTGTGATGTTCGCCGCCGGCCCGCGCCTGCTCTCTGACGAGATCCTGGGCGGCATGCGCTCGCACATGGCCAATGCGCTTGAGATCAAGCGCGAGGGCCACGACTTCCTGTGGGTCGTCAACTTCCCGCTGTTCCACTGGGATGAGGACCGCAAGGCCTATGCTGCCGAGCACCAGCCCTTTACCCTGCCGACCGAGACCGACATCGCCAAGATCGAGGCCGATCCGCTGGCAGCCGGTTCGTGCACCTACGACTTTGTCATGGACGGCTTTGAGGCCGGCGGCGGCGGTATGCGTATCCACAACGCCGAGATGCAGATGTCCATGCTCAAGCTCCTGGGCTTTACCGAGGAGCGTGCCGAGTCTCAGTTCGGCTTCCTCATGGAGGCCCTCAAGTTTGGTGCGCCCCCGATGGGCGGTTTCGCTCTGGGCCTGGACCGCGTGTGCATGCTGCTTACCGGTTCCGACTCTATCCGCGACGTCATGGCGTTCCCCAAGACGGCCAGCGGCTCCGACCTTATGTCGGGCGCCCCGAGTGCCGTTAGCGGCGCCCAGCTCAAGGACGTCAGTCTGCGCCTGATGTAGGGAAGCGGCTACATATTGCCCGTAACGAGGGAAGGACGCGTGCCTTCCCTCGTTTTTTATGTCGTGACGTCATGGTTTGGAGGCTTGCCGTCGTGCGCCGGGAAACTACAACCCGGAATCTGCGTCCAGAAGGGGTCGCGCTTTCCCAAAGGGGGTCCTCTGGGAAAGCGCGACCCAGAATTCGGCAAAATAATGGGGCAGGCTTTCCGCAACAACTGTCTGGCGGAAAGCCTGCCCCCAGTTTCTTATAGCGAGTCTCTCTGGATCAGCTGCATGTGCATCACGGAGGTGGTGGGCTCGGCACCCTTGATCATGTCGAGCGCAATGTTGGCGGCCATGTGTCCTTCTTCGCGCAGGGGCTGGCGGACGGTCGTGAGCGCGGGGACGCAGCGCGCCGCAATCTCGTGATCGTCGAAGCCGACGACAGAAACGTCCGCAGGAACGGATAGGCCTGCCTCGTTGAGTGCGGTGATGACGCCAGCTGCGATACGGTCCGATCCGCAGAGCACGCCATCGAAAGCAATCTCGCGCGCGAGGATCTGGTGCATGGCCTGATAGCCGTCTCCGCTGTTCCAGCCGGTATAGATAACGTTTGCGTCTGGGAGGTCTTCGCCCAAGACGGCACGGTAGCCGCGCAGGCGGTCGACAACAGCGGGGTTGTCTTGCGGTCCCAACACGGCGACGATATCTTTGCGCCCGCGATCCTTCATGGCGAGTGCCGCAAAATGTCCGCCCTCTTCGTCGTCAGAGTAGACCGTCGAGAACACATCGCGATAGGGGTGGCCCTCGAGCTGGCCACACAACACGGTGGGTACGCCCAGCTCGCGCAGCACCTCGAGCAGCTCGCTGCCTTTGTAGGGAGAGACGTCGATCACGGCGTCGAACGAGCGGCGCTCAAAGTGCTCGCGTGCGCGGTTGCGCTCATGCGTAGAAGACGCCTGCAAGATAACGGGCAGATAGGACGACTCCGACAGTTCCTCGGTAATGCCGCTCAAAAACTCGCTATAGGTGGGGTCGCTGAAGAGTTCACTCAGAGGCTCGGTCACGAGCACGGCGATGATTTCCGTGCGCCCGACAGCGAGCGCTCGGCCACGAGCGTTGGGGACAAAATTGACTTCCTTGGCCGCCGCGCGGACGCGCTTTTTGGTTTCCTCGCTAATGCGGGGCGAATCGTTGAGGGCGCGCGATGCCGTGGAGCGCGACACGCCGGCAGCTGCGGCAACCTCGGCAAGCGTAGGTGCGGTGCGAACTGGTTGTGTCATGGCGTCTCCTGGAAAATGCGGTCGATGTTGTCACTGATACGGGCTAGTGCGGATACAGCTTACTATAGTGCGCCTGAACAGCGTTCATGATATCCGGTGACCGGTGTCGTTTTGCAACCAAGCCGAAATCGAATACGTCTCGTGTGGGTGAGATATCAGCGGGCGTGGAGGTTGCCTACGAGCTTAAGAACGATGTCTTGTGCTGAGTTTCGATACTCAGGGTGACATAAGTGTTGCGATTGTACAACCGGTTGCACCGTTAACCCTGCCAAATCGACCGTTCAGCGGACAACCGGTTGCACAGTTTTTTACATCGCCCGTAAGATAAGGACAACCGGTTGCACAAGAATCACTACGATGATGAAGGAGCATCACCATGGACGCCATTAACGATTGGGAAAACCAAGCGCTCACCCACAGGAACCGCCTGGCACCCCATGCGTACTTTATGGGTTACGAGACCGCCGATCTCGCTGCAACGTACAGCCGCGAGCTGTCGCGCGGGTTTGTCCAGCTGTCCGGCTCGTGGCAGTTCCGCCTCTTTGAGGGCCCCGCTGCCGTCTCCAACGAGGAACTTTCCACGTACAAGCCCGAGTGGGATCACGTGGAGGTTCCGCACCTGTGGCAGGTGGACGGCTATGGCAACCTTGCCTACACCGACGAGGGTTTCCCGTTCCCGGTTGATCAGCCGTTCGTTCCCTCCGACGACCCCACGGGCGTCTACCAGCGCATCGTCAACCTTCCCGCCGTTCCTGCCGGCGCTCGCGAGATCATTCGCTTCGACGGCATCGAGAGCTATGGCGAGCTGTACGTCAACGGTCAGTATATCGGCATGACCAAGGGTTCGCGCCTGTCTGCCGAGTTCGACGTGACCGACGCGCTCGTCGAGGGCGACAACCTGTTTGCGGTCAAGGTCCTGCAGTACAGCGATGGCAGCTACATCGAGGATCAGGACATGTGGTGGGCCTCGGGCATCTTCCGCGATGTGTACCTTATGCAGCGTCCCGCCGCGCACCTGGTCGACTTTAGGTTCCGCACGCACCGCGAGGGCGATGCCGCTCTGATCACGCTCGATACGGTTGCCGAGGGCGCTTCCCGCGTTGTGTTTACGCTCAGCGATGGCGAGAACGTGGTGGCTACGGGTGAGTGCGTCGACAGCCATGCCGAGTGCAGCGTGACCGATGCCCACTTCTGGAATCCCGAGGACCCCTTCCTCTACGATCTTACGTTTGAGGTCTACGACGGCGACAAGGTGAGCGAGTACGTCCCGCATCGCCAGGGTCTTGCCGAGGTGACGGTCGAGGGCAATCATATCTACCTCAACGGCACTTACTTTAAAATGCATGGCGTCAACCGCCACGATCACGACGATCACAAGGGCCGCGCCGTGGGCCTCGATCGCATGCGCCGCGACCTGGAGCTCATGAAGCAGCACAACATCAACGCAGTGCGCACCTCTCACTATGCCAATGACCCGCGCTTCTACGAGCTGTGTGATGAGTATGGCATCATGCTGGTCGCCGAGACCGATATGGAGAGCCACGGCTTCGAGAATATCGGCAACATCGCCCTGGTTACCGACGACCCGGCATGGGAGCCGGCCTACGTCGACCGTATTGAGCGCCTGGTGATGCAGGAGCGCAACCACGCGTGCATCATCATGTGGTCGCTGGGCAACGAGAGCGGCTATGGCTGCAACATCCGCGCGATGTACGCCAAGGCTCACGAGCTCGATGGTCGTCCGGTCCACTACGAGGAGGACCGCAACGCCGATACCGTCGACGTCATTTCCACGATGTACTCCCGTGTGTCGCAGATGAACGACTTTGGTGAGCATCCGTTCCCCAAGCCGCGCATCAACTGCGAGTATGGCCACTCCATGGGTAATGGCCCCGGAGGTCTGTCCGAGTACCAGGAGGTCTTCGATCGCTGGGATTGCATCCAAGGCCAGTTTATCTGGGAATGGTGCGACCACGGTTTGGCTGCTGTGACCGAGGACGGCGTTGCCTACGATATGTATGGTGGCGACAACGGCGATTACCCCAATAACAGCAACTTCTGCATCGACGGCATGGTGTTCCCTTGGCAGCAGCCGAGCCCGGGCCTCACTGAGTATGGTCAGGTCATCTGCCCGGTTCGCATGGCCTACGATGCCGAGGCGGGCGAGCTGACCGTCACCAACAAGCGTTGGTTTACCACCCTCGAGGATGTTTGCCTGTCGGCGGAGACCCTGGTGGACGGCGACGTGGTTTGCCGCAAGACGCTCATGCCCGGTGCGGTTGCCCCCGGCGAGTCCGTCCAGCTTCCGCTGGCGATTCGCGAGGCCGCGGTAGGCGAGACCCTGCTGACCGTGCGCGCCTACACCATGGCCGCTCACGTCTGGTGCGAGCCGATGTTCCAGCTGGGTGCAAGCCAGTTTGCCATCGCAAACCATCCGGCGCCGGCCATCGCCGCCCCAGCTCGTCCTGAGCTTACGGTCGAGGAGACCGAGCAGGAGATTCGCATTCACTCCCTCAACGGCGAGCTGACCTTCAGCAAGGTAAACGGCACCGTGAGCAAGTGGAAGGCATCCGGCCGTGACGTCATGGCTTCTGGTCCCCAGGTTGGTTTTTGGCATCCGCTCGTCGACAACCACGCCCAGGAGTACGACTCCCTGTGGAAGGACAACTTCATTGATGTAATGCAGACGTCCACCCGCAAGGTTTTTTGGAAGCAGGACGGCAATGCGGTCGTCGTTACCGTGAGCCAACGTATTGCTCCTCCCGTCCGCGCGTTCGGCATGCGCGTCGAGCTTGTCTACACCGTGCTTCCGAGCGGTCGCGTCGACCTCAAGGTTTCCGGCGAGCCCTACGGCGACTATTCGGACATTATCCCGCGCATCGGCATCTCCTTTGAGGTTCCCGGTTGCGATCGTGCCGTCGAGTGGTATGGCCACGGCCCGGGCGAGAACTATCCGGACTCGCTGCGTGCCAACCCGGTCGGTCATTACCGCACTACGGTCGACGACATGTTCACGCCCTACGTTATGCCTCAGGACTGTGCCAACCGCGAGGGTACCCGCTGGGTTGCCCTGCGCTCTAGCCACGGTGATGGCGTGCTGGTGACTCGTCCGGCCGACGCCGCTTCCAACCCGTTCTCGTTCTCGGCATGGCCCTATAGCTGCGAGGCTATTGATAATGCCAAGCACGTCTACGACCTTGTTCCGGGCGACACGGTCACGGTTAACATCAACGACCAGCTGCTCGGCCTTGGCTCGAACTCTTGGGGTTCCGAGGTGCTCGATTCCTATCGCACCCGTTTTGAGAGCTTCAGCTTTGAGGTGTCCCTGCGACCGCTGACGTCTGCCGATTTGGCTCAGGCGCTGGCACCCATTAAGGAGGCATAAGCCATGCATGTCTTTAACTCGCGCGCCGATTTCGACGCTCAGATGAAGTCCGTCAAGAAGTGGATGCGTACCGGCCAGGCGCTCGACGGCGTTTCTGAACTGCAGCACGATGTGGCGTACTCCATCGGCGACTCGCTGGTGTACTGGTGGGTCTATGCCCGCGAGGCCGCAACCGCCGACCTGGTCGGTCACCGTCGCTACCATGCCGTGCTCGCTCCGCTCGACGGCGACCTGACCGTCGAGGTTGCCCCCAAGGCAGGCCTCACCTGCACCCGCGCTTACAGCGATATCGATGATCGCGAGCGCTTTGAGGGGGCGGGGGAGACCGTGACGATTCCCGCCGGCGGCGTTGCCGTCGTCGAAATTGACGAGGCCTACCGTGTCGTGGCCGATGCCGCGGATCCCCGCGTCGTGGTACTGCACGTGACGGTCGAAGGTTATTCCTTCCCCAACAAGTAGTATTCGTCCGCCTGGACGTTTGCTTCGCGCCGTTAAGGGGGATGGCTTTGTTGACTCCCTTTTCCCCATTCCCCTTAGCAGGTGCGCCGTCCGTGTTTGCACTTGCAGCTCGGACGGGTTTAGATGACATTTAATAGATGATTGGGAGGGCTTATGAGCTCTGAAAAACGAGGAACGATTGGTTCGTTCGCTCTGCTGGGCATGACGGTCGCCGCCGTGTTCGGTATCAAGAACATCATCAACAACAACGCGGCCATCGGCTTAGCAGCCGCGCCGTCGTTCTTCTTCGCCACGCTTTTGTACTTTGTCCCCTATACCCTGGTTACCGCCGAGTTCGTCGGCCTTAACAAGGACTCCGAGTCGGGCGTGTACGCATGGGTCAAGACCTCGATGGGCGGCCGCTGGGCGTTCCTGACGGCATTTAGCTACTGGTTCGTTAACCTGTTCTTCTTTGCGTCCGTCCTGCCCAACGTCATCATCTACGCGAGCTACGTGTTCTTTGGTGCCAACGCCGAGCTTTCGCAGCTGTGGATCACCATTATCGAGATCGTTGTCTTTGCTATCGCCACGTGGGTTTCGACCAAGGGCGCTAAGTGGATCGGCTCCATTTCCTCCTTCGGTTCGACCGCGGCTCTCGGCCTGACCGCCGTGTTCATCCTGCTGTCCCTGGCTGCTGCCTTTGGCGGCGTTGAGTTCGCTACGGCTCCTACTCCCGCTAACATGGCTCCCGACATGAGCAACTTCGCAACTGCGTGGGGCTTCTTCGGTACGCTTGCCTGGATCATCCAGGGCGTTGGCGGCGCTGAGTCTGTCGGCGTGTTCCTTAACGACCTCAAGGGCGGCGTCAAGGCCTTCGTGCGCACCGTCGTTATCGCCGGTCTGACCATCGGCCTTCTGTATGCAGGCGCTTCGCTGCTGGTTAACCTGTTCATCCCCGAGGGCGGCGTTGCCATCTCCACCGGTATCTTCGACGTATTCGGCGCTGTCTTTGCCCACTTTGGCATTCCCATGGAAGTGTCTACGCGCGCCATCGGCTTGATCCTTCTCGCCGCCACGCTGGGCTCCCTCATGATGTGGACCTCTGCTCCCATCAAGGTTTTCTTCACCGAGATCCCCAAGGGTGTCTTTGGTAGCAAGATCGTCGAGCTCAACGAGCACGGCATTCCCGCCCGCGCTGCCTGGCTGCAGTTCGCCATCGTCGTCCCCATCCTGATCATCCCGGCCCTGGGCTCCGGTAACCTCGACGACCTGCTCATGATCGTCACCAACATGACGGCTGCCACCGCTCTGCTCCCGCCGCTGCTGATCCTGCTTGCCTACTTTATGTTGCGCAAGAACTTCGACGCTGCTCCCCGTGGCTTCCGCATGGGTTCGCGCACCTTTGGCCTGGTCATTGCTGCATTCCTGCTTGTGGTCTTCTGCTTCGTGCTTATCTGCGGCACCATTCCGCTCGATCAGCCGCTGTGGCTGACGCTGGTCTACAACGTCGGCGGCGTGGTTGTCTTCCTGGGCCTTGCCGTGATGTGGTACAACCGCTACATCAACCGCCTGCGCGAAACCGATCCCGAGGCTGCTGAGAACGAGCTTCGCCCCTCCGTCCTCGACATGATGGAGTAGCGGCTAGGATTAATCTACGGCTGTGGAATAAATCGATTCCCTTTCCTAAGGAGGGGCCTTACGAGGCCCCTCCTTTTGTGTTTTGGAGCATGGTTTTGGACCCTGTGGGCAAAAAATGCCAAATATGAGTACTGTTGCAAAAGAGGTGTCATATTTTTCGGCCTGTTCTGAGCGAAAATGGGCTCAAAATCAATTTATCTAACCCCCTATAGACGCGATTCGATGGCTTCCAAAACATTAAAATCGGCCAAATCGGCCAATTTGCTCTCAATTCTGCTGCTACTAAATTTGTGACAGTACTCATATTTGCCACTTTTTGTCCACGGGGTGTCCGAAAGGGTCCTCGACAAGCATCTAACGCTACAATAACTACCACATGGCTGGGTTTGCCAGCCGAATGTACGATGTCGTGGGAGGGGACATGGTCGAGTTTACAAAGACGATTAAAGATCCGTTGGGATTACATGCCCGCCCGGTTGCGCTGCTCTATGACATCATTGCCAAGCATCGTTGCGACGTGTCAGTCAGTATCGGCGATCGCCACACGAATGGCCGCGATGTCATGGGACTCATGGCTCTCTACGGCGAGTGCGGCGAGGACATCATCTTCCGCGTTTCGGGCGTAGACGAGGCTTCCTGCGTTACGTCGATCAGAAATCTCTCACTCTAAGCATGATAGGGCGTGGTAAAGGATGGTCCTTTGCCGTGCCCTTTTGTTTCGTATAGGAAACTTTTTCGAAATCTGAATGGGGACCCTTTCCAAAAAGTTAACCACGTGTTAGTTTACTAAAGCGAACATAGGCGTGGTTAACTTTTACCGCGTCGATGTTGAGGACGAACTGACGTTAGGAGCCACTCATGTCTTGCGGACCGCAGATGCCGGCAATGCCGCTTTCGATGGTAAAAGCGGGCGAAACCGTGCGCGTGTCTCGTGTAAAGGGCAATGAGGATATGAAGCACCACCTCAAGGACCTCGGCTTTGTCGAGGGCAACGAAATCCACGTGGTGAGCTCGAGTGGCGCCAATATTATCGTCACCGTGCTGGGCGCACGCTTTGGTATCGATTCCAAGGTTGCCATGCACATCATGACCGTCGGTTAGTCTGCAGCATTTCATAAAAACCGAAAGGGGGACAAGAGGATGAAGACGTTGGGTGACGTTAAGGTGGGCGAGAGCTCTACCATCGTCAAGCTTCACGGTGAGGGCGCGCTTCGCCGCCACCTTATGGACCTGGGGCTCATCAAGGGCACTTCGTTCAAGGTCGTGAAGGTTGCGCCGCTCGGTGATCCGGTCGAGATCAACGTGCGCGGCTACGAGCTTTCCATCCGCAAGGAGGAGGCGGCCGTCGTCGAGGTCCAGTAGGGGCTTGCGGCGTATATTTCTGCAGATAAAGTTAGGTTTTTCTAACTTAATGCAGCATTTTTGAAGCACATTATCCAGCCTGCGCGGAGAAAGCAGCGCAGGCACACAAGGAAGAAGGATTGAATGGCGGATTCTCAGATCCATGTCGCGCTGGCGGGTAACCCCAACTGCGGCAAGACCACGCTTTTCAACCTGATTACCGGCGCCAACGGCTACGTTGGCAACTGGCCCGGCGTCACGGTTGAGAAAAAGGAAGCCAAGCTCCTAAGCGACAAGAACGTTACCATCACGGACCTCCCTGGCATCTACTCGCTTTCCCCCTACAGCCCCGAGGAGCAATGCTCACGCGATTACCTCATGAGCGGCGAGCCCGATGTTGTCGTCCAAGTGGTCGACGCCACCAACCTCGAGCGTAACCTGTACCTGGCGCTTCAGGTTATCGAGACCGGCCTGCCCGTGGTCGTCGCCCTCAACATGGCCGACCTGGTCGAGAAGAACGGCGATAAGATCGATACGGACAAGCTCTCCAAGAAGCTCGGTTGCCCGGTCATGATGATCTCCGCTCTTAAGAACAAGGGCATCACGGAGCTGTTCGATCAGGTCAAGAAGTCCGCTGCTTCTAAGGGCCAGGTGCCGGAGCACAAGTTCGATTCCTCCATCGAGGACGTTCTGGACCACATCGAGAACAATCTGCCGGCAAGCGTTCCCGCCAAAAAGCGCCGCTATTACGCCGTCAAGCTGTTCGAGCGCGACGCGGACGCCTGCAAGCTCATCAACCTCACTAAGGAGAAGGCTGCTCGCGTGGAGGAGCTGGTCGCCCAGTGCGAGCAGGACTGCGACGACGACGCCGAGTCCATCATCACCGGCGAGCGCTATGGCGTCATCGCGCACATCATTGACGAGTGCCTCACCAAGGCTCCGGCCAAGATGAGCACTTCCGAGAAGATCGACCGCGTGGTTACCAACCGTATCCTGGGTCTGCCGATCTTTGTGGTCATCATGTTCTGCGTGTACTACATCGCCGTTTCTACCTTGGGCGGCACGGTGACCGACTTCACCAACGACCAGCTCTTCGGTACCGACGGTTGGTACGTGCTCGGCCAGGGTCGCGACGCCTACGATGCAGCCGTCGAGGCCGCAGGCGACAACGCCGACTCGGTTGACCCGGCGCAGTACGGCCCCTATGTCCCGGGTATCACCACCGTGGTGCACGACGCCCTTGTGGCGGGTGGCACCGAGGACGGCGGCCTGGTCGATTCGCTGGTCTGCGACGGTATCGTTGGTGGTCTGGGCGCCATCTTCGGCTTCGTCCCGCAGATGTTCCTGCTGTTCGTGATGCTGTCCTTCCTGGAGGACTGCGGCTATATGTCCCGAGTGTCCGTAGTGCTGGCCCCCATCTTCAAAAAGGTTGGTCTGTCCGGTAAATCCATCATTCCGATCATCATCGGTACTGGATGCGGGATCCCGGGCATCATGGCAAGCCGTACTATTCGTGACGAAAGAGAAAGAAGAGCGACTGCAATGCTGACGACATTCATGCCTTGCGGAGCTAAGATCCCTGTTATCGCATTGTTTGCAGGCGCATTTTCCGCAGGCTCATCCTGGGTTGGTCCTGTAATGTACTTTGTCGGTATCCTGCTGATCTTCCTGGGCGCTTTGCTCATCAAGTGGATCACGGGTTACAAATACAGAAAATCCTTCTTTATCATGGAGCTGCCGAACTACAAGATCCCAAGCCTGAAGAGAGCTTGCTTCTCCATGCTGGAA
>ERZ779885.4130-NODE-4130-length-11587-cov-2.944502_pt1 | contig 11587 bp, 10 predicted proteins | sample MGYA00511554_ERZ779885 | MGnify/ENA primary metagenome ERZ779885 (study PRJEB29588, sample SAMEA2160998) | human gut metagenome | biome: human gut; feature: human-associated habitat; material: faeces | place: Denmark | collected 2008/2010 ... | reverse complement strand
GCGGCCATCAACGCGCCGGACGCCCAGGTGCGCGCCTCGGTTGCGCGCCTTGCCGCAGAACTGAACGTGCCCTTCGAACTCGTGGGCACAGACGAAGAGGCGATGTAACATGAGCCAAACCGATTCCCTTATTGCACGCGCCGCCGAACAGGCCGCAAGCGACACCACCGCGTGCGCGATCGCCGACGCCGCGCACGCTGCCGCAACCTCTGCCACGGCGAGCGACATCGTATGCGCCGCCAACATCGCGGAGAACCCCTACAAGCGCGACTTCCCGCTTCTGGCGAATCACCCCGACCTGGCGTTTCTCGACAGCGCCGCCACCGCGCAGCGACCCAAGACCGTGCTCGATGCGCAGCGCCGGTTCTACGAGGAGATGAACGCGAACGCGCTTCGCGGCCTGTACCGCCTCTCAGTCGAGGCCACCGAGGCGATCGAGGTGGCGCGCCATCGCGTCGCCAAGTTCATCGGCGCGCCCGACTGGCACGACATCGTGCTCACGCGCAACGCATCCGAGTCGCTCAACATCGTGGCGAAGGCCTTCGCCCCCACCGTGCTTGAGCCGGGCGATGAAGTGTGCATCACCATCATGGAGCACCATTCCAACCTCATCCCTTGGCAGCAGGCATGCCGCAATGCGGGCGCGAAGCTCGTCTACCTCTACCCCGACGAGGACGGCATCATCCAGCCGGAAGAGATGGACAAGAAAATCGGGCCGAAGACGAAGATTCTCTCCGTCGTGCATGTCTCCAATGTGCTTGGCGTGGAAAATCCCGTCGTTGAGCTGGGACGTCGCGTCCATGAGCAGGGTGGTTACTTCATCGTCGACGGCGCGCAATCCACGCCGCACATTCCCGTGAACGTGGAAGAGATCGGCGCCGACTTCTTCGCGCTTTCCGCGCACAAGATCTTCGGACCCTTCGGTATGGGCGTGCTGTGGGGCAAAGACGAACTGCTGCGCGCCATGCCGCCTTTCCTGACCGGCGGCGAGATGATCGATTCCGTCACCGAGCAGGACGCCACCTGGGCACCTGTCCCCGAGAAATTCGAGGCTGGCACGCAGGACGCGGCGGGAATCTACGCCACGGCCGCGGCGATCGCGTACGTGGAGTCGGTCGGACTCGATGTGATCGGCGCCCGCGAAAAGGCGCTCGTGAAATATTGTATGGAAGAGATGGCGCAGCTGCCCTACATCGACATCATCGGCAGCCCGCGCCCCGAAGACCACCATGGGGTCATCAGCTTCAACGTGCGCGGGATTCACCCGCACGACGTGGCGAGCATCCTCGATATGGACCAGGTGGCCATCCGCGCAGGCCATCACTGCGCGCAGCCCCTGCTCACCTGGCTTGGCGTGGAAAATCTGGCATGCTGCCGCGCGAGCCTGGCCTTCTACAACGACAAGGGCGACGTGGACAAGCTGATCGCCGGCCTGAAGAACGTTTGGAGTACTTTCAATGGGTAATATCTACACCGCGGCGCTTATGGAACACAATGCGCACCCGGATTACAAATACGACCTGGAAAACGCCACCGACGAGCACGAGGGCGTGAACCCCAGCTGCGGCGATGAGCTGGTCTTGAAGCTACGCGTGGAGAACGGCGTGATCGAGGAGGCCGCTTTCACGGGCCACGGATGCGCTGTCTCGCAGGCATCCGCCGACATGATGGCCGACCTCGTAACGGGCGAGACCGTCGAGGAGGCACGTCGTTTGTGCGGGCTGTTCCTGAAGATGGTGAAGGGCGAAGAGCTTACCGAGGACGAGCGAGAAGATCTCGACGAAGCGGCCGAGCTCGAGAGCATCTCCCGCATGCCCGCCCGCGTGAAGTGCGCCGAGCTCGGTTGGCGCACGCTATCCGAGATGATCGGGGACTAGCAACGGTATCCCCGCTGGGTCCGCTGGAAGCTCCAAGCTGCCAGCGGACCTTTTCGTAAAATCCTATTGAACAAATAGGGTAGTTTTTTCAAATTCATAGTTAACAAATAGGTAACAAAACGCTACACTACCGCCTTGTCCTAGTTTCGAGCCGCATCCCAACCAGGTGCGGCTTGTTTGTTTTCGCAGGAAAGGTTTGGAAATGAAAGTACTTGAGAAAATCAGCGACTTCGCCGGCAAATGGATGGCCATTATTGCACTACTGGTCGCCATTATCGCGCTGGCTGTCCCCGAACCGGTTCATGCGATCCTACCCACAAGCTGGGTGAACCCGCTCCTCGGCATCGTTATGTTTGGCATGGGCATGACGCTCAAGCTCTCCGACTTTAAAGTGGTGTTCACCAAGCCGAAGGCTGTGATCACCGGTATTCTGTCGCAATTCATCATCATGCCGCTCATCGCGTGGGTGCTCTGCCTGGTCTTCCAGCTGCCCACCGAGCTCGCCGTGGGCGTCATGCTCGTCGGCTGCTGCCCAGGCGGTACGTCCTCCAACGTCATGACGTACCTGTCCAAGGGCGACGTCGCGCTTTCCGTCGGTATGACCGCGTGCACGACCATCATGGCACCTGTCGTCACCCCGGCACTCGTGCTCCTGCTCGCCGGCCAGGCGGTCGATGTGTCCTACGTGAGCATGCTCATGTCCATCGTGCAGGTCGTGCTCGTGCCGATCGCCTTGGGCTTCATCATCAACGCTGTGGCTTCCAAGGTCGCGCAGACCTGCTCGAAGGTGCTTCCACTCGTGTCCGTTATCGCGATTTCCCTCATCATCATGGCAGTCGTGTCCGCAAACGCCGCGAAGCTCATGACGGTCGGCTGGCTGATCATCGTGGTCGTCATGCTGCACAACGTGTGCGGTTATGCGCTCGGCTACGGGGTCGGCCGCGCCCTTGGCCTGTCGAAGGCGCAGATGCGCACCTTATCCATCGAGGTGGGCATGCAGAACTCCGGCCTTGCCACCTCGCTTGCAACCATGCACTTCGCGTCCATGCCGCTTGCTGCCGTGCCTGGCGCCGTGTTCAGCGTGTGGCATAACATCTCCGGCGCGATTTACGCGAACATTCTCGCTCGCACCGCAAGCGACGCCAAGGAAGAAGCACCTTCCCCGAAGAAGGCCGCTTCTGGCACAAAGGCGTAAGGGGAGCCCACCACGCAGGGGGCGCCGTGGTCGAGCCATGGCTGGAATGCCAGGTTCGACCACGGTTGGAACGCCGAGTTCGGATCGCAATCCCCGCATTAAGGCGAGATCGGATGCAATTAGAGGAGCCTTCAATTCACCAGCTTCTCATAGATGCACCGCGGAGCAAACCCTGCGGTCCCAGTCCGCCAGCCTCGCACGGAAGCGAATTCAGACGGCACCGCCGAATATCTCAGATACAAATGCCGGCAACCCAACAGTTGCCGGCATTTTCTTATTTGCCCCTCATGTTGCCAGCCGTCCAGCTCGTCTTTGCGATGGAGGTATTGTCCCACGTCGAAAGACCATCCGCTGCACCATGAAACGGACACCGCTTAGATAGTCTTCCTCACCACGCGGAACTAAGCCTCTCGCGACTTTCCCCTACTCCCAAGGGGTGGTTGCGCTAGAGTAGGCGGGAACAACAAGAGCATCTGAAAGAAGCATCACCGTGAACAAGGACATGACGATCCTCTATCGCGTGCACCACGGGCTGTACGTGAACCTGACCAACCGCTGCTCATGCGCTTGCACCTTCTGCGTGCGCGGGCTTTCTGACAGCGTCGGCGAGGCGGAGAGCCTCTGGCTTTCCCGCGAGCCGACCTACGAGGAAGTGATTGCAGCGTTCGGGGAGTTTGACATGGGCCAGTTCAACGAAGTCGTGTTCTGCGGCTTCGGCGAGCCAACCGAGGCATGGGACACGCTTATGCGCGTCGCGCGCTACGTAAAGGAGACGTTTGGGCTGCCTACGCGCGTGAACACCAACGGCTTGGGATCGCTCATCTGCGGACGGGACATCGCGCCAGAGTTCGAGGGGATCATCGACACGGTATCCATCAGCCTGAACGCCCCCGATGCGAAAACGTACCAGGAAATCGTGCGCAGCTCGTTCGGCGAGAAGTCGTTCGACGCCGTGATAGATTTCGCGCGCGAGGTCAAGCGCTACGTGCCCAACGTGGTCATGACCACCGTCGAGACCACCATCTCGCACGAGGACGAGGGGAGGTGCCGCGCCATCTGTGAGAAGCTCGGCGTGCGCTACCGTATCCGTGCCTGGGCAGGATAGCGCGCTTCGAAAGCGCGCCCAAGACGCACATCGCCACACCAGCCGCCCCACCCGCAAGCCGAGCAGCCGACCAATCCCCAAAGCCCTCACACCCCTGGCCCCCACACCCCCTGGCTCCCGCCGACCTCGCAGCCTTACCCGTATGCCTCCACCCACCATCGCACGACGGGCGGCTTACCAAGCGTCGCGTCGAACACGTGCCGCTCAAGGAAAAGATTGGTCACGTGGCTCCCGACGCGCACCCGATAACGCGCGGTCGACACACCGCGAAAGGCGGGGCCGAAACTTCCCCGATCGAGCACTTCAGCAATCGGAAACGCCCGCCCATCAGGCCACATGACGATAAGAGGATCGAATCTCCCCTCATCGGTAAGGCGCATGAACACATCCACGTAACGCTTGTGCGCCCGCCGTCGCCGCCCTTCTCCATCTTTCACCCAATCCTCTTGCATAGTCTGTTATTATCGAACATGGGTTCGAAATTTAACAGCGAACAGACTATGGAGATTGAAGGAGGCGCCTTGGACGGCAGCTCAACCGACGACGGCAAGACTTACCTGTGCATCGACTTGAAGTCGTTCTACGCATCGGTCGAATGCGCCGACCGCGAGCTTGACCCCTTCACCACAAACCTCGTGGTAGCCGACCCCACCCGCAGCGCCAACACCATCTGTCTTGCCATTACGCCCGCCTTGAAGGCACGGGGCGTGAAGAACCGCTGCCGCCTCGGCGACATTCCCGATGGCATCGAGTTCACCTGCGCCATGCCTCGCATGAGCCGCTACATGGAGGTGTCCGCCAACATCGTGGGCGCCTACCAGCGGTTCGTTTCCCCCGACGACATGCACGTATACTCGATCGACGAGTCGTTTATCGACGCCACCCCGTACCTGAGGCTCTACGGCATGGACGCGAAATCATTCGCAAGGACGCTTATGGATGCGGCCTTCGAGCGTGCCGGCGTCACAGCCACGGCGGGCATCGGCCCGAACCTCCTCATGGCGAAGGTGGCGCTCGACGTGTGCGCCAAGCACGCCCCCGACGGCATCGGCGTGCTCGACGACGACTCGTGGAAGCGCGAGATTTGGTTCCACCGCCCCATCACCGACATCTGGGGGATCGGCCCCGGCATCGCACGGCGACTCGAGCGGCGCGGCGTCTTCGACCTCGCGGGCATATGCACCCTGCCACAAAAATCGATCATGAAGGAGTTCGGCAAGAACGGGCTGTTCCTGCTCGACCACGCATGGGGGCAGGAACCTTGCACGATTTCCCAGGCCAGGAACTACAAACGACACGGGCATTCCATCTCGAACGGGCAGGTGCTCATGCGCGACTACGGCTTCAGCGAGGCGCGGACGCTCATCCGCGAGATGGCGCTCGCGTCGTGTCTTGAGCTCACCGAGAAGGGGCTCGCCGCGACGGGCGTCGGCCTCTACGTTGGCTATTCGGCGTCGAACTTCAACCACCACGCATGGAGCGGTGAGCGAGCGCCCTTCCTGGGGGCGGGCGGCAGCGCGAAGCTTCCGCAGCCGACCGACTCCGTATCCCAGGTGACAAGCGCACTGCTCGCGCTCTATGAGGAGCACGTCAGCCCCCCGCTCGCCATAAGGCGCGTGAACATCTCGCTCGAAGATCTCGTCGAGAAGGACAGCGTGCAGCCATCTCTCTTTGGTGAACAGGGAAAAGAAGCCAGAGAGGCCGCTCTCGCCCAGACGATGGTGGCCGTACGGGAGCGGTTTGGAAAGAACGCGGTACTCGCGGGCACGAGTTTACTTCCCGAGGCCAACGCACGGGAGAGGAACCTGCAGATTGGAGGCCATCGCGCATGATGAGAGCGACTTCGAGCGACGAGCGTCGGGCAGAGAGCTGGGCGGTAAGCGGGTCGACGAGTCGGGACGAGAACAAGACGTCAGGTCGGGCGACGCGCGAGTCGGCGATGCGAGCGACAAGCCAGGCGGCATACAGGGCGGCGGGCCAGGCGGCGACACGGACGGCGAACGAGACAGCAATCCAGGCGGCGGGAATTCCCTCGCCCGATATCTGGGCCGGCATATCTGCCGATGAGCATGCCTATCGTAAACGAGTACTCGACGACATCGCACGAAGAGTAGCCGAGGAGGGCGTCCACACTGCCGTCCCCGGCGACGATCGAGGCAGACAGTTCATGCCATTCGCCGCGCTCAAAGGCTACGACGACATCGTGAGAGACTCACAAGAACCTATGAGGTAGATGCGCGCATTCAGCCCAATTTGGAAATCGCCCATTTGCTCAGGCTTCGCGTAGCACTGTTTGATTTTTCTGCAGGTGAGCTGATTTTCGCAGACGCACAGTGGCGCGCGAGTATAATGGGGCGGTTAGAGCCAACGCGCGCGGTTCGCGCTCTGTGGCCGTGTGTGCAAAGTATAGTGGGAGGAACTGGCAAAGATGGCAATCTCTACCGCCGATTTCAAGAACGGCATGTGCATCGAGTACAACAACAAGCTTTGGACGATCGCTGAATTCCAGCACGTGAAGCCGGGCAAGGGCGGCGCGTTCGTGCGCACCAAGCTTCGCGACATCAAGACCGGCCGCGTGGTCGACTACACCTTCAACTCTGGCACGAAGTTCGACTCCGTGCGCCTGGAGACCAAGAAGATGCAGTACCTCTACAACGACGGCGCCGACTTCAACTTCATGGACCCCGTCACCTTCGAGCAGATGCCCATCTCCGCGGAGACCGTGGGCGATCAGGCCAAGTGGCTCAAGGAAAACGACGAGGTCAGCCTGCTGTACGCTGGCGAGGAGCTCATCTCCATCGAGCCTCAGATGTTCGTCGAGCTCGAAGTGACCGAGACCGAGCCGGGCTTCAAGGGCGACACGGTGCAGGGTTCCACCAAGCCCGCAACGCTCGAGACCGGCGCCACCATCCAGGTCCCGATGTTCGTGAACATCGGCGACGTCCTGCAGGTGGACACCCGCGACGGCCGCTTCATCAAGCGCATGTAGCTTAAAGCAAGCGAACGTATTTTCCAGAAAGCCCGGCAGCTTGAACACTGTCGGGCTTTCTTGTTATGTGGCGGCTGCGGTAACGGCGCGTGTGCCAAAGACGTGCGGCAGAATCAGCCTTACAGCACAATCATCTCATGCGTTGATTGGGTGAACACTTCGTAGCCGTTTTCGGTGATCACGCCGAAATCTTCCAGGCGCATGCCGAAGTCGCCTGCCAGATAGACACCAGGCTCCACCGTGACGACGTTGCCGGGCGCGAGCGGCGCGCCGTTGCGCGGCGAAAGCAGCGGCTCCTCGTGGATGTCGATCCCGACGCCATGCCCCAAGCTGTGGCCCATCTTGCCCGCGAAGCCGTGCTCGGCAAGCACGTGCTCGGCAAGTTCGTGCGCTTCCTTGCCCGTCATCCCTGGACGAAGCACGGCCTCCACCTGCTCGTTCGCATCGCGAATGGCAGCATATCCCGCGCGAAGGCGCTCCGATGGCTCGCCGAGGAACACTGTGCGCGTCATGTCGGAGCAATACCCCTGCGCCCGCGCGCCGAAGTCCATGACGACGCACTGCCCCGCTTCGAGCTTCGTAGCGCCTGGGACAGAATGGGGACTTGCACCGTTCGCGCCGCACGCCACAATCGAGGGGAATGCCAAGCCCTCGGCCCCATGGCGAACCATGAAGTCTTCCAGCTCGATCTGTACCTCGCGCTCGGTCATACCAGGCTTCATGAAAGTGATGGTATGGGAAAACGCCGCGTCAGTGATGGCTTGCGCCGCCTTCATACGAGCAATCTCGTCCGCATCCTTCACACCTCGAAGACCCACGATGAAGTTCGACGTCTCGCGCAGCTGCACATCGGGAAGCGATTCGGAGAAAGCGCGCTCGAGCGAGCGGAAGCCCGAAAGCGCAATCGAGTCCTCGACGCCGAGCGAGTACGATTTGCCTCCTACAAGTTCGCACGCACCACCGAGCGCGGCCGCTGCGAACTTCGCATGCGAAACACGCTCGTCGTTCACCTCCACCACACCGCCATGAATGCCCGCCGCTTTCTTGCAAGCTTCGGAATAGCGCGAGTCAGTGTGCAGCGTCGCACCGTCGGGCGTGACGAGCATCGCATGCGCGTCCTCCTCGTCGAACACGCCGTCGAAGGCCGAAAGCCACTGGACGTTCGACGTCTCGCGTACGAAAAACGCGTCGATCTCCGCGTCAGCACATGCCTCACGAAGCTTGTTTATCCTGTTCAAGCTTATGTTTTCCATAGTGCGAAGCCTCCAATGGAAAGGGACGCCCGCAAAGGCGCCCTTTATCGTTCGTTCCTTATTTTAACGGCGCAGCGATAACCTCGCCCGCAGAGTAGCGCTCCTCGAACCCTTCCCCAAGCCGTTCGCGCGAACCTTCGAGCAGGATGTCGATGGCATCGCAATAGCCTTTGAACCCGCGTCCCTTCACCTGCGCCACGCACGCCGGCGCGATGACCGAGATGTGGCGGAACGCCTCGCGCGTATCCACATTGGAGATATGCACCTCGACGCACGGCGTGTCGATGCCGCCCACCGCGTCGCGCAGCGCGTAGGAATAGTGCGTATGCGCGCCGGGGTTGTAGACGATACCGTCGTAGGCCGTATGCGCCTCGTGGATCTTGTCGATGAGGCAGCCCTCATGGTTCGATTGATAGCACTCTACGGAAATACCTTTGGAAGCACCGTAATCGACCACAAGTTTTTCGAGGTCAGCAAGCGTATTGCTGCCATATACCGCAGGCTCGCGAACACCCAGCATATCCAAGTTCGGCCCATTCACCAGAAGAATCTTCATGCTCTGCTTCCTTTTGTCCTTTTCCTGAAGAGGAAGACGACGTTGCCGCCCGTCCGCTCCGTCCCTCACGCTGCAAGTTGATTGCGGTCCCTTCAGTCGCTCGGCAGTCCTGCTCGCACAAACAGCCCACTGGGCTGTTTGGCTCGTGCGGAACTCTCTTTGTGAAGGAACCGCAATCAACTTCTCGAGCCCAAAGGCAAACCGACAGTCATATCCCGAAGATCCGCGAAAGGCATCTGACGACCCCTTCCGACCCCGACGAGTGGAAGGGGTGCGGCAGCGCTCACCAAGCGAGTTCCGCAGCGCAGCGAGGACTGTCTGAGCGACTGGGCACTGCCGAAGGGCCCTACCTTGCGGAACTCGGGTTCGTGCCTTCCGTTATTCGTTTTCCCAAACGGCGCGCAGGGCCGCGATCTCTTCGCCCCACCCCGAGAGCTTGTCGTTTGGCGTTTCCAGGTAGAAGGGCAAATCGCGCAGCGCGGGGTGCTTTGTCACCGCCGAGAGCGCCTCGAAGCCGATGTGGCCCTCCCCGATGCGGGCATGGCGGTCCTTGTGCGCGCCGCAGGGATTCAGGCTGTCGTTCAGATGGATGGCTTTCAGCCGGTCGAGGCCGATGACCTGGTCGAACTCGCGCACCACGCCGTCGAGGTCTCCCGCTATGTCATAGCCCGCGTCCCAAATATGGCACGTGTCCAGGCAGACGCCCACGTGGTCGGACAGCTTCACGCCATCGATGATGCGCGCGATTTCCTCGAACGTGCGCCCGACTTCGCTTCCCTTTCCTGCCATCGTCTCAAGCAAAAGCGTGGTCGTCTGGTCGGCGTGCAGCACCTCGTTGAGCGCGTCTGTGATCATTTCAATGCCGGTGTCGGCGCCTTGCCCTGTGTGGCTTCCCGGGTGCATGTTGTAAAGTTGACCAGGTGTTTCTTCCATTCGCACGAGGTCGTCCGCCAGCGTCGCGCGCGCAAACTCGCGCGTTTCGGGGTTCTTCGAACACGGGTTGAGCGTATAGGGCGCGTGCGCCAGGATGCGCGTGATGCCGTGCGTCGCGGCGAACTCGTGGAACGCTGCCATGTCGGCGGGGTCGATTGCCTTCGCTTTGCCCCCGCGCGGGTTGCGCGTGAAGAATTGGAAGGGGTTGGCGCCGATGCGCACAGCCTCCTTGCCCATGGCCAGGTATCCCTTTGCGCTGGACAGGTGGCATCCGATTTTCAGCATGGTCTCTCTCCCCTCGTATTTATGAAAAATTTGTGCGCAACGCAAAGCGTCCCATCCCGTCCCTTTTTATGCTCCAGGGGCTTGGAACTGCCCGCGATGCATCGGTTTCGGGACGGAGAGCGCATTTTCTCCGTCGCCTCATCCTCTTTTTCCCGCTTCCTGTTGGCCTCTCAACCGCTCATACAGCACCGAACCCACGGTCTCCGTGACCTGGCGCATCATGTCTGGATCGGAGAACATCTTCACAAAGAAATCCTCGTTCTGTTCATACCGCGTGGCCGCCATGGTCGGGAAATCCTTCTCAAAGAGCAGCATGAAGGTCTTGAAATCGTTGTTCCGGGCGTAGCTATGCCATTTTTCTTGGGCGGCATAGTCATTCTCCATCTGAAGCAAAACCTTGTCCATCTCCGTAAAGTTGGTGCCGTACTTCTCGTTGATCTTTTCAATGATGATCGTCAGCGGGTCGCGCTTCTTTTCCTTGCGGCCAGCCTCACCGGTGATGGGCCGGAAGCCCTCCGGATCGCTTTCCAACTGGATTTCGCCCTCGAAGTCCTTTTCCAGGCGGTAATACTCCAAGAACACCTTGTCATCCACGTCGATCTTGTCTTGCCCGCCTTTGGGCAGCACGGTATAGAGGAATTTTGCGTACACGCTGAATTTGTGGATTTCCCTATCAAACAAGCGACAAACCTGTGTAATGAACGCATAGATGCGGTTGAACCGAGCCAGCGTGGACCGGAACAGTTCCTGCTTTTCCTCTTCCAGCGCTTCGAATCGGTCCTGCGCAGGCTGAATTGCCCCCAGGAGCCTGCCCAAGTCTCTGCCGGACTGCTCCTTGGAGGAATAAAAGATCTCTGCAAACCGGTCGATCTCCATCTGCTGATACACCCGGTATTCGTCCAGGGTGTTCTTCAAGTCGTACACCACATTGGGGTCGGTTTCCTTCTCCAGCACAGTTTCCTCGTAATACGGTGCAAAGGCTTTGCGGATGTCTTCAGCAGAGTTGACGAAGTCCAGGACGAAGGTATCCTTCTTGCCCCGCATGGTTCGGTTCAAGCGGGAAAGCGTCTGGACCGCCTTCACGCCGGACAACTTCTTATCCACGAACATGGTGTGCAGCAGCGGTTCATCAAAGCCGGTCTGGTACTTTTCCGCCACGATCAGCATCCCATATTCGTCCGCATGGAATGCTTCCGGCAGAGCCTTCTCCTTGATGGTCTCGCCGGATTTCGTCTTGTTCAGTTTCTCCTCGGTATAGGTCTCTCCGTTGTCCTCCACCTCGCCGGAGAACGCCACCAGCACGTCGAGATCGGCATACCCTTTTTCCTGGATCTGCCGCTTGAACTCCAGCAGGTAGCGCACCGCATGGAGCCGGGAGGGCGTCACGATCATGG
>ERZ779885.4128-NODE-4128-length-11592-cov-4.953107_pt1 | contig 11592 bp, 9 predicted proteins | sample MGYA00511554_ERZ779885 | MGnify/ENA primary metagenome ERZ779885 (study PRJEB29588, sample SAMEA2160998) | human gut metagenome | biome: human gut; feature: human-associated habitat; material: faeces | place: Denmark | collected 2008/2010 ... | reverse complement strand
ATCTGCCCACCGGTACGGTGGTGGAGTGTCAGGACGAGCGGAGCCAGTATAAGAACAAGGATCGGGCCATGAAGATCCTGCGAAGCAAGCTCTACGAGGCGGAGCAGGCTCGGCAGAACGCCGAGATCGCTGCCACCCGGCGTAGTCAGGTGGGGACCGGTGACCGCAGCGGCAAGATACGTACCTATAATTTTCCCCAGAACCGTGTGACGGACCACCGCCTCACGGGGGACAGTAAAAATTTCAACCTCGCCGCCGTCATCAACGGCGACTTGGATGCCCTCATCGATGCGCTGACGCTGGCCGATCAGACCCGACGGCTGCAGGAGGGTTATGAGAAAGGAGAATGAGCCATGGATGCAAACACGAAGAAGCGGTACGACAAGGCTGGTCCGCAGGTGGTGAAGGCGCTGGAAAAGCGCCACTTCGAGGCCTACTACGTCTCCACGGCGGCAGAGGCTGTGGAGAAAGTGGTGGAGCTGATCCCCAAGGAGCACACGGTGTCCTGGGGCGGCACCGCCACGGTGGACGCACTGGGGATCAAGCAGCGGCTGGCGCAAGAGGGCATCGCCCTCATTGACCGGGATACGGCCCAGACGCCGCAGGAGCGGCAGGAGATGCTGGCGTCGATCGGGCTTTGCTCCATCGACGAGCTGTTCTCCCACATTCCGGATTCGCTCAAGCTCAAAGGGGAGCTCAACCTCCCCTCCGGCAAATCCGAGCTGGAAGTCTGCCGCACCATGGAACACATCGCCGCGCAGAACATCGTCTTTGATTCGATCTTCCGCGGCGCCGGCGCTTACGACCACTACATCCCGGCCATTGTCAGGAGCGTGACCGGCAAGGAAGAATTTGTCACCGCCTACACCCCCTATCAGGCTGAGATCAGCCAGGGCGTGCTGCAATCCATCTTTGAGTACCAGACCATGATCTGCGAGCTGACTGGCATGGACGTCTCCAACGCCTCGGTCTATGACGGCGCTACCGCCGCAGCCGAAGCGGTCAACATGTGCTGCGAGCGCAGCCGCAGCGTCGTCTTCTGCTCCGCCGCCGCCCACCCCGACACCATCGAGGTGGTCAAGACCTACTGCTGGGCCTCCGGCCACGAGTTTGTTCTGGTGCCTGCCAAGGACGGCAAAACCGACTGGAATTCCATCGTTCCCCAGCTGGACAAAAAGACCAGCGCCTGCCTGTACATCCAGAGCCCAAACTTCTTTGGACAGATCGAAGATGTCCAGCAGGCAGCGGAGGCGGTCCACGCGGTCGGCGCCAAGCTCATCATGGGCTGCAACCCGATTGCGCTGGGACTTTATAAGACCCCGGCGGAGCTGGGCACGGACATCGCCGTCGGCGAAGGCCAGCCGCTGGGCATGCCGCTCTCCTTTGGCGGTCCATACCTCGGCTTTATGGCGACCACCAAGGCGATGATGCGCAAGCTGCCGGGCCGCATTGTTGGCGAAACTGTTGACGCTGACGGCAACCGCGCCTACGTTTTAACTTTGCAGGCGCGCGAGCAGCACATCCGCCGCGAAAAAGCCAGCAGCAACATCTGCTCTAACGAGGCGCTGTGCGCTTTAACCGCTTCCGTTTATCTGGCAGCGGTAGGGCCGCAGGGCTTAAAACAGGCTGCAACGCTGTGCCTTTCCAAAGCGCACTATCTGGCGCAGGAGCTTACCAAAATCGAAGGCGTAAACCTTGTTTACGGCGGCGAATTTTTCCACGAATTTGTTACCACTCTGCCCAAGCAGGAGGAAGTGCTGGCCGCACTTGCCAAAGAGGGCATCCTTGGCGGGCTGCCGGTTAAAGAGGGCGTGCTGTGGTGCGTAACCGAAAAAGCCACCAAAGAAGCACTTGATAAGGCGGTTGCCATTGTGAAGGAGGTGTGCGCATAATGGAATTGTTGTTTGAAAAAAGCACTCTCGGGCATGGCTGCGATATTTTTCCGGCCTGCGATGTGCCTGTAACTTCACTGCCGGAGGCTTTGGCGCGCAAGAGCGCTTTGCCGCTGCCGGAACTTTCCGAAACGGAAATCAGCCGCCATTATACTGCGCTTGCAAACCGCGCGCACGGCGTAAACAACGGGTTTTACCCGCTGGGCAGCTGCACCATGAAATACAATCCGCGCATTAACGATGAGATGGCAAACCAGGCAGGTTTTGCCGCCGTTCACCCGCTGCAGCCCAAAGAAACCGTACAGGGCTGCACGGAAGCGCTGGAACTTTTAGATAAATACCTGTGCGAAATTACCGGCATGGATAAAATGGACTTTCAGCCAGCGGCAGGCGCACACGGCGAATTTACCGGGCTTTTGCTGATAAAGAAATATCACGAAGCCAATGGCGATACCAAACGCACCAAAATTATCGTTCCGGACAGCGCGCACGGCACTAACCCGGCAAGCGCTGCCATGGCGGGCTTTACCACGGTTAACGTGCCCTCCAATGCGGATGGCTGCGTAGACCTTGACGCACTGCGCGCCGCTGTTGACGATACTACCGCAGGTTTAATGCTGACGAATCCGAATACCGTCGGTCTGTTTGACAGCAATATCCTGGAAATTACCAATATCATCCACGAAGCGGGCGGCCTGTGCTATTACGACGGCGCTAACTTAAACGCCGTTATGGGCATTGCGCGCCCCGGCGATATGGGCTTTGATGTTGTGCATCTTAACCTGCATAAAACCTTCTCCACTCCGCACGGCGGCGGCGGCCCGGGCGCAGGCCCTGTCGGCTGCAAAGCCCTGCTTGAGAAGTTCCTGCCAAAATCCGCACTGGGCGACGGTGCAGGCGAGGGGCATTTACAAATGCGCGCGTTTTACGGCAACTTCCTTGTTTGCATGAGGGCTCTTACTTATGTGCTGACCCTCGGCGCGGAAGGCGTGCGTGAAGCCAGTGAAACGGCAGTGCTGAATGCCAACTACATGATGCACAAATTAAAAGATACTTACGATATGGCTTATGACCATACCTGCATGCACGAATTTGTTATGAGCCTGGAGGAACTTAAAAAAGCCACCGGCGTAACGGCGCTGGATGTTGCCAAGTCCCTGATTGACCGCGGCATTCACCCGCCGACGATGTACTTCCCGCTGATTGTACACGAAGCGCTGATGCTGGAGCCGACCGAAACCGAAGCGCGCAGGACGCTGGACGAAGCAGTGCAGGCACTTTTAGAGCTGCACGAGCTGGCGCATACCGATGCGGAATATATGCATAACGCTCCGCACCATGCGCAGATTAAGCGCCCAGACGAAGTACAGGCGGCACGCAAACCTGTTTTAAAATATGTACATAAATAAAGTTCCGGTTTCCTGTTATATTACCGGCTGCACCGAACCTTACCGCAACCTTGCCGTGGAGCGTTACCTTTTGGAACACACCCCGGCGGGCAGCGTAACGCTGTATTTGTGGCAGAATAAAAATACGGTGGTCATCGGGCGCAACCAAAATCCATGGGCCGAGTGCAATATGGCGCAGCTGCGTATGGACGGCGTGCATCTGGTCCGCCGTCTTTCCGGCGGCGGTGCCGTATATCACGACAGCGGCAATTTAAACTTTACTTTTTTAACGGACGCACGCACTTACAACCTAAACCGCCAGCTGGAGGTAATTCTTACAGCGCTTAAAAGCCTTGGCATTAATGCCGAAAAAAGCGGGCGCAACGATATTCTGGTGGACGGGCGCAAGGTATCGGGCAACGCCTTTTATACCAGCGGCGGCAAAAAGTACCACCACGGTACGCTTTTAATAGACGTTAAAACGGACGAAATGGCAAAATACCTTACCGTATCGCCGCTTAAATTACATGCTAAAGGCGTAAGCTCCGTTAAAAGCCGCGTGCTGAATTTAAAAGAAGTTTGTCCTTCTTTAACCGTGCCGGTGCTGCAAAACGCGCTTGTACGTTCCTTTGCGCAAATTTACGGCAGCGAGCCTGTGCAGCTTACGGAAGCTGATTTTAACGCGGCGGAAGTTGCACGCTACGAAGCGGAGTTTAAAAGCGATGCTTTTCGACTCGGCACGCGCCTGCCGTTTACCTGGCAGGCAGAAGCACGCTTTGAATGGGGCAGCTTTACGCTGGCATGCCGAGTTGACGGCGGCAAAGTGCAGGAGGCGGAGGTTTACACCGACGCTATGGACTGGGAAGCGCTTGCCGGTGCAGGGCAGTTTTTTAAAGGCTGCGCGTTTACGCCGGAGGCACTGGCGCAGGCAGCACAAAAAATTGCCGGGCAGGCAGGAAACGACATCAGTAAATTTTTAGTACAACTTACAATATAGAAAGGCATACAACCATGCAATACGATTTAATTGTTATCGGCGCAGGGCCGGGCGGCTATGTGGCGGCTATCCGTGCGGCGCAGCTGGGGCTGAAAACTGCTGTTGCGGAACGTGCGGAAGTTGGCGGCACCTGTCTGAACCGCGGCTGCATACCTACCAAAACCTTAATGCACAGCGCTAATTTGTACCGCGAAATCGGCGAAGCCGGTAAAATGGGCGTTAACATAACTGGCGCAGAGGCCGATTTTAAAGCCATGCATGCACGCAAAGCGCAGGTAGTGGAACAGCTCCGCGGAGGCGTGGCGCAGCTTTTAAAGGGCAACGGCATTGATGTGCTTGAAGGTGAGGCGGCTTTTGTTTCGCCGGAAAGCATTACCGTCAGCGGCGAAACCTATACCGCCAGAAACTTTATTATCGCTACCGGCAGCAAACCGGCAGTACCGCCCATTCCCGGTGCGGATTTGCCCAATGTTGTTACCAGCGACGAAATGCTCGATACCGACAGCTGCGATTATAAGGAGCTTGTAATTATCGGCGGCGGCGTTATCGGCGTGGAAATGGCGGGCGTTTATAACGGCATAGGCCGCAAAGTTACCATTATTGAAGCACTGGACAGGATTTTAGCGAATATGGACCGTGAAATTTCGCAGAACCTTTCCATGATACTGAAAAAACGCGGCGTTGCGGTTAACACCGGAGCCATGGTAACAGGCATTACGCAAGAAGGCGGGCGCCTGACCTGCACCTTTGAGCGCAAGGGCAAAACCGAAAGCGTAAGCGCCGATGGCGTACTGATTTGCGTAGGGCGCCGCGCTGTTACCGAAGGGCTGAACCTTGAAGCTGCGGGCGTGGAAACCGAACGCGGGCGCGTAAAAGTAGGCGAGGGCTATAAAACCAATGTGCCGCATATTTACGCCATCGGTGACGTTACCGGCGGAATTCAGCTGGCGCACGCAGCCGAAGCGCAGGGCATTGCCTGCGTAGAAGGTATCTGCGGGCTTGCGCCGACGGTTGACGCAAACCTTGTGCCTTCGTGCGTATATACTTCGCCCGAAATTGCCACGGTTGGCATTACGGCAGACGAAGCCAAAGCGCAGGGACGCGCCGTTATTACCGGCAAATACGTTATGAGCGGCAACGGCAAATCCATTATCGAAAACGAGGACCGCGGCTTTATTAAGCTGGTGTTTGACGCAGAAACGGAAAAACTCATCGGCGCGCAGCTGATGTGCGGCCGCGCCACCGATATGATTGGCGAAATGGTTACGGCCGTAAGCGCCGGGCTGACCAAAGCGCAGCTGGCAGCGGCGCTGCACCCGCACCCAACCTTCTGCGAAGGCATTACCGAAGCGATACACGCCGCAGACGGCCACAGCATACACACCATGCCTCCGCGCAGGCGGTAACGCTATATAACAAAAAAGCAGGCTTAACGCCTGCTTTTATTTTTTATATTTATATGCTATAATTATCTTTATGACAGCCGGAGCCGGTTCCTCCCAATTTGGGAGGTGATAGCATGACTGTTTACGAAGCATTATCTTTGATGATTGCTTTCGGAGCACTCGTTGCTGTTATCTGCTTATCGAAAAAGTAATCACTTTTAGATAAAAAGAAACCGCCTACTTGCGGTACGCGGCTTCCTTTCACTCTTATTAGATTCGAGGGAGAGCCGGCGTTTCCCAAAACCGGCTGTCTCTTATGTATATTATACCAAACTAAAAAACATTGTCAAACACAAAAACTTGCAGAAGCACTGCCTCTGCAAGTTTTTTATTTATCTGTTCAGTTGTTACTGCATTTGCTTAATTATCTGCATAATTTCTTCAACGCCTGGCACATTGCCGCCTGCCACAACTTTGCCGTCGATAACAAGCGCCGGTAAAGTCATTACACCGTAGGCCATAATGCGGCGCAGTTCGCTCACGCGTTCAAATTTTGCAGGGCATTTTAACTTTTTAGCGGCCACGGCAGCATTCTGGAACAATACCTCCACCTGTTTTGTCATTGGCCCTAAAACTTTAATTTGCATATCATCTCACCTTCGTTTCTGTATTTGCTGCACCTTTATCATAACAAAAGGCTTTGGCTAAAGTAAGTACAAACGGTGAACTATTTGCAAATTTTATCACATTCAAAATAAGATATATTTTTATTTAGCGTTTTTGGCAGCTTTTATCCTTCCAATACCACCATTTCAGCTTTTCGGGGTCCGGGCTTTCGGTGTCGGCATAATACACTGCCATACGGAAAACATACAGCTGGCACAAATCCTCCTGCCGTCCTTTAAATTCGCAGTCCATGCGGTAAAGTTCTTCCGGGTCTTTGCCTTTTAAATCGGCAATGCGGCTGATGCCGATATTTAATAAATCCTGCTCTATGTTTGGACCGATAAACGGTATTTTGCGCAGTTCGCTTTTGTTTTTATTCATCTTTTACCACTTCAATTTTAAAAACGTTGATGGTATCGACATCGGGGCAGCAAAATACTGCTGTGCCGGGTTCGGCACCGGGAATTGAACCGCCGTAGCGCAGAATGTCGATATAGGGAAAGGCAACGTGCATTGCCATGGGGCACAGTTTGCCGCGCTCCGTGTCAAAATCAAAGCTGTCGCCTGGTTTATGCCCGCGGTGGCAGCCGCATGGGCCTTTGCGGCCGATAACGGTTATTTTAATTTTCGGTTTCTGCATTGCTGCCGCCTCCGTAATTTTTTATAACAGCCGCAGACCAGTTTAAAAGCAGCCCGGAATAAGTGCTGAATTCCGCGGGGCTGATTTTTGTTTTAAACTGCGCCGGGCAGGTGAGTATTTTTAAATCCTCGCCCTGCAATTTATTGGCAAGGTCTTTTCTTTTGGCAATATAAGCGCCGGTTTCAAGGTAATGTTTTGCCTGCAATGAAAAAAAGGCCGATTTGTAAAGCGTTTTTAAAACTTCCGCGCTTTCTTCATACACAAAATTGTGTACGCAGGCGTGGTAAATATTGCATGCCGCCGTGTGCAGCGCACGTTTGGCATCAGCTTCGCCTGTTAAAAAAGCAATAAACTCCAAATCGCCGTAAAGGGCTTTGGTGTCGCGGCAAAACTGAAATAAATCTGCCTTGTCCCACGCTTTCAGTTCTTCGGTGCCGCTTACAAAGCCGCATATTTTTGTGCGTTCTTCCAAACCGGCAATGGTGCTTTTATAAAGGGTTAAGTCATCAAGCGTAAGGGTGTTTAAAATTAAAACAACGTCAATGTCGCTGCCTTCGTGCGCTTCGCCGCGCGCATAGCTGCCTTGCAGGCCGATGAACACAATCCTTGCGCCAAACGCCGCGTCCACGGCTTCTATGTATTTATCAAGCCAGCGGTCTAAATCAAACATTACCTGCTCCGTTTCTGCCGCTTTTTTGCGGCTTTTTAAGTACGTAAATAAGGTGCGGCATTTCTTTGCCTTTGTAGGTTTTTACAAAACTGCCGCTTATTGCCATGCCCAGCCGTTCCGCCACGCGGCGGGATTTTTTATTTTCCGGGCGGATTTCCGCAATTACTTCATCCGCACTAAGGCTATCAAAAGCATAATTAACGCAGGCAGCAGCCGCTTCCGCCGCATAGCCGTTACCCCAGTACGCTTTGGCAAAAATATACGCTACGCCCATGTACCGCACGCCGTTAATAGTTTCAATAAGTGGCCCGCACACTCCCAAAAATTTGCCGCTGCATTTTTCGGTTACGGCGTAAAAGCTAAAGCCGTACGCCTTGTAGCGGCGCAGGTTTTCAGTAAGCCACGCCGCAACTTCGGTATCCGTAAACGGCGCTTCCCAGGCGTACATTACTTCTTCATCCTGCAAAAAGTTTTTCAGTTCGGCTTCGTCGCTTGGCGTAAGTTCGCGCAGGTAAAGCCGTTCGGTTTTTATTTTGGCGTTTGCCTGTGCCGCAATTTTAGCAACTATTGCTTTATCTGCCGGGCAAAAGTCATAGGCGGTTATGTTTTGGGGCAGTATCCACGCCAGTTCGCTGTGCTCCAGGCGCTGCGGCTCGTCCTGCGTGGTGCAGTTAAACAGCGTTAAGTGTATCGTAATATCGGGGTAGGTGTGCGTTACTTCATAATAAACGCTGCCGGGCATAACGGTTATGCCTAGTTCTTCGCGGCATTCGCGCACCAGCGCCTGCTGTTTTGTTTCGCTGCTTTCCACCTTGCCGCCGGGGAACTCCCATAAGAGCGCCCGTGCCTTGTTTGCCGGGCGGCGGCAGATTAAAATTTTATCTTCGCGCCATATCAGCGCGGCCACAACCTGTGTTATTTTCATAAAATATACCTTGCTTTCTTAAACAAACGGCAGAATAAGCCGCTTCTGCCCTAATATTAACATAAGTAAAAGTGCGCGGCAATAAAATTTGCCGTTTTAAAAGCTATGATGTATAATAAGAAAAGAGAGATAGCTGGTATGGGAACACCGGCTCTCCCCACTTCAATTAAAAATTGACGGAAGGCCGTGTTACCGCATTGGTTACGCGGCTTTTCTCATTCTGCTATTTGCGGAACGAGAGAATAAGCACTACTAAGGTAGCAAACATTACAGCAAAAGATAATGCTTCGAATACCGTCATAGTACCACCTCCACTCTTGTGGAGTGGAAAAGCCAGCCCAGCTATCTCACGAAGGGTATTATACCATAAATACAACTTACATAAAAGCTAACAGCCGGTAAAGAAAATACCGGCTGTTTTTAGTATAAGCATTAAAATTAAGTTACAGCGTTATCATCCACGTTATGATGATGGCGTTGGTAAAGTCAATTAAAAACGCGCCGACGAGCGAAACTATCATCCACGCTTTAGGGGAGAAGCCGTATTTGTCGGAAAGCGACTGCATGTTGGCAAGGCCGTTGGCGGTTGCGCCCATGGCAAAACCAATGCCGCCTACCGCAAGCATTACGGAGTCGTAATCCTTGCCGAACATTAAAAAGTATACGCCCCAGGCGAAGGCCACCATTAAAAGCGTCTGAATGATGAGAATAACAATCAGCGGCAATGCCAGGTTAATAAGCTCGTACAGCTTAAGGCTGTTAATGGCCATGGTTACATAAAGTACCAGCGAAATATCGGCAATGCAGTCCATGCCGACGCCTTCAATTTTGTACGCTTTGCTGAAGTCGCCGATGTTGCGGATAACGGCGGCGATAAGCATACTGCCGATATATACCGGCAGCGTAATAAACTGACCGAGGTAGGTGCTTAAAATACTGCCCAGCCCCATGGCGATGGCGACAAAGCCCAGCGCTTTTAAAATTTCCGCAGCAGCCGCCGGTGCGGGAATGAGGTTTTCGCCGGTAACGGTGGTTTCCGTTTCGTCAATTTCTTCCAGCGGAGCATCCTCTTTGGCGGCTTTAGGGGTTTTGAGCTTATATTTTTTAATCAGCTTTTCGCCGAAAGGGCCGCCGATAATGAGCGCCGTTGCCATACCGAAGGTTGCGGCCGTAATGGCAACTGTTGTTGCGCCGGTAAGGCCGTAGTTCTGCTCAAAAAACGGGCCGAAGGCGGCGCTTGTGCCGAGCCCGCCCATCAGTGCCACGGCGCCGGCAAGAATACCGTAGAATTTGTCAATGCCCATCAGGCTGCAAACGCCCATGCCGATGGCGTTCTGCAAAATACCGAGTATTGTTGAAGTGAACCAGAAGCCTACGAGAAGCAGGCCGCCTTTTTTAACAAGTTTTAAACTTGCCATCATGCCGATGGTGGTAAAAAAGCACAGCAGCGCTACTTTTTGCAGCGTGTCGTCAAAGGTAAAATCGGCAATGCCGTAAATTTTCAGCAGCGAAAATACCAGCGCAAAAGGCAGGCCGCCTATTACCGGCGCTGGAATGCTGAACCTTTGCAGGGCGGCGCTGTGGCTTTTTATCCACGTGCCGATGTAATAGCTGACTATGGCGAGGGCAACCGACTGCACCATATCAAGATGAATGGTTGTAATTTCCATATTATAACCTCCGGTTATTTATTAACAGATGTCTGCATTTTAGTGTGAGCCTTTCAATATCAGACTTGTATATTATAGACTTTTTTTAATAAATTTACAATACTGTTTTCAATTTGCAAACTAATGTATAATAAACGCCGCTGCGGTAAATTTTCCGTCAGCGGATAATTTTTATTAAAAAACTGCGAAAAAACAAGATAACCAAAGTAAAAACCGAAAAATTACTGTTAAAAGAAGGCGCACGGGCTTGACAAAAACAAACTTTGCCGGGGCGTAAACAGATGGAACAAAAACTGTAAAGCACAAAATATTGTTGATAACCCCAAAAATAAAAACAATATCTTGTATTTGCTTGCTTTACTTCCCCATCAAAATGTGGTATTATTGAAAGGCAAACTGCACTGAAATTTATCAAATTATATTAATAAAACATAAACGGAAAGAGGGAGGACAATGAAGGTAATCAAGCGCGATGGCTCTACGGTTGACTTTGACCGCAGCAAAATAGTTGTAGCCATCCAGAAAGCCAACAATGCTGTTGATGAAAGTGAACGCATTGCCGAAGACAGAATTGAAAACATTGCACATTATGTAGAAAGCCGCAACCGTATGCGCCTTTTGGTAGAGGATATTCAGGATATGGTAGAGCATCAGCTGATGCAGGAGGGCAAATTCGACCTTGCCAAAGCCTATATCATTTACCGCTATACCCGTGCGCTGGTGCGCAAGGCAAACACTACGGACGAAAGCATTCTGTCTTTAATCCGCAACAGCAATAAAGACGTTATGGAAGAAAACTCCAACAAAAACGCCGTTATGGCTTCCACTCAGCGCGATTTGATTGCCGGCGAGGTTTCCAAAGACTTAACCCGCCGCATTATCCTGCCGGAAGAAATTTCCAAAGCGCATGACGAAGGCGCAATTCATTTCCATGACGCCGATTATTTCATTCAGCCTATTTTTAACTGCTGCCTGATTAATATCGGCGATATGCTGGACAACGGCACCATGATCAACGGCAAGCTCATCGAGTCCCCCAAGAGCTTTCAGGTGGCCTGCACCGTCATGACCCAGATCATCGCCTGCGTGGCCTCCAACCAGTACGGCGGCCAGAGCGTGGACCTGCGCCACCTGGGCAAGTACCTGCGCCGCAGCAAGGAGAAGTTCAGAAAGCACATCACCTATGAGTGCGCCGGTCAGGTGGACGACGCCACCATCGAGCGACTGGTGGCCGACCGGCTGAAGGACGAGCTGAAGAGCGGCGTCCAGACTATCCAGTACCAGATCAACACCCTGATGACCACCAACGGCCAGTCCCCCTTCGTCACCCTGTTCCTGAACCTTCAGGAAGGCGACCCC
>ERZ779885.4119-NODE-4119-length-11626-cov-2.882724_pt1 | contig 11626 bp, 8 predicted proteins | sample MGYA00511554_ERZ779885 | MGnify/ENA primary metagenome ERZ779885 (study PRJEB29588, sample SAMEA2160998) | human gut metagenome | biome: human gut; feature: human-associated habitat; material: faeces | place: Denmark | collected 2008/2010 ... | reverse complement strand
ATATTTATCATATATCTTTTTTAGTATAATAAGAGTATTAATATTAATATTCTTCTCATTAGCCACAACATCTGCAATCTGCATTGCAAGCTTCTCGCTAATAATGTCGTTCCTGCATCCATAATTAATAACCTGCATTTCAAACTGATTAAGCACCCGTAGTAAAACAGGCTGTGCATTAATAATGTTCATAGCCTCAATATACATAACAGGGCTTATGCATCCTGAATTAATTACATCCTTTATTCTTACAAGTCTTATACTCTTATTATCTGAATCTGTACTCAGGTAAAAAAGTATCCATAATATTCTATATGTATCATAGCCATTCTCAAAAAACTTCTTAACCTGTGATAAAACCTGAGCCGTATACTCCTCTTCACGCACAATAAGTGTCGAAACATACAGAAAATAGCAGTAAAGTTCTACATTTTCACCAATTCTTCCAACTATATCTTTCTTGATATTATTATATATCTGTGTTGCTGTTTTCTCTCTTCCGGACGCCATAAGCAGTTGTATCTGCACAATATCATAAAATACATCTGTCCCCTTAATTCCCCTTATTCGGTCAACCGTCTGCATAGATTCAGCAATCCATTTTTCTTTTTTGATTTTCTTCATTCTGAAATCAAGATAAAGCTTTGTAAGCTTATATCGTGCAAGTTTTTCTTCTGTTCTAACTTCAAAATCTTCCGATTCATCAGCCTTCTTACATATAACGCTTACATTTATCTTTAAATGCTGTGTATAACTCACTATATGTATATATCCATAGTTGTTGCCTGCATGCATTTTCTGTGGATTAACTATATATTTAATTACAGCCCTGTCACCTGCAAAATCATCAGTTGATAAGCTGTCTTTCTCTAATTCAATAAAATCTGCATCTGCATATATATCAATCTCTGTTTCTTCTGTCCCGCTCTTTATAAGCACACATTCAAACTGCTCTGCTTCATCTTTGTGTATAATTGTATTCTCTTCGTTATCAATGTGCAGAACAACTGCTTCAGTCTTAACATGATTTCTTATATCATCCTGATTCTCTTTCATACATCTGAATACAAATGGTATCTTTTTCTCGCCGGCATTACATACTACTGTAAATGTTCCCTCTATCTCATCATTTTCTTCAAGTCCGGAAGCGTCCACCTGATATTCAGTTATAATATGCGTACCACCAAATTGTTCTGAAAGAATCTTTACCCTCTCATTGTCAGCATAGACCATTCCATAAACCTTATCGGTGGCATCACATATGAAGCTGCCTGTAGCAACTGTATTACACATAATATCCATGGTAATCTGTTCCTCACTGCATGACAGCTTTGGTACTTTGATAATTGAACTGCCTCTTGAAAGTCTGTTTATGTAATCCCTCATTGGAAACTATGCCTCCGACTTAATCTTATCCAAATGTTTCTTAATATCCCTCTCATATCCCATATCTCCCGGCTCATAGAATTTCTCATTCACATAAGCATCAGGAAGATACTGCTGTCTGACGTAATGATTAGGATAATCATGTGCATATAAGTATCCTACACCGTGTCCTAACTTGGCACTACCCTTATAATGGGCATCCTGCAAATGTACAGGAACCGGTGCAGTCTTTGAATTCTTAACTACATCAAGTGCCTTATCAATTGCCATGTAACATGCATTACTCTTAGGTGCTGTCGCAACATAGAGTGCCGCCTGACTTAATATAATACGTGCTTCCGGCATTCCGATGCGCTCAACAGCCTGTGCCGCAGCCACTGCAACCTGCAGTGCATTAGGATCAGCATTGCCTACATCCTCACTGGCACATATCATTATTCGTCTTGCTATGAATTTAATATCTTCACCTGCATACAGCATCTTGGCAAGATAATAGCTTACTGCATCAGGGTCTGAGCCTCTCATGCTCTTAATAAATGCTGATATTGTATCATAGTGGTTGTCACCCTCTTTATCATATCTTACCGAGCGCTTCTGGATACATTCCTGTGCTGTTGCAAGATCTATATGTATAACTCCATCATCTGATCTGTCTGTTGTGAGTATTCCAAGTTCAATGGCATTAAGTGCATTTCTCGCATCTCCGTTGGATATATCTGCAAGGAATTCCAGTGCATCATCGTCTATTGCTGCATTGTAGCTTCCCATGCCCTTCTTCTCATCATACACAGCACGCTTTATTATTGTCTTGATATCTTCTTTCTCTAGTGGTTTTAATTCAAATATTATTGACCTTGATATTAAAGCTCCATTTACTTCAAAGTACGGATTCTCTGTCGTTGCACCAATAAGAATTATTGTTCCATCCTCAACAAATGGAAGCAGATAATCCTGCTGTCCCTTATTAAAGCGGTGAATCTCGTCTACGAAAAGAATGGTCTTTCTTCCATACATTCCAAGATTGTCTTTCGCCTTGGCAACAACCTCTTCCATATCCTTCTTTCCGGCAACTGTGGCATTAACCTGATTAAACTCTGCACTTGTTGTATTAGCAATTATTCTAGCTAAAGTTGTCTTTCCTGTTCCAGGTGGACCATAAAATATTACTGAGCTAAGCTTATCTGCCTTAATTGCCCTGTAAAGCAGTTTATCCTTTCCGATTATATGAGACTGTCCTACCATTTCATCGAGTGTTTCCGGTCTTAATCTCATAGCCAATGGAGATTCTGTATTCTTATTGTTTTCACGCATATATTCAAATAAATCCATAACTTATACCTGTTTTAATACATTTGCAATTATCTTAGTTCTGTTCCAAGCCACAATCTTTCAACGTAGCCTATATTGCTGATATCATTTCCCTTCAGTGTATTAGAATAAAGAATATTATCAGCATCATACGCATAGATTCGGTTCTTGTAAAAATATGTTCCCTCTGTATCTGTAACTGCATCTGATTCCAGAATTGCAACAGCTTTGCTCTTAATGTTATCCATATAGTACTGCCTGCCGCCTGAAACATATGTTAAAGCCTTGCCTTTATTATACACTTTAGATAATGAACCTGCATTAACATCTGACGCAATGTCTGTAATCTTGTTGTTATCAACTACTCGAAGCTGTCCTTTCGCATTAACATACACTATCTGACCATCTGATGAATTATATATGTAATTCTTTTCCTTAGTCATAGAATCAACATCCACATACTCACTCACTTTAGTTTCTCTGATAAGTGCTGATGTCATTGATGTACCTGAAATTCTGTATATAAGCGAATTGTCTCTATCAAATACATAATCTGCATCATTGTCTGTCTTCTTGTCTATCTTATACGCAGATGCATCTTTGCATGAGTAATAATATACTCCATCACTCTTAGAATACAGCAATGTATCCACATCTTTTCTTGTATTAAGGCTGTCTGCATTCGCTGTATACACACCTGTCATGTTCTCTGACACCGGCCATAACTGCATAACTGCATCTGCAACTGAAACCGGCTTTTCTTTTTTTTCATAATCATATGTATACAATGAGCCTGCATTAGTAAGACATACTATCAGGTGCTTTGACTCATACACATATGCCTTATTAAGATTACCCTCTATAAGAGTTGTCTGTGCCTCAGGCTGTTTCTTAACTTCTTTGACTCTGCTCATGGCAAGGCTTGTTCCATTAGTAGAACCCTCGTCATTAATAATATTAATATTCGTGTATATAACAAGACCGTCATCAGAGATATACATAATCTCTTTCTGCAGATTATCTTCTGACACAAGAACACATTCGTCCTTACTCCATATGTACATTGAATATCTGCCAGACGAGTTGGACTCATCATATGTTACCGTAACGAAATACTTTCCATTGTCACTCGCAACGCTTAAGATATTCTTACCTGAATCTATCTGTTCCGGCCACTGTGCTGTATAGAAGGTCTTACTGTCTGCCGCAAATATTGCATCACTTTCATCACACACATAATTGCTGTCCAGCCCTGCTATATCATATATCTTTCCGTTGTAGCTTACATAAAGAGCATAATTCTTCTTAGTTGCAAGCTTGTATATTCCAAATGCTGCGACACCAATAAGCACTACTGCTATCAGCACTGCCGCTATCATTTTCATTCTTTTGTTTACTTTATGTCGTGCAATTCTTATCTGTGGCTTTTCCTGATTACCATTCCTGTTGCCACCTGTTTTTCCGCTACTTTGTCCCTGCTTTCTGCTGTCCGCTTTGCTTCTGTTCTGACTCTGCTTCTTACTTTCTGTCTTGTTTCTGCTCTGATTCTTTATCGCCTGCACGCGTTTTGCTAATGCCTGTCCATAGTCACTCTGTGATTCCTCTTTTTTATCAGAAGAAGCAGACCTCTCTTTCAAAGCCTGCTTCTCCTCATATGCTTTTCTTCTGGCAAGATAATCACTGTTGTTAACTAATATAACAGGTCCATCACATCTTGGGCACTGACTGCCCTCATATTCCTGACCACATTTAGTACACAGCATAATTCTTTCCTTTTAATTATCGATTTAAATTCCGTTCTTTTATTAATTAAAATCTGAACTTATCTTCAAAATACGCCTTAAGATCTGCTATCTTTATTCTTTCCTGTTGCATTGTATCTCTGTCTCTTACAGTTACAGCACCATCTTCTTCTGAATCGAAATCATATGTGATACAGAATGGAGTACCAATCTCATCCTGTCTTCTGTATCTCTTTCCAATATTACCTCTGTCATCAAACTCACAATTGTAATACTTAGAAAGTTCTGCATACACCTTTTCTGCACCTTCATTTAACTTCTTAGAAAGTGGAAGAATACCTATCTTAACTGGTGCTAATGCAGGATGGAAATGAAGAACCGTTCTTACATCTCCGCCTTCAAGCTCTTCCTCATCATAAGCTGAGCAAAGGAATGCTAATGTTACACGATCCGCACCAAGTGAAGGCTCAATAACATATGGTATATACTTCTCCTTAGCTTCATCATCAAAGTATGACATATCTTCACCAGATACTGTCTGATGCTGAGTAAGGTCATAATCTGTTCTGTCTGCAATACCCCAGAGCTCGCCCCATCCGAATGGGAAGAGGAATTCGATATCTGTTGTTCCCTTAGAGTAGAAACAGAGTTCTTCTGGTGAATGATCTCTTGCTCTCATCTCATCTTCCTTCATTCCTAATGCCTTAAGCCAGTCGATGCAGTACTGTCTCCAGTATGTGAACCACTCAAGATCTGTTCCAGGCTTGCAGAAGAACTCTAATTCCATCTGCTCGAACTCTCTTGTTCTGAATGTGAAGTTACCTGGTGTAATCTCATTTCTGAATGATTTACCAATTTGACCAATACCAAATGGTACTTTTTTACGAGAAGTTCTTTGAATATTTTTAAAGTTTACAAAGATTCCTTGTGCAGTTTCTGGACGTAAATAAACAACAGATTTATCATCTTCAACAACACCCATATGTGTTTCAAACATTAATTTAAATTGTCTAACATCAGTGAAATTACTTTTTCCACAGTTAGGACAAACAATATTATGTTCTTTAATATAAGACATTGTTTGTTCATTAGACCAACCTTCACTATGTACAGAAGGATCATATGCTTCAATTAATTTATCTGCACGATGTCTTGTTTTACATTCTTTACAGTCAATTAATGGATCAGAGAAACCACCAACATGTCCTGAAGCTTCCCATACCTTTGGATTCATGAAAATAGCTGAATCTAAACCAACGTTATAAGGAGATTCTTGAATGAATCTTTTCCACCATAAACGTTTAATGTTATTTTTCATTTCAACCCCTAATGGTCCATAATCCCAAGTATTTGCTAGTCCATCATAGATTTCTGAACCTTGATATACAAAACCAGTTGATTTTGCATGATTTACTAATTTATCCATATCTTTAGTTGCCATAATTTTCTCCTTTTTTTACGATATAAATGAATAAAGACTTGGCTTTCCAAGTCTTCTATCTTTTTTTCGCGTACAAATAAAATACCCTTATAGTGGATATTTGTCAACCAACTATGAGGGTACTATATATAGGTTCTTTCGTCTAACCAATGCATGATATCATGATAGACATCTCGATAATTATTATCATGTAAAATATCTTGTCTTTTATTATCATAAATCTTATATTGGAGATCTTTTAGACCATTTCCTTTTAATATTTGATAAAGTTTTATAGTATCTTTTCCATTTTTAGTAAGATTATCAAAACCACCTGATAATAAATAAACAGGTAAATAATCAGGTATATGTTTTAGATGATCTTCATCACTTACATATTTTATGTATTCCAATATATCATGATAGGCTTGATTTGTATAAACAAAATCACTTAAAGGATCTTCTTGATAAAGCTGTACTTCTTTTTGATTACTCATTTTATAACAACCATTTAAATTTTTTTGTAAAAATAAATCAACCGCTCTTTTAATGACTCTTGAACGGTTCATTTGTCCATGTAATAAAATATTTAAATCAACAATTGCCTTCATACGATAATAAAAATTATTTTTCAGACATGTTCCAAGCAAAATCATTCCATTAATATAATCTCCATACGTCATGGCATATTTAAGTAATACAAGCGAACCAAAATCAACACCAATAATAAAATAAGGAAGGTCTTCATATCTTTTAGCGATAATATGTCTTAAACGTTGCATATCTTCAATCAAAGTATCAAGAGCATTTCCGCTTCCAAAATAGCCTTGTTCAAAATGATAAAGTGATGTACCATGCCCAGGAAAATCAGGCACGACTACAATAAAACCTTCATGACTTAAATATTCCGCAAATTTTTGATAACGGTCTGAATGTTCACATAATCCATGATGAAGTTGAATGATTCCCTTATATCTTAATATCACATTCGGTTGATAAATATCAAATTTAATATGTGTTTGTGTTAAGGAGGTATACGTTTCTGTAAGTTTCATCATTTATGCCCCCTTGTATAAGATCTGTTATAGTTTTGCCTTTTTGTACGTGGTTTAATTAGGCATTTTTTACCAAATCCAATCAAATCTTTTCGATTAGCTTTGATCAAGGCTTCATATACAAGGTCATAGTTTTTAGGATTCTTATATTGAATCAAGGCTCTTTGCATCGCTTTTTCTTTAGGATCTTTTGGAACATAAACAGGTGTCATATCACGAGGATCCAACCCTGTATAATACATCGTTGTTGAAAGCGTTCCTGGTGTTGGATAAAAATCTTGTACTTGTTCTGGTTGATGATGAATATCTCTTAAATATTCTGCCAGTTCGATAGCATCTTCTAAACGGCATCCTGGATGAGAGGACATTAAATAAGGCACTAAGAATTGTTTTTTATTATATTTTTCATTAATACGATAATATTTATCAACAAATTTTTCGTAAAGCCCACGTCTTGGTTTGCCCATCTTGTCTAAAGCATGATTACTGATATGTTCAGGGGCAACTTTTAATTGTCCTGAAATATGATGTTGAACAAGTTCTTCAAAGAAATGATCATTTTTATCATACATGAGATAATCGTAACGAATTCCAGAACGTACGAAAACTTTTTTAACGTTTGGAAGCTGTCTTAATTTTGTAAGTAATGATAAATAATCTTCATGATCAACTTTTAAATTTTTACAAGGTTCTGGCCATAAACATTGTTTTGTAGGACAAGCCCCTTTGGTTTTTTGTTTATCACAAGCAGTATCTCTAAAGTTAGCTGTTGGTCCACCAACATCATGAATGTATCCTTTAAAATCAGGATCCCAAACCATTTTATTTGCTTCAGCAATAATTGATTCATGACTTCTTGCTTGAATAATTCTTCCTTGATGGAACGCTAAAGCACAAAAATTACATGATCCAAAACACCCTCTATTTGAAATAAGTGAGAATTTAACTTCATCAATAGCTGGAACATGTTTATAACTTGGATGATAATCACGATTGTAATCATAACCATAAGCTCTATCGAATTCTCTTTGGGTAAGTGGTCTATTCGGTTTATTTTGAACTACATACCATCCTTGATAAGGTTCAACTAAGATTTTAGCATTATAATGATCGGTATTTAAATATTGTTTTTGGAAAGATTCAGCGTATTTTCTTTTAGATGTTGTAATTTCTTCGTAACTAGGAAGCATTATATAATCAGCTTCATTTAAATCATCGATATTTTTTGTTTTATAAACTGTTCCATCTAAATACGTTAAATATTTAATATCTAATCCACTATCTAATGCTTCTGCAACTTCAATAATACTGTTTTCTCCCATTCCAAACATTAATAAATCTGCATTGGCATCAATAATAATCGATTTTCTAACCTTATCACTCCAATAATCATAATGAGCTAAACGTCTAAGAGAAGCTTCAATTCCTCCAATTAAAATATTAGCATCAGGAAATGCTTGTCTTGCCATTTGACTATAAACAATAACCGCCCTATCTGGTCTTTTAAAACCTTCACCACCTGATGTATAAGAATCTTTATGTCTTCTTTTTTTAGAAACAGTATAGTGATTGACCATTGAATCAATATTTCCTGAAGAAATTAAAAAACCCAAACGAGGTTTCCCAAATTGCCTAAATTCTTCTACCTTATGCCAATCTGGTTGCGATAAAAAAGCAACCTTAAAACCATTTGCTTCTAATGTACGACAAATAATAGCTGCTCCAAATGAAGGGTGATCTACATAAGCATCACCACAAATATAGACAAAATCTACCTCTTGCCATCCTCTTTCTTCCATTTCTTTTCTATTTATCGGTAAAAATTGTCCCATCTATAAATCCTCCCCTTACTTTTGTTTCTATTATAGTCAAAATATGTTTATAAAAAAAGACAAAAGTGTCTACTTTTGTCATATTTTTGAAAGACTTTGAATCATTTTCTTTGTTTTAAATAAAATCCCCGTCATCTCATCAACATAATAATCCATAATTTCCATTAATAAATCAATAGATTCATCCGGTACTTTAAGTTGATCAATAGAATCAATCGTTAATTTATTAATATGACGAAAAGCCTTTAATGTTACCTTATCTAACTGTTTATCATGAAGTGATAAACAATCATGACAGACAAAGCCCCCATCTTCTAAACTGATTCCTGCTATATGATCTTGTCTTAAACATCTTACACAGCCATCAACTTGTAAAGCCATCCCGCATCTTTTTAAAATAAATGCATTATATAATAGATAAACCAATGGGTAGGGATAACCATGATTTAGAGCATCTAATGATTTTTTTAAAGTATCAAAGATTTCTAAATCCGGTTGATTATCTTCTTCATTCTTTAAAACAAATTCCATAAAATAACTTGCATAAGCTTCTAATTCAAGATTTTCTTTAATATAACGATAAAAATCAACCGAACTTGCTTTAATCATCGTTGATAAACCATTTCTAGGTATAAAAGTAAACTCTGAAAGTGTAAGACTTTGACAAGCCGAAGCATTTTTACTTTTTAATTTTTTTACACCCCGAGCAATCAAAGTCATTTTTCCATAATCTTTAAAATACACAGTGACTAAAGAATCACTTTCTTTATAAGGATGCGTCTTTAAAACAATACCTAAAGAAACAACTTCTTCTTTTTTAATAGTCATCTTCGTTATAACCAAATTCTTTTAAATATTTTTGTTTATTACGCCAATTATTTTCAACTTTAACAAACAATTCCAAATGCACTGTTGTTTGTAAAAAACGTTTCATTTCTCTTTGTGCATTTTGACGAATTTTTTTGATCATACTTCCTTGTTTACCAATCAAAATACCCTTTTGAGATTTACGATCAACAACAATTGTCGCAATAACTTCTACGCTGCCATCCTCTAATTCTGCCATTCTTTCAACAACAATCGCAACACTATGAGGAACTTCTTCTCTTGTAAAATAAAGGATCTTTTCTCTAATAAATTCAGCCATTACAAATCTTTCTGGATGATCTGTCATTTGATCTTTTGGATAATACATCATTCCTTCATTTAAATATGTTTTAATTGTAGAAATCAATGTATCCACATTTTGATCTTCTAAAGCTGAAATAGGAATGATTTCTTTAAAATCAAAAAGTTCTTTCCATTCTGTTAATTTTTTAATAACTTCATCTTTAGAAACAAGATCACATTTATTAAGTAAAAGGAAAACCGGTCCATCCGCTTCTTTTAATCTTTCAATAATAAAACGATCTCCTCTACCAATCGTTTCATTTGCTGGTGCAATAAATAAAACCATATCCACTCCATAAATACTATTTAAAGCCGTCGTATTCATAAAGTTTCCTAAACCATCTTGAGGTTTATGGATTCCTGGTGTATCCATAAAAATGATTTGTGCTTCATTATCTGTATAAATACCTTGAATTGTATTACGTGTTGTTTGAGCAACATCTGACATGATTGCAAGCTTTGTTTTTAATATTTGATTTAATAAGGTAGACTTTCCAACATTTGGACGTCCTACAATACTGACAAATCCTGATTTAAAACTCATAAACTCTCTCCTATAAATACCATTGGTAATAATTCACCAATTGTATGTTTTTCTACTTTTTCTTTATTTGCTAGAAAGATGGGCATTTCTAAATCAACAAGTTCTGATAATACTTGGCGACATGCCCCACATGGAGAAGCAATCGGACTACAATCAGCAACAATTGCTAGTCCAATAATATCTTCTTTGCGATAACCTTTACAATAAGCGCCAAAGACAGCATTTCTTTCTGCACACATTGTTGACCCATAAGCAGCATTTTCAATATTACATCCTGTATAATACGTGCCATTCTTTGCCAGAAGTGCCGCTCCCACATGAAAATGTGAATATGGCGCATAAGAATAACCCAGCTGTTTTATCGCCAGATCGATCATTTCTTCAATCTGTTTTTTGTCCATTCTCCTGCCTGCCTTTCCTTCTGTATAGATTATCTTTTTATATAGATCAAGTGCATCCTTTGTCTCAAATGCTTTTGTCTTTGTTGTCATCTTTCCTTGGCCTTATCTGCGCGGATCAGCTCACGGATTGCCTGCACCGCAACCTGGATTGCCTTATCTGTATCATGTACTACCGGATTTTCCAGTCCTAACTTTTCTCTTTCCTGATTTGCTAATACCAGGAAGCAGGAGCCGGCACGTACTCTTAAATGGCTTGCTACTACAAAAAGTGCTGCAGATTCCATCTCGGAAGCAAGGCAGCCCAGACGTTTCCATGCTTCCCATTTATTCATCAATTCATAGCTGACCGGTTTGGTTTCCGGTTCATGCTGTCCATAAAATGCATCCTTGCACTGTACCACACCTGTGTGGAATTCACAGCCTTCTTTTTTTGCGCCTGCCACAAGAGCATTGAGCACTTCCAGGTTTGCTACTGCCGGAAATTCGATCGGAGCATACTCTTTGCTGGTGCCTTCCATACGAATCGCCCCTGTCGCAATGACAATATCTCCACTCTTTACTTCTGTCTGCATTCCACCACAGGTTCCGATGCGGACAAACGTATCTGCACCACAGCGATAAAGCTCTTCCATTGCAATAGAAGCAGATGGGCCACCAATACCGGTAGAAGTTACACTCACCTTTACTCCATCCAGTGTTCCTGTATAAGTTACATATTCTCTGTTATCAGCAACAAAAACCGGATCATCAAAATACTGTGCGATCTTT
>ERZ779885.4113-NODE-4113-length-11633-cov-7.641216_pt1 | contig 11633 bp, 9 predicted proteins | sample MGYA00511554_ERZ779885 | MGnify/ENA primary metagenome ERZ779885 (study PRJEB29588, sample SAMEA2160998) | human gut metagenome | biome: human gut; feature: human-associated habitat; material: faeces | place: Denmark | collected 2008/2010 ... | reverse complement strand
AGAAGATGCCGTGGAGATGATCCAGCATACCGGCTGCGACGGCGTCATGATCGCCCGTGCCGCGCTGGGCGACCCGTGGCTCTTCGAGCGGGTGAACGCCGCCATCGAGGGCCTGCCGGCTCCCGCGCACGGGAGCGCCGCGGACCTCTTCCGGGGTCCGTCCGTACTACGGATAATTCTGTAAATTGGATTCGATATGTACTTCACGTTGTTGGTGGTCGTCATTCTTACGGCCATAGCGTTGGTGGCGGTGGCGCTGGGGATCGCCCGCGGCATCTCCCCCCGCTCGTACAACTCGCAGAAGGGCGAGGCGTACGAATGCGGCATCCCCACGCGCGGAAAGTCGTGGATGCAGTTCAAGGTGGGCTACTACCTGTTCGCCATCCTGTTCCTGATGTTCGACGTCGAGACGGTGTTCCTCTTCTCGTGGGCCGTGGTCGTGCAGGAGCTGGGCATGTACGGACTGGTGAGCATCCTCTTTTTCCTGTTGATACTGGTTTTGGGCCTGGCGTACGCCTGGCGGAAAGGAGCGTTGGAATGGAAATAAAGATGCCGGAAATCAAGTCGATGAAATACGAGGATTTCAACGACAACGAATACCTCGAGAAGATGGCGCGCGAGCTGCGTGAGAACGGCACGAACGTCGTCGTGGGGTGTCTGGACAACCTGATCGAGTGGGGGCGGAGCAACAGCCTCTGGCCGCTGACGTTCGCCACGAGCTGCTGCGGCATCGAGTTCATGGCCGTGGGCGCCGCGCGCTACGATTTCGCCCGGTTCGGATTCGAAGTGGCCCGCGCCTCCCCGCGTCAGGCCGACTTCATCATGGTCGCCGGGACGATCACCCACAAGATGGCCCCGGTGCTCCGGCGGCTCTACGACCAGATGGCCGACCCGAAGTACGTGATCGCCGTGGGCGGCTGCGCCATCAGCGGCGGGCCGTTCAAGAAGTCGTATCACGTGGTGCAGGGCGTCGGCGAGATACTGCCCGTGGACGTCTATATTCCGGGCTGTCCGCCGCGTCCCGAGGCGATGCTCTACGGATTGATGCAGCTCCAGCGCAAGGTGCGCCTGCAACGCTTCTTCGGCGGCGTGAACCGCCAGATCAGCGAGAAGGAGTACGAGGAGCTGCTCCGGCGCGACCTCACGGCCGAAAAGAACGAGTTGAACGTGGAAGAAGGAGGAAAACGATGAATACGACCCTGAAAGAGAAGATTACGGCCTGGGAGCCCGCGGCCGTATGGAGCGAGGCGGGCGACGGCCTGTTCACCGTCCCGGCGGATCGGTTGCACGCCCTCGCGGCCCGGCTGAAGGAGGAGGGGTTCGACTTCCTGCGCAGCCTGACGGGCATGGACTGGGGCGAGGAGGGCCTCGGGACGGTTTACCACCTCGAAGCCACGCGCACGGGCGCGAACGTCGTGCTGCGGACGCTGACGGCGGACAGGGAGAACCCCGCGCTGCCGACGGTCTGCGATCTGTGGAAGGCCGCGGAGTTCAACGAGCGCGAGGCGTTCGACTACTTCGGCATCCGTTTCGTGAACCACCCCGACATGCGCCGTCTCTACCTGCGCGACGACTGGGTGGGCCATCCGCTGCGCAAGGACTACGACCCGGCGCTCAACCCGCTGCGGATGAGCAACGAGGTGGCCGAGGATACGGCCGAAAGTTTCGAGCTGACGCACGACGGAAGTTTCATCCGCCACCGCAAGCCGATTTTCGAGGAGGACGAGTACGTGATAAATATCGGTCCCCAGCACCCGGCGACGCACGGCGTGCTGCGTTTCCGCGTCGCGCTCGAAGGCGAGATCATCCGCAAGCTCGACGTGCACTGCGGCTACATCCACCGCGGTATCGAGAAGATGTGCGAGAGCCTGACCTATCCCCAGACGCTCGCCCTCACGGACCGGCTCGACTACCTCGGGGCCTCGCAGAACCGCCATGCGCTCTGCATGTGCATCGAGCGGGCGATGGGCGTCGAGGTGCCGGAGCGCGTGCAGTATATCCGGACGATCATGGACGAGTTGCAGCGCATCGACTCGCACCTGCTCTTCTTCTCGTGCCTCTGCATGGACATGGGCGCCCTGACGGCCTTTTTCTACGGATTCCGCGACCGCGAGAAGGTGCTCGACATCCTGGAGCAGACCACGGGCGGCCGCCTGATCCAGACCTACAACACCATCGGCGGCGTGCAGGCCGACATCCATCCCGACTTCGTGCGCAAGGTCAAGGAGCTGATCGCCTACCTGCGGCCCACGCTGCGCGAGTACCACGAGGTCTTCACGGGCAACGTCATCGCCCGGCAGCGGCTGGAGGGTACGGGCGTGCTCTCGCGCGAGGACGCCGTGTCGTTCGGCGCGACGGGCGGCACGGGCCGCGCCTCGGGCTGGGCCTGCGACGTGCGCAAGCGCCATCCCTATGCCATGTACGGCAAGGTGGACTTCGAGGAGGTGCTCTTCACCGAGGGCGACTGCTTCGCCCGCTACATGGTCCGCATGCGGGAGATCGAGCAGAGCATGCGCATCATCGAGCAGCTCATCGACAACATTCCCCAGGGGGAGTTCCGGCTGAAGATGAAGCCCGTGATCCGCATTCCCGAGGGCAGCTACTACACGGCCGTCGAGGGGAGCCGCGGCGAATTCGGCGTCTTCATCGAGAGCCGCGGCGACAAGTCTCCCTACCGCATGAAGTTCCGTTCGACGGGGCTGCCGCTCGTGTCGTGCATGGAGACCGTCGCGCGGGGAGCGAAGATCGCCGACCTGATCGCCATAGGCGGTACGGTCGATTACGTCGTTCCGGACATTGACCGTTAAACGCAAAAATCCGAAAGTATGTTTGATTTCAGCGTAATAACAAGTTGGATCCACGGGCTGCTGACCTCGTTCCTGCCCCTCGGGGTGGCGACGTTCGTCGAGTGCGTGGCCATCGGCGGGTGCCTGCTGCTGATGTACACCGTGATCGCCATTCTGATGATCTTCATGGAACGCAAGGTCTGCGCGGCGTTCCAGTGCCGGCTGGGCCCCGTGCGTGTCGGCCCGTGGGGCACGTTGCAGGTGATCGGCGACGTCTTCAAGATGCTCACCAAGGAGATCATCACCATCCGCCATGCGGACCGGTTCCTCTACAACCTTGCGCCCTATATCGTCATCCTGGCTTCGCTGCTGGCCTTCGCCTGCCTGCCGGTGAACAGGGGGTTGGAGGTGCTCGACTTCAACGTGGGCGTCTTCTTCATGATGGCCGCCTCGTCGATCGGCGTGGTAGGCATCCTGCTGGCCGGATGGAGTTCGAACAACAAGTATTCGCTCATCGGCGCCATGCGGAGCGGCGCGCAGATGATCTCCTACGAGCTGTCGATCAGTCTCTCGATCCTCACGATCGTGGTGCTGACCGACACGATGCAGTTCTCGGAGATCGTCGAGCGGCAGGCCGACGGCTGGTTCCTGTTCAAGGGCCACCTTCCGGCCTTCGTGGCCTTCGTGATCTACCTGATCGCCGGCAACGCCGAGGTGAACCGCGGTCCGTTCGACCTCCCGGAGGCCGAGTCGGAGCTCACGGCGGGTTACCATACCGAATATTCGGGCATGCACTTCGGTCTGTTCTACGTGGCCGAGTTCGTCAATCTGTTCATCATCTCGGGCGTGGCGGCGACGATCTTCCTCGGCGGCTGGATGCCGCTGCACATTCCGGGCTGGGAGGGCTTCAACGCCGTGATGGACTGCATTCCGGGATTCCTCTGGTTCTTCGGCAAGGCCTTCTTCGTGGTCTGGCTGCTCATGTGGATCAAGTGGACTTTCCCGCGCCTGCGGATCGACCAGATCCTGACGCTCGAGTGGAAATACCTCGTGCCGATCGGTCTGGTGAACCTGCTGCTCATGGTCGTAGTCGTCGTATTCAAACTGCATTTCTAACTATGTCGAATTATATCAAAGGACTTTTTCACGGGCTGGGGACGCTGCTCACGGGCATGAAGGTGACCGGGCGGGAGTTCTTCACGCCCAAGGTGACGGAACAGTACCCCGAGAACCGGGCGACGCTGAAGATGTACGACCGCTTCTGCGGCGAACTCTCGATGCCGCACGACGCCGAGGGGAAGAACCGCTGCATCGCCTGCGGGCTCTGCCAGACGGCATGCCCCAACGGCACGATCCGCCTGACGACCGAAAACGTCGTAGATCCCGAGACGGGGCGTCCGAAGCGGCGGCTGGTGCGTTACGAGTACGACCTGGGGTCGTGCATGTTCTGCCATCTGTGCGTGAACGCCTGCCCGCACGACGCCATCCGCTTCTCGACCGGATTCGAACACGCGGTCTATACGCGCGAAAAGCTGGTCAAGGTCCTCAATAAACAGTAAGTCATGGAGATAACACTCGAAACGATCGTCTTCGCCGCGCTGGCGCTCTTTACGACGGTGAGCGCCGTGCTGGCCGTCACGACGCGGCGTATCCTGCGTGCGGCGACCTACCTGCTGTTCGTGCTCTTCGGCACGGCGGGCATCTATTTCCAGCTCAACTACTCGTTCCTCGGAGCCGTGCAGCTGCTCATCTACGCGGGCGGCATCACGGTGCTCTACGTCTTCTCGATCCTGCTCACGTCGAGCGAGGGCGACAAGGCCGAACGCCTGAAGGGCTACAAGCTCTTCGCCGGACTGGCGGCGACGCTGGCCGGGCTGGGCGTCTGCCTCTATGTCACGCTCCGGCACGACTTCCCGCCGTCGCACTTCGAACACGGCGAGCTGGCCGTGCGGACGATCGGCCACGCGCTGATGGGCGGCGAAAAGTACGGCTACGTCCTGCCGTTCGAGGTGATCAGCATCCTGCTGCTGGCCTGCATCGTCGGCGGCATCCTGATTGCGCGCAAACGTTAAAAAACAGAGAGCCTTATGATACACATGGAGTACTACCTCGTCGTTTCCACGATCATGATGTTCGTGGGAATCTACGGCTTCGTCACGCGCCGCAACCTGCTGGCGATGCTCATATCGGTCGAGCTGATTCTCAACTCGGTGGATATAAACTTCGTCGTCTTCAACCGCTTCCTCTTTCCCGGCCAGCTCGAGGGCTTCTTCTTCGCGCTGTTCGCCATCGGGGTCAGCGCGGCCGAGACGGCCGTGGCCATCGCCATCATCATCAACATCTACCGCAATATCCGCAACATTCAGGTCCGGAACCTGCGCGAGATGAAGTGGTAACGTAAAACAGACGCTTTTATGGAATATACGATTCTCCTGCTCGTCCTGCCGTTCGTGAGCTTCCTCGTGCTGGGCATCGCCGGCATGAAGCTCCGTCCCGCGGTGGCGGGAGCCGTCGGTACGGCCGTCCTGGCCGTCGTGACGGCGGTGAGCTACTTCGCGGCCTGGGAATACTTCTTCGGCATCGGCCGCGACGCTGCGGGGCTCTATCCGACCCTCGTGCCGTGGAATACGGTCTGGCTGCCGATTTCCGATGCGCTGCATATCGACCTGGGCATTCTGCTCGACCCGATTTCGGTGATGATGCTCGTCGTCATCTCGACCGTCTCGCTCATGGTCCACATCTACTCGCTGGGCTACATGAAGGGCGAACGGGGCTTCCAGCGCTACTACGCCTTCCTGTCGCTCTTCACGATGAGCATGACGGGACTGGTCGTGGCGACCAACATTTTCCAGATGTACCTCTTCTGGGAGCTGGTGGGTGTCAGCTCCTACCTGCTCATCGGCTTCTACTACACGAAGCGGGAGGCGGTGGCCGCCTCGAAGAAGGCCTTCATCGTCACGCGCTTCGCCGATCTGGGCTTTCTCGTCGGCATCCTCTTCTACGGCTACTATGCCGGGACGTTCTCCTTCACGCCCGATGCGAAGCTGCTCGCCGCCGCCGGAGGGATGATCCCGCTGGCGCTGGGACTGATGTTCGTCGGCGGCGCGGGCAAGAGCGCCATGTTCCCGCTGCATATCTGGCTGCCCGACGCGATGGAGGGTCCCACGCCCGTGTCGGCGCTGATCCACGCCGCGACGATGGTCGTGGCGGGCGTCTATCTCGTGGCACGCATGTTCCCGCTCTTCATCGGCTATGCGCCCGAGGTGCTGCACTGGACGGCCTACGTCGGGGCCTTCACGGCGCTTTACGCCGCCGCGGTGGCCTGCGTGCAGAGCGATATCAAGCGTGTGCTGGCGTTCAGCACCATTTCGCAGATCGGCTTCATGATCGTCTCGCTCGGGGTTTCGACCTCGGCCGATCCCCATGCGGGAGGGTTGGGCTACATGGCCTCGATGTTCCACCTCTTCACGCACGCCATGTTCAAGGCGCTGCTCTTCCTCGGGGCGGGCTGCATCATCCACGCCGTGCACTCGAACGAGATGTCGGCCATGGGCGGACTGCGGCGCCACATGCCCGTGACCCACGCGACGTTCCTCGTGGCCTGTCTGGCCATCGCGGGCATCTGGCCGCTGAGCGGCTTCTTCTCCAAGGACGAGATCCTCTCGGCCGCCTTCGCCTTCAGCCCCGTGATGGGATGGACGATGACCTTCATCGCGGGCCTCACGGCGTTCTACATGTTCCGGCTCTACTACAATATCTTCTGGGGCACTCCGTCACAGTACGCACATACTCCCCACGAAGCTCCCCGCTCGATGACCATTCCCCTGATGATCCTTGCCGCGATCACACTTTTTGCAGGTTTCATCCCGTTCGGGCATTTTGTGAGCAGCGACGGATTGGTTTACCACATCCACCTGGATTGGAGTGTCGCCATTCCCAGCATTATAATCGCTTTAATCGCCATCGGTATCGCCACTTTCTTTTACAAATCGAAGTGCGATATTCCCGACCGGCTGCAACATATGTATGCCCATTTCTATAAAGCAGCCTATCACCGTTTTTACATCGACGAGTTTTACCTGTTTATCACCAAACGAATCATTTTCAACGGTGTATCCCGCCCGATCGCCTGGTTCGACCGCCACATCATCGACGGTACCATGAACGGAATGGCCTATATTACCCAACGGGTGTCGTACGCTATCCGCGGATTACAGTCGGGACAAATCCAACAGTATGCTTTTGTTTTCCTGGTGGGCACTTTATTGCTTGTTTTATTAGTGGTGTTGATATAGGATCGTAAATTATAAAATTGAACATTATGAATTTCTTATCCTTATTCGTTCTGATCCCGGTTTTGATGTTAGGAGGTTTACTTTTGGCATCGGACATCAAACAAATTCGTGCAGTTTGTGCGACAGGAGCTTCCCTCCTGCTGCTTCTTGCCGTAGCACTGACGGTATTGTTTCTGGGAGAAAGGAACAGCGGAAATACGGCAGAAATGCTTTTCACCGCCAGCAGCGTGTGGTATGCCCCGTTTCATATTCATTATTCGGTGGGGGTCGACGGCATTTCGGTCGCTATGTTATTATTATCTTCCATTATCGTATTCACCGGCATATTCACTTCGTGGAAGATGGAACTCTTGCCTCGGGAATACTTTATGTGGTTTTGTCTGTTGAGTATCGGTGTCTTCGGTTTTTTCATCTCCACCGACCTCTTCACCATGTTTATGTTTTATGAGATCGCCCTCATCCCGATGTACCTGTTGATCGGAGTTTGGGGCACCGGTAAAAAAGAATATGCAGCCATGAAGCTGACCCTGATGCTGATGGGTGGTTCGGCCCTGCTGCTCGTCGGGATATTGGGTATCTATTTCAATTCGGGAGCGACAAGCATGAACATTCTTGACATTGCGCGTCAGCATATTCCGGACGAATTGCAACGGTGGTTCTTCCCGCTTACCTTTATCGGTTTTGGTGTACTGGGAGCTCTCTTTCCTTTCCACACCTGGAGTCCCGACGGTCATGCTTCAGCGCCCACAGCGGTGTCGATGCTTCACGCCGGCGTGCTGATGAAACTGGGAGGCTACGGTTGTTTCCGGGTGGCCATTTGCCTTATGCCCGAAGCAGCTAAAGAGCTTTCGTGGATATTCATTATCCTGACGGGTATCAGTGTGGTTTACGGTGCTTATTCGGCTATTGTCCAAACCGACCTGAAATACATCAATGCGTATTCCTCGGTCAGCCATTGCGGTCTGGTATTATTCGCAATCCTGATGCTTAATCAAACGGCCGTGACAGGAGCCATTATGCAGATGCTGAGCCATGGACTGATGACAGCATTGTTCTTCGCATTGATCGGTATGATTTACGGACGGACCCATACCCGGGATATCCGGGAAATGGGAGGCCTGATGAAGATTATCCCCTTCCTGGGGGCCTGCTATGTGATCGCCGGTTTGGCTTCATTAGGACTTCCCGGTCTAAGCGGTTTTGTAGCCGAGATGACTATTTTTGTCGGTTCCTTCCAGCATGCCGATGTATTCCACCGGGTGATGACTATCCTGGCCTGCACTTCGATTGTGATCACTGCCGTCTATATCCTGCGGGTTGTCGGTAAACTACTCTATGGCAAAGTAGTCGACGAACACCACCTGCAACTGACCGATGCCGTATGGTACGAACGTTTTTCGGCCATCGTCCTGATCCTCGCCATTGCAGGGATAGGGCTGGCTCCGTTGTGGATATCGGATATGATCCGGGAAAGTTTAAACGGATTGTGGCCGTTTTAAGATATCGTAAATCGTAAAATTATTAAATATGGGATATTCTAATTTTCTGTTCCTAAAAGAAGAGCTTTCACTGATCGCCGTCATGTTGATCCTGCTGGTATACGACTTGTTCGGCTCTCAGAAAAGCCTGAAATATTTTCATCCGGTAGCCTGTGTATTGTTTCTGGCCCATACACTGCTGAATCTTTTTCCTGCCGGGACGGCAGAGGCTTTCGGAGGGATGTATGTGTGTACCCCCATCGGTTCGATCGTAAAAACTATCCTGAACACAGGTACGCTTATTGTCCTGCTCCAGGCTTATAATTGGGTAAACAGCGAGTCGGTCCTGATCCGCCGGGGAGAATTTTACCTGATTCTGTTCTCCTCCTTGCTGGGTATGTATTTCATGATTTCTGCGGGCAATTTTCTGTTATTCTTCATCGGCCTGGAGACAGCCTCTATACCGATGGCCGTGTTGTCTGCATTCGACAAATACAAACACCAGTCGGCAGAAGCCGGGGCTAAATATATTCTCTCGGCCACTTTCGCTTCGGGATTGTCGCTTTACGGTATTTCCCTGATCTACGGGACGGTCGGTACACTTTATTTTGCCGACATACCGGCAGGCATTTCAGGGAATCCGCTCCAATATATGGCCTTCGGATTTTTTATCGTGGGATTGTTTTTTAAGATTTCACTGGTGCCTTTCCACCAATGGACACCCGACGTTTATGAAGGTGCACCGACTACGGTGACTTCTTATTTTTCGGTAATTTCCAAAGGGTCGGCAGCTTTCGTACTGATGACTCTATTATTTAAAGTATTCGGTAATCTGGTGACAGAATGGCAGGCAATCCTGTATGTAATCATTATCGCAACCATCACCGTAGCCAACCTGTTTGCCATCCGCCAGCAGAATTTGAAGCGTTTTCTGGCTTATTCTTCGGTTTCACAAGCCGGATATATTATGCTGGGAGTGATCAGCGGGAGCGCTATCGGGATGACGTCACTGGTATATTATATCCTGGTGTATATGATCTCCAACCTGGCTGCTTTCGGGGTGATCGCCATCATCGAAAACCGGACAGGCAAGATCACGATCGACGACTACAACGGTCTGTATTCCACGAATCCGAAGTTAAGTATCGTCATGATGCTGGCTTTATTCTCTTTAGCAGGGATTCCTCCGTTTGCCGGTTTTTTCAGTAAATTTTTCATCTTTGCCGCCGCAGCCGAACAGGGATTTTATGTATTGGTATTCATCGCCCTGCTGAATACGATCATTTCCCTCTATTACTATCTGCTGGTTGTCAAAGCCATGTTTATCAACAAAACCGAAGAGGCTATCGCCCCTGTCCGTTCCGATATCTATACCCGTCTCAGCCTGATTGTCTGCACGGCAGGTATTCTGATATTAGGCCTGCTCAGCACAGTTTACGAACACATCGGTATGTTCAGCTTCGGCATAACGTTTTAGCTTATAAAGTCTTCGATCCTGCGGGCACCTTGTCCGCGGGACTTACACAGTCCCCGGCGGCCAACATAGGGCCATAAACAAAGCGCCCTCAGGATCCTTTATCATAGAATCATTCTGTCACTTATTCGTTACAATTATTTAATTCCCCCTCATTTTTGATCTTTCTGACAAAAAACATACTTTTGGAGTCGAATCGGAAAGAAAGTAGTATGGAGATTAAAATTGCATTTTCAGGAATCGGCGGTGTCGGGGGGTACTATGGGGGCAGACTGGCTCATTTTTACCGGCAATCAGAAAACATTAAAATTTACTTTATTTCGAGGGGGGAAAATCTGGAAATCATTTCACGCAAAGGACTGAAAATTCAGACTCTGCACGAGGAAATCATCGCCCATCCGACCCTGGCGACTCATTCTCCGAAGGACATCGGCCCGGTCGACTATCTGTTCTGTACCACCAAAAGCTATGATTTAGCCGGAAATCTTGAAGAAATACGTCCTCTTATCGGGCCGTCGACCGTTATTATTCCTTTATTAAACGGAGCGAATATTACGGAAGAAATCCGGCGGCTAGTCCCGGGACACCAGGTTTGGTACGGTTGTGTGTATATCGGAGCCCGGCTTTCGGCTCCGGGAACAGTCAGTAAATTTACAGAACAGGACCGGCTTTGGTGCGGTGATCCGGAAGGCGACCGTCTGCGTCAGGCCGAATTGCTGCAATTGATGAGCCGGGCAGGTATCTCAGCTTTAAATCCCGCAGACATACACGACCGGATCTGGAGAAAATTCTTTCTGATCTCTCTGAGTGCCACCCTCACTTCATACTATGATCAAAGCATAGGAGAAGTACTCGAATTTCATCGTTCCGGTTATGAAAAGCTGGGCGAAGAACTTTATGCAGTAGCACAGGCCCAGGGGATACATCTACCTCAAGATATGATCCGGCAAGTCATTGCCGACCAGGAGAAAATGCCTTATGACGCCACCACTTCGATGCATACGGATTTCAGGAAGCACAAACCGACAGAATTAGAAACGCTGACCGGTTATGTGGTTGAAAGCGGTAAAGCCCTCCACCTTCCTGTACCTACTTATGAAATGATGTATAAAGAATTGAAAACAAGATGAATAAAAAACTGGTTATATTCGATTTAGACGGGACGCTACTGAATACCATCGACGATCTTGCTGTAAGTGCCAACTATGCTCTACGGCAACATGGCTATCCGCTAGTTTGTCGGAAACGGTATTACAAAATTGATCGAACGGGCTTTACCCGAAGCGGAACGCTGTGAACCGACTATCCTGCAGTTACGGGAAGAATTTGTAGGCTATTATCAGCGACACAAGACAGACCTGACCCGCCCTTATCCGGGTATCCCGGAATTATTGTCACACTTATCGGCCAAAGGTATACAGCTTGCTGTTGCTTCCAATAAATATCATCAGGGGACCGTCGAGCTGATCCGGCATTATTTCGGCACGGATCTTTTCAAGGTTGTACTGGGACAACGCGGGCACATACCTGCAAAACCCGATCCGGCAATTGTCTACGAGATCTTACACCTAACCGGAATAACTCCTGCGGATGCGTTGTA
>ERZ779885.4111-NODE-4111-length-11635-cov-5.590933_pt1 | contig 11635 bp, 10 predicted proteins | sample MGYA00511554_ERZ779885 | MGnify/ENA primary metagenome ERZ779885 (study PRJEB29588, sample SAMEA2160998) | human gut metagenome | biome: human gut; feature: human-associated habitat; material: faeces | place: Denmark | collected 2008/2010 ... | reverse complement strand
GGTGGAATCTTCCCGCAGGGCCTTTCCTTTTGCGTGTTCTGCGGTGTTGCCTTAAGGTTCCCAGCCGCCAGCTTCTGACAAAATACATCAAGAACAACGCGATCCAGCCCCTGTCCGATCTGATTGATCAGTACGGCGACAACCTGCAGAAATACATCCGTCCGGAAACCTGGGACATGGTTACCAGCAACGGCGAAATTTATGCCATTCCGGAGGAAGCCGTGGCGGACGTCGAGTGGGGCATCGGAGTGAGAGAGGATTGGGTCAACGCGCTGGGCATGGAGCTCCCCACCACCCCCGACGAATTCTATGAGCTTCTCAAGGCCTTCAAGGAGCAGGATCCCGGCAACGTGGGAGCGGAAAACGTGATCCCCTTCACCGCCAGAGGCGTGGACGCGAAGGGCGCTGTCGGCATCAACGGATTGGCCCAGGCGTTCGGACTTGCCGCGAACCCCAGCACGGATTTCATTGAGCTGGACGGGAGGCTCGTCTCCTGCATCGAAGCGCCCGGCATGAAGGACTATCTGGCTTACCTGAACAAGCTGTACGCGGAAGGGCTTCTCGATCAGGATTTCCCTGCCAATAAGGACGCCAACGTCACGGAAAAGCTCTCCGCCGGCGCTACGGGAGCCGCCGCCATGACGCCCTGGGAATCCGCCGCACAGCGCTCCATCGCGGAAATGACCGGCGGCGAGGGCAAGATGGTCTTCCTCGAGCCTCTCAAGGACGCAGAGGGCAACCAGAGCATTCAGAACCGCGGCGGAGTATTGGCCTATACGGTTGTTCCGAAGTCCTCCCAAAAGGCCGCGGAGGTCGTGAAATACTGCAACGCGTTCCTGGATGACGAAAACTATCTCTCCATTGTGCTCGGTGAGGAAAATGAGACATACACCGTAAAAGACGGCAGCTACTACCCGATTCTCCCCGAATTCGACAAGCTGAACAAGGGCAGATGGTTCTATCCCACCAATTCGCAGGAGCTGTACACTCCGCCGTTCAGCGCCCGTGCGCACAAGGAAACGGAAATGGGCGAGCTGTACGACGACATCACCGCCAAGTGCATGTCCTTCAACTACAACAGACTGAACAACATTCTCCCCATTCTGCCGGAGGCGGAAAAGTATGAATCCAAGCTCTCCGCGCTGGCCGAGGAAAAGATGATGAAGATGATTCTCGACCAGGGCGAGCTTGACAAGTTCGACGAATTTGTGGCTCAGTGGAAGGCCGAGGGCGGCGATGAGCTGACCAACGCCTACAACGCCTGGTACGCGGAGCAGGGCTGACGTAAACCGAGGGCCGGCGCGAACCGAGACCTGACGCGAACCGAGACCTGACGCGAACCGAGACCTGACGCGAACCGCCGGCGGCAGCCTTCCGCATCCCGCACTTTCACATACACGTTTTTTGAAGCGCACAAAGCAATAACCCCCTGACGCAGGTTCCGAAATGCTCCCTTTCTGAGAGACAGTGAAAAGCACTGTCAAACATGGAGGGGAGCATTTCCTTTTGCCTGCATCAGGGGGTATGTTGTTTCCGTCCGGTTTTGCCGGATCTGCTTGCGCTTTGGGCGGGAAGGGCCGTCTGATTGTACGGGAAGCAGACGCCCGCAAACCGGTTTCCTTCACCCACAGCGCGAAAGAAACAGCGGACCTATCCCAAAAATCCGTCCGGACAGGTCTCCCGGATCCTCCTCAGGATTTCTTCATCCGCCGGACAGAACGCGTACTGATCCACCTCAGACGCCGTAATCCAGCGGATGTCGTTGTGTTCAAGCCTCTGGGGAACACCCTCCCGGATGGATGCGTGGAAAAGCGTCAGATGAACGATCAGATCCGGATATGCATGGGTAACGTCCATGAAGACTTCTCCCACGTCGAGCGTGACGGCCAGTTCCTCCCGGCATTCGCGGATGAGCGCTTGCTCTTTGGTTTCCCCGGGCTCCACCTTACCGCCCACAAACTCCCAGAGGAGGCCTCTGGCCTTGTGGGCCGGGCGCTGGCAAATCATAAACTTGTTTCCGTCCCAAATCAGGGCTGCTACAACTTCGGTCATATTCTTCTCCTGTTCTCTCCTCAGGCAGGCACAGAGATTCTTCTGCCGTCGGGGTTCTCGCTGATGGGTTTCAGATCTCTGCGCGCTCCCCGTACGCTCTCTTTGCAGCGGGCGCGCAAAGAATCGATCCGGCGTTCTGCCTGATCCGGGCAGCTGCCGCGGCGTTTCGGGAAAACAGGCCCCCGCGCGGATTGCCTGTATCACGCGGTTCCTTTCCGGTTTTCACATGGGACTCCCAAACACTGAGGGCCTGGAGCTTTCTTTCGGGCCTCTCTCCCGTTTCCGTCCGCAAGAGATTTCCGATCCTTATTATAGCAAAGCTGATTGCCGTTGCAACCGAGAGGCACCATTCTGTTGATGAATTGTACAACAGAATGGATACGGGCAGCCTCTGCTGATTTCCTTACCAAAAAAATGGACTAAAATCAGAAAAAAAGCCATTGCTGTACCCTCTCCGGTTTTCTATAATAAAATCGGAAACAAATTTGCTTTGAACGTTTGTCAGGCATCATGCAGCACAGAAGAGCAGCCGTTTCCGTCCTGCGGGATGAACGCCTTAAAGAGAGAGGAACCATCGTCTCTGAGTCTCCGACGCAGACGGCGTATGCTTCGTCCCGCAGGGACAGCAAGCAAACCGGCCCGCGGCGGTTATACCCGCGCGGTGCGCTTCTGCCGGCGCTGAAACCGGCACGGGAGGTCTTTGCGTGCTGTCAAACAGCCGCAGACACGAAAACTATTTTTTGGGGGGAAAATCATGTTTCAAAGCATGGATTTACGCTCCGTATCGCTTACCGGGGGAGAATTTTACCGCCGGAGAGAGCTGGTGCGGGAATATCTCGCCGCGTTCGATACCGACAGGCTCGTGCACACGTTCCGTCTGCGCGCGGGTCTTCCCTCGGACGCGGAACCGCTGGGCGGCTGGGAGAGTGAGGACTGCGGTGTGCGCGGTCATTTTACGGGCCACTTTCTTTCGGCATGCGCGCGGTTTGCGTATGCCGACGGGGACGTAAGGCTGCGGGATCAGGCGCGCGCCGTCGTCTCCGCGCTTTCCGACTGCGCCAATCCAAACGGCTTCCTCGCCGCATTTCCCGAGGAAACGCTTGACATTCTCGAGCGGGAGGAGGACAGAGACGTCTGGGCGCCGTACTATACCATCCATAAAATTCTGCAGGGACTGACAGACTGCGCGCGCTTGCTGGACGACAGCGAGGCTCTGCGGCTGGCCTGCTCGCTGGCGTCCTACATCCGGGAACGCTTCCGCAGGCTTTCCTATTGGAAAATCGACGGGATTCTGCGCTGCGCCCGGCCGAACCCCGTCAATGAGTTCGGCGGGTTGGGGGACGCGCTCTACCAGCTGTACGGCCTGACGGGAAATCCGGAACACCTGGAAACGGCAGAGCTGTTTGACCGGGAGTATTTTCTCTCCCCGCTGGCACAGGGGACCGATCTTCTCACCGACCTGCACGCCAATACGCATCTGCCGATGATCCTCGCCGCCATGCGCCGCTATGAAACAACGGGTGAAACAAAATACCGCGACGCGGTTCTGCATTTTGCCCGTTTCCTCGAAGGCCGCACGTTTGCCAACGGGAACACCAGCTCCCGGGCGGCGCATCCCGTTCCCGGCGGCGTATCCGAGCAGGCGGAGCATTGGGGCCGGTATGGCGAACTGGGAGACGCGCTGACAGGCGGGGAAAGCGAAAGCTGCTGTGCGCATAACGCGGAGCGGATTCTTTCGCGCCTGTTCGTCTGGACGCAGGACGTTTCTCTGCTCGATCTTCTCGCCATTCTCAAATACAATGCCGTTCTCAACTGCGCCAGTCCCGAAACCGGACTTTCCCAGTATCATCAGCCCATGGGCGAGCTGGCGCACAAGAAGTTCAGCGGCGCATACGATACATTCTGGTGCTGCACGGCCTCCGGAGTGGAGGCGATGAGCGAGCTGCAGCAAAACATCTGGTTCCTCGGGGACGACGGCAGCTCGCTTCTTCTCCATGTATGGATCCCTTCCCGCGTACAGCTTCCGCAGCACGGACTGTCCCTGACGCTGGAAACCGCGTATCCGAACGAGCTGTCGGCAAAAATCACGGTACAAGCCAAGCGTCCATCCTCTCTTTCGCTTTTCTTCCGCACCGATCGCGTGGACGCGGCGTCCGTGAACGGAAATCCCGCTTCGCTGGAACGGAAGGACGGGTATGCCGTCCTGTCGCAGACATGGAGCGATGGGGATGAGATTGTCCTGCGCCTGCAGTCCTCTCTGCAGCTGGTTCCGCTGCGCGGGGACAGCAGTCGCGCGGCCGTCCGGTACGGAGACGTCCTCTTGGCGCAGAAGGGCGCGCTTCCTCTCCTGTATGACGGCTCCCACCGCCTGGAGGAGCTTTTGTCCCGTCAGCCGGGCGAAACACTTGCCTTCCTGCTGCACGGCGAAAACGGAACGGCGGCGGAGTTCGTTCCTCTCTATGAAATTGACAAGGAGGAGTATACCGTCTATTGCCGGACGACGGCGCAGCCATCCTCTCAGGTTCCCTTTCGGGAAGCGGCGGACGGAAAAGGGGCTTACCAGACGGAAGATTCCGTTTAAAGACAGGCGGACGAAAAGGGGACTGCTGCAAAATAAACATTCAACAGCAGCCTGCGCAAAGAAAACAACCTGACAACAAAAACCGGCCTCCAAGGGAGCGATTCTGCTTCCTCTTGGGGCCGGTTTTATGCATGATTGGGGGTGCGGCTCTTTTCAGCAGTTCCCGTTTTCTGCCGCAGGATAAAAAGGGTTACCAGGCAAAGCGGAAGGTCAGCGTCTGCCCCGCCTCAAATGCGGCCGCGCCGCCCTCCGTAACGACCCGCGTCACGCCTGCATAGCCGCCCTCCCGCAGCTCGCTTCCCGGAAAATCCGGATAACGGGCGCACAGCCCCAGCCACGTTCCCGAGTCCGGCGCGAGCCTGCGATACTGCATCTCCGCCTCGCCTCCTTCGCCGAACCTTCGCATCAATGACAATCACCGGAATTGACAGGAATCTTTAAAAACGTTTTTCTTTTTTATATTCAGCTTTGTCATATTGTGTCTCCTCTGCCTTAAAACAGGCCGCTGTCCATCATTTCCCTCGTAGCGGTGTTGACAATGAACAAAAGGACCAGAGCCAGCGCCGATTTGAAAATGTTGACGACGGAAGCCATGCCAAATTGAAGCTGTTCCAAACCAACCCTGTAGATGTGAGTATCAATGACCTCGCTGCGGTACTCTTCCAGCGTGGAGAGCATGTTTTCATACTTGGCCTGGGCGCGGACAAACAATTTACCGGGGAAGGATTTTGCAATCCTATCCGCGAAACACTTGAAGCCGCATGGGATGTAAGGTAAAATTCTCTTATCGTGATGTATGCAGCCTCTGCGGAGAACCCTGAGGGGAAACCGGGTATACCGGATTGCACTGGGAGCGTTTGACAAATACCGGAGGCTCCTGCGCCTCCCCGCAGGCACACCGGTCTGAACGGCAAAGGACAATCCGTAAAACAATTTGGATTCGGAGAAAGGAGAAGCCATGATTTCTTTTGACGCAGACAGATGGAAGGCCGTGCAGGAAAACTACGACGCCTGGTGGGCGGGAACCAGTCCCCGCCCGCTGGCAGGAGCCGCCGTCCGCCGGGAGAGCAGAAGGAGATTTCCGAGCTGCATTTTGAATTTGATCCGCACAACCGGTGGTTTCTCCGCCTGCGGGAGCTCTATGAGGCGCAAAACGCCGCGGAATACGGGTGCACGGACTGGTCCACGATCTACTCCCGCAGCCCCTCGTACGTACTGCAGTGCGATTTCTGTTATATGATCGGCACGGACATGTTTGAGGAGTTTGTGCTGCACACCCTGCAGCGGGACTGCCTCGCACTGACCAACACATTGTATCACCTGGACGGCGAGGGAGAGCTCCGGCATCTTGACCGGCTGCTGTCCATTCCGGCGCTCAAGGCCGTGCAATGGGTACCGGGAGCGGGAAAGCCGAACGTCATCCCCGTCTATACGGACGACTGGGGGGCGCGGCGCAGGCATCGTCAGCTGCTGCGGGCAGAAGCATTTCTCCGTCCTCACCACGGCAAGGCTGACGGCCCGCCGCAAAATTTTCTGCGCTCTGGACGGATGCGCTGTCACGGCCGAAGAAATCAGCGATTCGCGGGCGCGCGTCCGGTTCGACGTGCGTCTGGATTTGATATTTGTCCGGGAACAACGTTTGCTGCCAATTGAATCATTGACAGGCAAAGGCCGCTCTGCCTATCAATTCCCACCGGCCGGTGTTCGGACTGCAATTCATGATACTATTATTACAGGGGGCGCTGCGGAATCCAATCTGCAGCGCCCCCTGTTCTTGCGGAATCAATAGTTGTCGATATGAATTTCAAAGAAGCTCTTGGCATAGAGACAGGTGGGGCAAACCTCCGGAGCGGCGGTGCCTACCACGATGTGGCCGCAGTTGCGGCACTCCCACACCTTGACCTCGCTCTTTTCAAAGACCTGAGCGGTCTCCACATTGCGCAGCAGGGCGCGGTAGCGCTCCTCGTGCCGCTTCTCAATGGCAGCTACCAGCCGGAACTTGGCGGCGAGCTCCGGGAAGCCCTCCTCCTCGGCGGTTTTTGCAAAGCCGTCGTACATGTCTGTCCACTCGTAGTTTTCACCCTCGGCGGCGTGAAGCAGATTCTCGGCGGTGTTCCCCACACCATGCAGCTCCTCAAACCACATTCTGGCGTGCGCCTTCTCATTCTCTGCGGTCTGCATGAAAAGCGCGGCGATCTGCTCATAGCCTTCGTTCCGGGCCACGGAGGAGAAGTAGGTGTACTTGTTCCGGGCCTGGGACTCGCCGGCGAAGGCGGCCTCCAGATTCTTCTCGGTCTGGGTGCCGGCATATTTGCTGCCCGTCTGAGCGGGAGCCTCCTCAATCAGCTCAAAAGAAGAGGCGGGCTGCCTGCAGATGGGGCAGGATTCCGGGGCGCTGTCGCCTTCATGAATATATCCGCAAACTTTACATTTCCATTTTTTCATAACTCTCGTTTCTCCTTTCGGCACCGTTTCATTGCAGGGAATGCGCTCCAACAGTGTTTTTGCCGCCTGAACGGGGAAATCACGGGCAGGCGGCGTGTCCGCAAAGTCTTGCAGCAGCCGGTGGGCGTTGGCGCTCTGAGGAAGCATATACCCAGCTTCCCGCAGCAGATCCTCATTGACCAGGCGAATGGATTTCTCCACGGCCGTCATCAGGCGACAGAGGCCGTCCTGATCTGCCGCTGCCGCCAGCTGCCGTGCAATGTTCTCCTGGTCCGCCTTCTTTCCGGCCATAGCATTGGCACGGGCCACCACCGCATCCTGCTTCGGCTGCTGCGGAGGATACTCCACAGGTACCATGGAGATGGCGCCGCTGGGGCAGGCGTCGGCACACAGGCCGCAGCCCAGACATTTCTTTCCGTCAATGACGCTGTTCTCCGTGTCCGTGGCCCCGGTAGGACAGACATACAGGCAGAGACAATCCTTGGTGCATAACCGCAGATTTCTTACGGCAATCTGTTTCATTGTTCAGTCTCTCCCTTCCACTTTTTCAAATTTCCATGCCGGAACCTTGCAGACCGGGCACAGCTGGGGTGCGCTGTCGCCCACATAGATAAATCCGCAGACGGTGCAGACCCACACCTGGGTATCCTTCAAAAAGGCTTCCCCGTCCCTTTGGTAACGGCTCACCAGAGACTCCAGCATCCGGGTGACCTTTTCCCCCCAGACACAGATCCGCTGGGTCCCCCGGTCACCGGCAGCCTCGGCGGCGGCCCGGAGATCGGGATAGCCCTCATGGAGATCCCGGCGGATTAGCTCCAGCAGCTTGTCCAGACTGGGATCCGCCACCGGAGGCTGGGCGGCGGACAGGTAGTCCGCGATCTCCCGGAACAGGGCGGCCTCCTGCTCCTTGTACTGTTTTTCGCAGCCCCGGGCGAGATTGGAGCACACCGCAGACAGCTCTCCGGCGGACAACTGCCGCATATCGCCCGCCTGATGAAGGGGCACAGGCTTTGCCTTGGGTTCGCCGGCAGGCTGCTCGGGAGAAAATGCGCTCTTGTCTGCGCCGCACAGGGGACATACCCAGCCATCCGGCAGCGCGTCGAAGGCAACGCCCTCCTTTGCCTCGTCATAGATGTAACCACAGATTCCGCAGACCCATTTTTTCACAGAATTTCCCCCTTTCGGATGGATGAGTTCGCTTCGATCCTGATAGGTGGTATGGAGCATCTGTTCCGCCAGTTCGCTGAGAGGCTGGCCGTAGAAAGCCTCGTATACTTCTTTGATCTCAGGGTTTTCGTGACTGGTGCGGAGGGTCATGGAGCCGTCCCGCTGATAGAGGGCGGCAATGCGGCTCTTGCGGATCTCATCGGCGTCCTTCATCAGGTCCTTGGGCTGTCCGCCGCCGCCGATACATCCGCCGGGACAGGCCATGACCTCCACAAAATGGTACTGCTTGCCGCTCTCCTGCATCCGACGGAGGAAGGCTCTGGCATTGGCCGTTCCGTAGACTACCGCCACCTGCAGCGAAAGCTCACCGATTTCCACCTGGGCTTCGCGCACCCCTTCATAGCCACGGACAGGGGTGAACTGCAGCAGCGCTTCCGGCGCTTCCTTCCCCGTCAGATACGAGTAGGCCGTGCGAAGCGCCGCTTCCATCACACCGCCGGTGTTGCCGAAGATAACGCCGGCGCCGGATGCCTTGCCCATGAGGGAGTCGTAGGCGGAGTCCTCCAAGGCGTTCCAGTCAATTCCAGCGGCCTTGGCCCACCGGGCCAGTTCCCGGGTGGTAATGACCTGATCCGTGTCCCGCATGCCCGCCACACTATGGTAATCAGCGGCGGCGTGCATCTCCTCCCGCCGGATTTCAAACTTTTTGGCGGTGCAGGGGGTCAGAGCCACATGGACGATCTGCCTGGGATCCAGCCCCATCTTTTGGGCAAAATACGTTTTCACCGTGGGGCCCTGCATCCCGATCGGGCTTTTGGCGGTGGACAGATGGGGCAGCAGCTCAGGGGCGTAGATTTCCGCAAAGTGCACCCATCCGGGGCAGCAGCTGGTGAATTGGGGCAGGGGCCGATCCTTCTCCGTGATGCGTCGGATCAGCTCGCTGGCCTCCTCCACAATGGTCAAATCAGCGGCAAAGTTAGTGTCCAGCACATAGTCGGCGCCCAGGGCCCGCAGCAGCGCCACCATTTTCCCCTCCACAAAGGCGCCCGGTTCCCTATCGAACTCCTCCCCCAGAGCAGCCCGGACAGCGGGGGAAGTGCTGATGACCACCACCTTGTCGGGATCGGCAATGGCCTTCCGTACTGCGGCGGTTTCGTCCCGCTCGGTGATACTGTCCACCGGGCAGACATTGGCGCACTGGCCGCAGTAGATGCATACGGCCTTTCCCCCGGTCTCTTCCAGCGTGTAGGTTCCATGTACCCCCATCAGATTGGTACAGGCCTCCTTGCACATCCCGCAGCGGATGCATTTTTCTTCCCAGCGCACAATACTGGGATTGTCCGCCTCGATGGCGACGCGGACGGATAATGGCAGATGATTCAGCTTCCTCACATCCCTTTCGTTGAAATTTTCTTTCTGCACTCCTCACACAAACAGGTGAGTTTCAGATCATAGGACAAAACAGAGCCCCCCGCCTTTTCTTCCAGCTGCGCAGTCAGATCTCCCAGGTCAGTGTCCGGCAGCCTGACGCAGCTATTGCACACCGGATGGCCGTGCCGCCGGATCCGGCCGTACCGATCCGGTATCCCCTCCACCGACACCTTGCGGACCAGCTCCCCCTGCCACAGGCGATTGAGGTGGTTGTACACGGCGGCCAGCACCGCCGTGGGACAGGTTTGCCGCAGGGCGCAGAATTTTTTCTGCCGTCTTTTTTGTTTCCTGCTGCGTCACTGCGTCTGATATTATTTTTAGAATAATTCTAATTCTATTATACGGAATTTTTTTGTTCCGTCAAGAGGAAAATCCGCGAAAAGGGCAGTGATTTTCGGGACAAAAGATGAGCGGTGCAGGAAATGCGTTCAGAAGCAGCATCGCCGGTGTCCTGAATTTCTGTCTGCCTGACAGGGGAAATCCGTGTAACCGTACGTTTGATTGGATACTGTTTCATGAAGGTGTGGATACTTCGGAAGTCAACACTGTGCTGGTCCTGCGGCCCACAGCGTCCCTGTTGCGCCGCCGAGCTGCGAGCAGCGGCCCGCAGGGCCTTCCATAACCGGGCCCATGGAAAGGTTATCCTTGCTCATGCCATAGTTCTGCACGGGGCTGTCCTTGTGCGCATCCATGCCGAAAGACATGGCGGCCTGATCGGTGCCCACCAGCTTGAAGATATCGTCGATGCCGATGAGGTTATTTTCGGGGAGAACGTCATACTTCCACTTGAAATCCTTGAGGTACTGCAGCGCTGCAACGCACTCGGCGGAATTCAGATGCGCCGTCCACTTGCCGTCGTCGCCCTGCGTCATGAACTCCGTGCCGTAAGACCATGCGAGGTTCAGAAAAAAACAGCCGCCGATGCGGTCGCGGGTCGGCATGACAAAGCCGGACTTTCCGGTCTTCTCCTTGATGGTCACGGCGGTTTCGATCCGCTCGTCGTAGGTTGTCGGGTAGAGCGGGATGCCGTTCTCATCCACGAGGCCGGCCTCGGTAAAGAGATCGACGTTATACCACATTCCCATGACGTAGGCAATGTACGGGATGCCGTAGATCTTGCCGTCCTGACTGACAATGTCAATCATCTGCTGGGTCAGGGCGTCGGGATTTCCGGGACGGTGCAGCACACCTGCGCCATTGAGTGCGCGCAGTTTGTCGTTGCCGTTAACCCGGACCGCTCCGCCCGCATCTTCGACTACGGCATCGTGTCGCGGTTCGCGTGAAGACGAAGAAACGCAGAAATTTCACAAAATCCCCCTTGATTTTCCCGACGCGAAATTTTACAATACAGAAAAAGCAAGGGGGAAAATGTATGCCAAACAGTTTCCCCTTCCTCCGGCAGACAGGCTGCCTGTAAGAGAGCCCACTTCCTTGACGACTCTTGCAGGCTGCCCAAACTGTCAGGGAGTGAAGGAAAATGAACAGAGACCGAAGCGATTACCGAAAGCTGCGCAGGCGTGCCATTCAACGAAAGGAAAAGCTTCTACGCCGGCTTGGCGGAGAGGAGCTTGTGCAGGGGTGGGAGCGCGGAGCCGCGGGCCGCTTGTCCAAGGGAAAAATCCACTGCTCCTGCCCTCTGTGCCGCAGAAAGTCGTACGACGCGCCCTCTGCACGCGATCGGAGAAAGGCTTTGGACGCTGCTGATCAGCTGCGCGAAATGGAATAATCTGATGATGGAAAACGCTTCCGTGCCGTTCCTGACACGGAAGCATTTTCTATCATTGCCGAGAGTTTATCGCGTTTGCTTCTGTACGGCAGAACCGGGAGCAAAGAACAATTTCCTGTATGAGAAAAATATCGTTTTCCCCTATAAAGAAGAAAGACAACACCAAGGAGAACAGGCTCATGCCAACCGTTCTGATCGACGCCGACGGCTGCCCGGTCGTCGACCTGACCATC
>ERZ779885.4110-NODE-4110-length-11639-cov-2.440003_pt1 | contig 11639 bp, 9 predicted proteins | sample MGYA00511554_ERZ779885 | MGnify/ENA primary metagenome ERZ779885 (study PRJEB29588, sample SAMEA2160998) | human gut metagenome | biome: human gut; feature: human-associated habitat; material: faeces | place: Denmark | collected 2008/2010 ... | reverse complement strand
CAGCTTGATAGGGCTCCACATCCAGATGAATACCATAGAACTTCTGATTCGTGCTGCTTTGTTCCTGGAAATCACAAAACCAGCGATACCAGCGTTCAAACCCCTGGTGGTCAGGCTCAATCCATGACGCATCGCCGCTGAGGCACGCGACACGTATGCCCATTTCATTGCAGCGTTGGATAAACGACCGTAATACCGTTTTATTGTTCGTCGGGCCAGCGCACAGGTAAATTTCGTCAACCTTGTTTTCCTGCAGGAACGCCAGCCGCTGTTCCACCGTTTCCTCATTGCGCAGCGTAGTGCTATCCCACCACCAGGTGCCGATGGTTCCCTGATTGGGCTGGGCATCAATTTCTGCGCACGCGGCTTCTTCCAGCGGAGCAACCCACAGCCAAAATAGTGCCAGTACTGCAGCAAGCAACGCTTTTCTCATGTTGATAGCTTACCCCTTATATTCCACTCACCGAAGCAATTGCCTGGTAAGAATAGCAGGTTGAAAAATGGGGGGTTCCATCCGGCAAGTCGCCGCTGGCGCTTAATCTGGATTGCTCCAGCTCAGGAATGCTGGCTATTTCTCCGCTTACATAGGCGCCAAGTTTCAGCGCCGTCATTCGCAGCCGTTTTTCCAGGCCGCCATAGCGAATGTCCTGAACTTCCCACCCAAATGGCTTGTAATATTTTGCCCATAGCTTGCTATGCAAAGCATACATCGCAGTGATGCCATCGCCCCCAGCGGCTTTTACATAATTGTCCCGGATGACCATATTTTCATGTCCGTATTTCAAAAAGGTATCCTCGGGCAGTTCCGCCCCCTGGAATTTGTCATGTGCATAGGTGTATCCAACAGCGATTCCCCAACGGCTTGTCTTGTATACAAAGCAGCCTTCCACAGTGATATCTTTAAAGCGCGCCACACCGGTAGCTTTTTCATCGGCAGGCTTTAAAGCTGTCATATAAATGCCGCCGTTGTTCATATGTTTGTCATAGACATTGCCATTCACATCATGGATAGAAAGGTTGCGCAGGGTAATGCCGCTGCGCACTCCCTTATCCTTTGCCACCACAGCCACGCCAGTGCGGTTCATTTTATGAGGAGCACTGTAATCTTCCCCCAGGATTTCCACTGCCTGATTGCTAATCTCAATATCATGGATGACCACATGCTCTACATCATATAAAAGTACGGCAGAGGATACATAACCTTGATAAACATGCGCAGGTGAATCCAATGTTGTACCGTAATCCTGATACCAGATGCCCTGTCCCCCGGCTGCAATCAGGGGCTTTTTTCCCTCCTCCTCTTCTTCCGGTGAATAAGAGCCAATTTCAATGGGATGCTCCCTGGTTCCACTGTCTTTTATCTGCAGAAACTGATCTGTAAAAACGGAATCCCGGGCCAGCAGCACCTTATCGCCAGGGTACAGTCTCAATCTGTTTACCTGAAAAAGGCTGGCAAACGGGGAATCCATGGTCAGTCCGTCGTTACTATCACGCCCGGTTTTCTGATTGACATAATATGTCCTGTATGAGCCTGTCATAGGCATCCTCCCTCAGTCTTTTTTCGATAATCTGCCGGACATCCTCATAGTCAAACAAATCTCCATGGTAACGCCCGAACAAATCCTGGTTATTTTCATAAAATGCCCGCTTTTCTTCCTCCGTAAAACCGGGACAGACACCCAGCTTTTTTATCTGCTCCGAGGGCTGAACGAAATCCAGCTTAAATCGTGTGAGTTCGTACTGAAGATACATGGCTGGAGAATAAAAACGGACACCATAAAGAGAATTTTCCTTATTTTTCTTTGCCCGCCTTTTTTCCAAAGCCTCGATACCGGCATCTTCAATGAGCCCGAACTGTTTTGCAAGAAGAAGGGCTGCCTGCGCCTCCTCCCATTCTTTTTTATCCAGACAATATTTCCGATTCATTATTTCACTGCTCCTGCAATTCCATTGGCAAAACTCTTTTGTAAGCACAGAAAGATAATTGCGGTAGGAAGGGTACAAATCAATACCCCCAGCATTAACATACCATAGTCTACGCTGTAACCACTTTTTAAGTTTGCAACCAACATGGGCATGGTAATCTGGTTGCTGTCCTGTAAAATAATCGTTGGCCAGAGATAGTTATTCCAGGCATTCATGAAAGTTACTGTCATGGCTGCGCCGTAGGTAGACTTCATAATTGGCAGGAACATGGTAAAAAAAATCCTGATCTCACTAAGTCCTTCCAGACGGGCTGCCTGGATAATATCATGAGGGAAAGAACGGGCTGCCTGCCGGAACATCATAATGAGAAATGGTGTAGAAAGAGAAGGCAGTGCCAGTGCAATCCAGGTATTAACCAGCTTCCATGAAGAAAACATTTTAAACAAAGGAATCATAATAGCAACAAAGGGAAGCATCATGGCAAGAAGCAGAATGTTCATCAGAAGGTCTTTGCCCTTGTCATGATAAATCTCAAAGCCATAGCCTGCGATGGAGCAGATTAACAGTGCAATCACAGTAATCACAATTGCATTGCGGAAAGAGTTAAACATGGCTCGTCCCAGATTCTGGTTTGCAATGAGACTCTGGTAATTTTCCATCAGATAAACACCTGGGAACAGTTTTCCACGGACAATATCAATGCTGGAGTTGGTTGCTCCACAAATCATATAGTACAGGGGAAACGCTGACAGGAAACTGGCAATGATTAAAATAATATAAGCGATAGTTGTCTTTACTTTAGTCACGTTTGTCACCTACTTTCATCTGGATTGCAGAAAGAACTGCCACACTCACAAGGATAAATACGGAAATTGCTGCCGCATAGTTAAATTTGGGTGTTTCCACAAAGGAGATATTATAAACATAATGCGCCAGTGTCATGGTGGACTTACCAGGACCTCCGGAAGTCAGGTTAACAGACTCATCAAACAACTGTAGCGTACCTGAAGTTGACATAATAGCCGTCAACAGGATGGTAGGCCTCAATAAGGGAATGGTAATCTTCATAAACTGCTGAAAAGGGGTCGCTCCATCAATATAACTTGCTTCGTATACGGAATCATCAATATTCTGTAAGCCCGCAAGATAGAAAACCATATTGTATCCGGTCCATCTCCAGATCAGTGCAATGATGATGACAAAACGGGCTGCCCATGCATTCTGGAACCAGTCCACTCTGTCAAAGCCAAGGGTCGTAATAATATTATTTACCAGACCGTCCTGGGCAAATAAGGATTTGAAAATCATGGAATAGGATACCAGTGATGTCGCACATGGAAGAAAGATAAGAGTACGGAAAATACTCTTTCCTTTAATCTTCGGACTGTTCAAAAGCTGTGCCAGCCCCAGTGCCAGAAGTAACATGACAGGCACCTGGATTATAAAGTAAAATACAGTGTTAAACAGACACTGCTGGAACGTCTTATCCTTTAATATTCTCTGGTAATTTGCCAGCCCTGCAAATCCTGATCCTTTTTTGGTAAAGGACAGGATAATTGCCTGTATCATAGGATAAAAGCAAAAGATAAAGATAAGAAGTGCAGCCGGAATTAAAAATGCCCATCCGGTCAGGTTATGTTTTTTTTCCAAACTCATTTTTGCTTTCTTCTGTTTCATATAAATTCTCCTGATTAAAAAGAATATCGTTTCGCGATATTCTGCGCCGCTTTTACGCCGCTTTGGGCGACATATATTTCTGTAAAAACCTGTGCATCCTCGCCTGTGAAAAAATACCGGGAACGCAATACGCTGATCCCGGTACTGGCTCATTTTTCACTTACTTATTCACTAATGTTAAATTCAACAGCATCCTGTGCATTCTGAATTTCTTCATCAATATCAGCACCATTCTGTACTACGTTAGTGATTGCATCGGTCAGTGCACTTCTAATATCATTATAATATGCACCATAGTTAATTGCGGGAACTTTGCCTGCAAACTCAACAATGTCTTTGTATACCGCCTGTCCACCATAGAAATCAGAAGTCTGATTGTAAACATCCGACTGTGCTGCAGGCAGATAGCTGGAAATTGCGCCGGCGTTAGGGAGTAAATCATCGTATAATTCAACGCTGCCACCAAAGGTTGTCTTTAGGAAATCAAATGCCAGTTCAGTGTTCTTGCAATTAGAAGATACTGCCCAGCTTGCACCACCACAGTTTGCGTAATTGGTGGCACCATCAATGCCGTCTAAAGCAGGCATGTTTACAATAGCCCACTTACCAGACTGGTCTTCTGCCGACTGAATGGATGACATAATCCAGCAGCCCTGGATAACACCAGCAGCCTCACCCTTGTTCATGGATGCAATGTACTGATCCCAGTCGGTGTAGTCAACCATAATCCCCTCATCGATTAACTGCTTGTAAACCTCGATTGCTTTTTTCAAAGCTGCGTTGTCCGCCAGATGAACTTCACCATTAACGATAGGAGATGCGCCTGCAGACTGCAGCATCTCGATAACAATTTCAGAACCGCCGGAACTTGTCAGCATGGGAACACCGTTTGCATCGACAACTTTTTTCGCCAGCTCCATGAACTCAGACCAGGTTGTGTCCTTGAAATCTTCAACGGTAAGACCGGCAGCCTCTACCATATCGGAACGGATTGCCATAATAGATGCTCCATTATCAAAAGGAATACCGTAGTGTTTTCCTTCTGCGGTAGAATCTCCTAATTTACCACCGGAGAAATCGTCAAAATTAATACCGGAATCTGATAATTCTGTGAAAACCTCGGGATAATTTGCAATATTTTTCTGGAAAGAATTATCCTGCATCAGGAAAATGTCCGGCAGTGTGTCATAATTATCGGCCTCAGCAGCGGTAATGATGTTCTGCTCAATATCGGTGTAAACCTTCTCCTGAATGTCCAGTTTAAAATTGGGATGATCTTTCTGGTAAATTGCCTCAGCCTGTTTCATTGCATATACATTGAAGGTTGGATCCCAGCACCATACAGTAAGAACTTCTTCGCCATCTGCTGCATCTGTGCCTTCAGCTTCTGTTGCAGACTCTGCCGGGCTGGTTTCAGCTGCACCGCCGGATGCAGAAGTGCCTGCTGTGCTGTTACTGCTTCCGCAGCCTGCAAGTGTGGAAGCGGTCATCGCTGCTATAAGCAGTGTGCCTACTAATTTCTTTCTCATATTAAATCCTCCTTTGAAACAATACATCATTTGTTGATGGTTTCATTATAGCTTTCCATATCCTACTATTCAATTTCTATGTTGTCCTATTCTATCAATATCTTGCTGTTTTTACTAAAAATATGAGTATTTTGACAACCTTTTCATTTTCAGCATTATTATTTTCCGTCATTTTAACGTAGTATTTTTTATTACACCGATTTTAATATGCAAAATGACGATTCACTACTTTTATGTTATATTATATTGTTCAGCAAGATATTGATATTCAGCAACAATTTAACACAATACACCGCTGTCTTTTCGTGATATAATGAATCCTGACGGATTCATATTTAGAAGTTCCTACGTAACTTCAGATGCGCAGAAGGCAGCGCAGAAACAACGCAAAAATGATATTCATGAAAATAAGTTTTTGGGGAGGTTTTTATGGGAAATGAACGTTTCGACATCTCCATTCCAAAAGAATATTTAACAAGAGATAAAGCAAGACTTTTATATGTTTCCTCTGCAACCTACGGTGGTGACTGGATCAGTACGCCCCACACCCATTACTGTTCTGAGCTTTTCTATGTAATTGACGGTGTGGGACAATTCCAGGTAGAAGATAATATCTTCCCGGTTTCTGCCAACGATCTGGTGGTCATCAATCCCAATGTGTCCCATACGGAACTTGGTTTCAATGCCAATCCATTAAAATATATCGTTTTGGGCATTGAAGGGCTGGAACTTTCCGTTGAAAATAACAACGCCAACTTCTGCATTGTAAATTTCAGGGAAATCAAAGATACCGTTAACTTCTATTTAAAAGTAATGCTCCGTGAAATCGAAACCCGCTCTGCCGGCTATGAAACAGTCTGTCAGGATTTGATGGAAATCCTTATCGTTCTTTTCGGACGCCAGACCAATTTTTCTACGATTCTCAGTCCCGCAAACAAAAGAGCATCCCACCTCTGCGATTCCGTTCGGCGCTATATTGATCAGAACTGCGGGGATGATCTCTCCTTGGAGCATCTGGCAAAATTTTCGCATGTAAACAAATATTATCTGGTACATGCCTTTACTGATGAGTATGGGATTTCTCCCATCAACTATCTCATGCATGCCCGCGTAAAAAAAGCTGAAAAGCTGCTGGCAACCACAGATTACTCTCTTTCTGTCATCAGCCATACCTGTGGTTTTTCCTCCTCCAGCTATTTTTCCCAGACCTTTAAAAAAGTAGCAGGAGTTTCTCCCAGCAGCTACCGCAAGACGGTCAAATCTGACCATGGAGAAATGGAAGACCTTTCCCACTGACATACAGGCAGGAGGTCATTTATTTGTACTCAAAATTCGGGATCTGTCCCCAGCGCTCCTTAAAATAGTGTGCCGCCATCTTCGGCCGCCGGTCTCTGGTAAAGAGACCTTTTTTATTTCCGTCGGCGCGCATGCAGCCCTGGATTGTGGCGAAATCCGCAAAGTTCCAGACCTGCTCGCCGATGAAGAAGCTGCGCTTGTCAAATTCCGCATTCTGTCTGCGGTAATATTCCATCTGGAACTCCTCGGAGAACATTTCCGGCACGCTCTCGTGGATCCCCGCAACCGCATCCGCGCCATATTCTGTAATCATCACCGGTTTGTTCTGTTTTTCCCAGAAATCCAGTTCCATATTTAATGCGTAGCATGCCGCGTCAAGATCGCCAGACAGATTGTACCAGCCATAGTAACGGTTCACGCACACCACGTCCATCGTCCTCGTCACGAGATCTCTCTCGTAGTTGTTCTGGCAGCACACGAAGGTTACCGGACGGTCTGCCGGATCAATGCTGTGCGTCAGTTCATAGAGCGAGTGCCAGTAATCGTACGCCGACTCCGGAAAATGCTCGGTGTCCGGTTCATTTCCCATAGACCACATGACTACGCAAGGATGATTCTTGTCCCTTGCAATCATCTCGCGCAGCACCTGCTCGTGGTGCTCTCTGATGTGGAAGGTCTTGTACGGGTCGATCTTATCTCCCGCGCCGATTCCGACCGCAGGCGTCTCATCGATCACGACGATACCCTCTCTGTCGCACAGCTGATACATCTCCTCCGCATACGGATAGTGGCTGGTGCGGAAAGAATTGGCATTCAGCCAGTGGATCAGATTGATATCCTTGACATCCAGGCACACATCGAGTCCTCTTCCACGGAAAGCCGCATCCTCGTGTTTTCCAAAACCCTTAAAATAGAACGGTTTTCCATTGATCAAAAACTGCGTTCCCTCTACCGCCACCGTGCGGATGCCGAATGTCTCCTCGTAGAGATCCTCCCCGTAAGTGACACTCGCCGTATAGAGGTACGGCTCCCCCGGCCACGGCCACCACAGTCTGGCATCCGGGATTCTGACTGTTCCGCCCGCTCCATCCGCCGCTGCCACCTCATTGCCGTCCGCGTCCAGAATACGGATGCGCACCTCATCCTCACATACGCTGCCCGCCGTCTTAATCTCATAATTTACCACTCCGGTATCGCCGTCAATATCCGGCACCAGCGTAATGTCCTCAATATAAGCCGCCGGCGTCGTATAGATGCGGACCGGACGGTTGATTCCCGCATAATTAAAGAAATCAAAATTCGGCAGATTCTGCGGTTTTCTCCATACCTTCGCCGCTTCAACACTCGGCACGCCCGGATTGTCCGATCCGAAAAATGCCGTGCTGCCCTCATTTCCGACCGGAAGCGTGCTGTGATTTACCCGGTTGTCCGCCGCAACGACGAGCTCCGCCGTCTCTCCCGGCACAAGCTGATCTGTCACATCCACCTCAAACGGAAGAAAGCCGCCTTTATGCGCAGTCAGAAATCTGCCATTTAAGTACACCTTTGCAGCATGTGTAACCGCGTCAAAGCGGAGCACGAGACGCTGTCCCTTCAGATAGGACGGAACCGTGATCTTGCGCTCGTAATACGCCCAGCCGTAATGGTTCCGGTATTTCGGGTCGTCCTTCTGATCGTTGTACGATGCCGGCACCGCCATCAGCTCTGTGTCCTCCCCCATCACTAAGGAATCTCCCGGCTCCTTCTCATCTCCCAGTTTAAAATTCCATACTCCGCCGAGATCTATCACCCCGCGTACTCTGTTCTCTCTTGGATACAACATCTTTTCTTCCTCCATTCTTTCTACTGATTTCTTCCCGATAGCTTTTGTCTGGGATTTCTTTTATTTTACATTTCTTTTGACTGCTCTATGCCGTCTATCGCAGCATGGATTTCCCCATCCTGTTTCGTGACAGTATACATTTTTCCACGCACCCGCACGGACGCATGGAAGTAATCCACTTCCTTTGGAATATGCGGTGCAAAATCGCAGCCGCCTTCCGGCGACAGATGGATTCCGGCGATCTCCTCTAAGATCACAGGCACGGGCGCACTCGCCCACGGATGACACAGGCTCGTGTTCCACTTCTGATCTTTCCCCCACGCCTCAAAGCAGGTCGTCGCTCCCTCCCGCAGCATGTTACACCACCCGTGATCGCTGTCGTTTAGCAGCAGCCTGTACACACTTTCATACCGCCCCCGCCGTGCCAGTGCAAGCAGCAGGTAATAACTTAACATCACGCCGCAGGAAAATCCCCGTTTTTCCAGAAACTCAATGACAGGTGCTTCCTCTGCCTCCTCCAGAAGCCCGAAATACAGGGCATACACGTTGGAGTGAAGCGATGTGTGGCTGCTTGTTTCACTGTCTGCAAGAAGCCCCGTCTCCTTCCGGTAAAACGCCCTGCGATACGCGAAAACCGGCTTCTCCAGCTCATACGGCTCCTCTCTGCCCAGCACACGGGCGAGCCCGTTGAGCGTTTTTTTCGCACCGAGATACAGGGCATTGATGACATTATGGCACCCCGCCCCCACAACGGGTCTTGTCAGCGCAAAATCATACTCACCCCGCAGATTTTCGGGCCAGTCGACCAGATTCCACTTGTCTGCCACCTGCACAAGCAGCCCGTCCGCGCGCTCGTACTGCGCAAAATGCCGGATCATGCCAAGCGCCGTCTTATAGTATGGAAGCAGCGCAGCCGCGTTGCCGGTGTAACGGTAGTATAGTGCCAGCAGCTGCGGATACATCAGGGAATAATCGGCGATCTCCTGCATCAGTCCTCCCGGTGCAACCGCCAGAAGCCCCGGGCAGACTGCCCTTGTCTGCGCAAACTGATCAATGCATTTCAAAAGCATCTGCGTCTCCCCGGTCAGCAGTACCTGCGCATGCGCCGTCACAACGGCATCCCCGAGATATTGTCCTTTTTCTCTGGTCGGGCAATCCACATAGCCCTCCTGCGTTCCGTATTTTACCGCGTTCTTACAGATGGAAAAAATCTGCTCCAGCCGCTTTTCGGAGGACGTCACCTCTGCGCCCTCCTCCATCGGATAGTGGCGTGTCTGCACAAAAATCCCACAAATGTTCACGCCCTTCCCCGGAAGCAGCTTTGCGTAGCGGAATCCCTTGTAATCATACGGTTCCAGACTGCAGCAGCCGTCTGAGAGCGTCCAGATCTCGTGGTAGGAGCAGTTGCAGCGCATCTCGTAGCGGACGCTGCCGCTCTCATCCAGTTCCTCTCCGCAGAAGATTTCCACGGTATCCCCCGCGCTTCCCTCCGCCGTCAGGCACAGGCTTCCGGCGACTTCCTCTCCCACATCGATCCGGATGCTGCCATCCTCATAGATCTCGACTTTTTCCGGCTTGATGCGCTCCCCGCAAAGCATCCGCGTCGGCTGTAAATACAACCGGTAATCCGCCCACTCTGCCGCAGCCGGCGTCTTCCATCCGGCATCATCAAATTCCGCACTGCTCCATCCTTCCGGGAATTTTCTGCTGTCAAAGTTTTCCAGAAACTGCGTATCATATCCGATTGTTCCGCCGCTGTACGCATCCGTCCTCTCATAGCAAAAACGAAGCGGTATCCGACAGTCCTGCGCATCCATCAACTCTGTGGCAAACGCAAAGCGCAGGTCGCCGCTGTTGTATACACGGTTGATTAACCCCTGATAATATAAATGCAGTCCGAAGCAGTGCTCTCCGGCCTCCATCTTCCCCAGTGGAATCTCGTTGTAATAGTAGTGATCCGGATAACCGGGCGCAGGTCCCTCCGCCACAAATCCGGACTCCACGTACAGCTTGTAGTGATCGTCCGCCGTCAGTCTTAACGTCAGGTTCTCCTGCGCCGTCTCAAGCGTAAAACGCGCACGCACCAGAACATGCAGATTCCGCCGGAATTCCGCTGTCAGCTGTTGCTCTGCCTCCGGTTGTTTTTCCCCTTCCTCCTGCTCCTTGTGAAACAGATTAACCGGTGTGATATGTGAAAATTCGCGGATCGTAAGCCACTGTGGACTCCATTCTGCTTTTTCTCTGCTCATCTCTTCCGTCATCCCGCCATCCTTTCCGGGCGTTTGCTCTTCTGTCTGCAATTTTCCTGCTTCCTTCTTCCGGGCAGTCGTACTGCACAGATTCCCTTACAGACAGCTTCCTGATTTTTTATTATGGTATAAAAAAATAGTGCATTTTTCCATAGACTTTCTTATGAAAAAATACACTATTTCTATGTCATTTTTATGCTGCCTGAAATTACTTACTGCGGCTGTTTTCCGATGTAAGCAAGGATACCGCCGTCCACATACAGTACGTGGCCGTTGACAAAATCAGATGCGTCCGAAGCTAAGAATACTGCCGGTCCCTGTAAATCCTCGGCGCTTCCCCATCTTGCTGCCGGGGTCTTTGCGATGATGAACTGGTCAAACGGATGTCTGCTTCCGTCCGGCTGGATCTCGCGGAGCGGTGCGGTCTGCGGAGTTGCAATATAACCCGGTCCGATGCCGTTGCACTGGATATTGTACTCGCCATACTCCGATGCAATGTTTCTGGTCAGCATCTTTAAGCCGCCCTTTGCCGCTGCATAAGCGGATACAGTCTCACGGCCAAGCTCGGACATCATGGAGCAGATGTTGATGATCTTGCCGTGTCCTTTTTTGATCATAGACGGAATCACCGCCTTGGAAACGATAAACGGTGCGTTCAGATCCACATCGATGACCTGTCTGAACTCTGCTGCGGACATCTCGCACATCGGAATACGCTTGATGATGCCAGCATTGTTTACCAGAATGTCGATCACGCCGACCTCTTTTTCGATCTTTGCAACCAGTGCGTTTACCTGCTCCTCATCTGTGACATCGCAGACATATCCGTGCGCTTTGATGCCCAGCTCCTCATAAGCGGCAAGTCCCTTGTCGACAAGCTCCTGCTTGATGTCGTTGAATACGATCGTTGCGCCCGCCTGTGCATATGCAGATGCGATTGCGAATCCGATGCCGTAGGATGCGCCTGTTACCAGCGCTACTTTTCCCTCTAATGAAAAATTAACCATAGTTTTCCGTCCTTTCTTTTTCCCTCTTATTGATCTGGTACTGCTCATTGCTTACACCTAGTATATCATGTGCAAAACCAGCACATGATCAACATTCGCCGTTCGTCAATCATGCAAGCATGTTGACTCACTT
>ERZ779885.4099-NODE-4099-length-11665-cov-5.345478_pt1 | contig 11665 bp, 9 predicted proteins | sample MGYA00511554_ERZ779885 | MGnify/ENA primary metagenome ERZ779885 (study PRJEB29588, sample SAMEA2160998) | human gut metagenome | biome: human gut; feature: human-associated habitat; material: faeces | place: Denmark | collected 2008/2010 ... | reverse complement strand
CTATGAAGAGGTTCGCTACAACGACCGCGAAGCTTCCGCTGCGGAATCAGCCGTCATGCAGACTCTCCTCACCGCACTCTCACGCCGCCTTTGAGACGGGATCTGGACGGCGGCGTGAAATGTGAAAAGCAACAACTTTTTAAATTTTCTCAAAACACTTTTCGGAAGACTTGACATCCCCATCAAAACAGGATACAGTACACTTATAAGGAGAAATCGGGTCCGGCAAGGAGAAGGAGGATGCTATGAAAAGGATACTCGGCATGATTCTCGCCGTCTGCGTTGCTCTGGGCTGCGCAGCCTGCGGGAATGGGGGAGCAAAAAAGCCATACGCTTCCGTGGAGGAATTTGTCAACTCTCCGGACGTGCAGGAACAGCTGCAGGAGGCTTCCGAGCAATACCAGGCGGACGGCCTGACGATTACGGCAGCCGCTCAGGGAGACAAGCTGGTCTTCACCTACACGGTTTCCACCCAGGTCGACGCCGCAACAACCATTCCGGCTCTTGAAATGGAATTTGACGCGCAGGCTTCCTCCTTTAACACCGTGATTGATCAGATGCGGGAACAGATTGACGTAGAGAATCCTTCGATTGTTCTGCGCTATGTAAACGCGGACGGCAGTGAGATCCTTTCCCGTGAATTTACCGGCAGCACGGAAAGCGAAGGCTCCTGATCACAGAAGATCGCATACAGACAAAGGGACGTTCCTTTTTCAGGAACGTCCCTTTTTTCACGCTTCCCATCATTGACACGCTGAGAGTACCGCGTCAAACAAATCGCCGGGCATTTTCACAAAAATCCATCCCAGCCTCTGATATCCCACATAACCTCCTTCCAGAAGCCTGAGTTCTATCTGTGTTCCGTCCTGTTTCTCGACATATACATGCCCCTGCACCGCCGCATCGTAAAAATCGGGATGTTCTTCATAGGAAATACGTTTCACAGGAGCGCTGCACAGGGCGTCAACAAAGGCGTCCCATTGGTCCCCGGATACCCCGTCAAGCGTCCTCCGGGATACCGCATCGCCGTTGTTCCACTCATCGTGCGGAAGAAAAGTGACCCGTTCCACATTCTCCCGGATATGCAGGCGTTTTTCAAACAGGTCTGAGCCGTCGTTCAGGCCAATCCCGTCGAAATTTTCCAGAAGCTGCAGCCACGGCGTTTCTCCCCGGTCTTCAAAAATACAGAGACGGAAATCGGCGTCGTATCCCTTCACGGTATAAACAGAACCGGAATAGGTCGAAGCAAATTCGGTTGCCCATTCCTCCTGCTTTGACCACTCGGAGAGACTTCCCTTCGCCTCTCCGAGATACTCCCCGACCAGCCCCTCCGCCTTCTCCAATTCCCTGCCGGTATACGATTCCCCCTGCACGTACACCTTTCCGCGATAAACAAGACACCCTATCATATCCGCCATCACGCTGTCCTGTGTGTCGGGTAAAACCAACTTGTCCGTATAAACCGCATAGGCGCCGTCTGAAACGGATGAATCGCCGGAGGACACAGGATCCGCAATCGAGGCTGCGAACGTCTGCCCTGTTCCCTGCTCCTGCGGATCCGGTCCCCGCCATCCCCCGGCTCCCGCCAGCAGCGCAAGACATAAACACAGCAGCGGTGTCAGAATCCGCACGGCGGCTTGTTTTCTCCTTTTTCTGATCTTCTTTTGTTCCCGAATCCGTTCCAAAGCGCTGCGCGCCTTTTCTTCACAGGTCTTCACAGGTGATTCCCTCCCGGTTCAGCTCCTCCTTCAGCGCACGCCTTGCACGATATGCAAGGGTTTCCACGATGTGGACGGTTTTTTTCATAATTCTGGACGTCTCCTTCCCGGTCATCCCCTCGAAACAGATCAGCCATAGGACTTGCCTGTATTCCGGCTTCAAACGCCGCAGCGCCCGGTGAAGCTCCACTTTTCTCTCCTCATGAAGATACCTCTTTTCCAACAGCTCCTCATCAGGGAGATCCGTACAATCACAAAAGGAAACACGCTTCTCTCTTGCCGCACGCCGCAGATAATCCAGCGCCAGATTCCGGCCGATGGCATACAGCCATGTTTTGAATGCGGACAGTCCCTTATGATTCGGTTTTTTCAGCCCCAGCCTGACAAACGTATCCTCGGCCAGCTCGTCTGCAACTGAGATGTTGTTGACAAAACTGTTCAAATAAAGAACCAACCCGTCATTGTACTCCCTGACAATCTCAAGCATGGCGTCCTCTTCCCCCTCGAGAAAGCGGCGATAGCTCTCCGCACTGGCATCCATCGTTCTCCTCCCCCCTGTTCTCCTTCTGATGCCCTTTCATTTCTTAGACGAAAAAAAGGTAAAAAACTCACATCCCAAAAAAGAAAAACCGTCCGGGCAGCCTCAACGGCATCCCGGACGGCTTTGGACACCCATCAGCAGGGTTCCTTTTACACAGCAATTATTCATCAATCTGGCAGGCGGAAATTAATCGGCTCTACCGTCGGATCGAGGGCGGCAAAGCGATAGCCCTTCGCCTGCAGCGTCTCAATGATACGCGGCAGCTGGTCGAGCGTGTCCTTCTTCACCGAGCTGTTGTGCATCAGCACAATAGCCTTCTCGTATTTTGTTGTCTGGGAGATCACATTCTGATAAATGGACTCGGCTGTTGCACCGTGCTGGGCGTCACCGGAATCCACATTCCAGTCGTAATAGGTGTAACCGCGGCGATTCATCTCTTCCGTAATGGCCCGCGCCGTCTTTTTGTTATAACTGTTGACACTGCCGCCCGCATAGCGGTAAATGGAAGGTTCCACACCCGTTGTATCATAGATCAGATCGCGCATACGGGAAAAATCGGAAAGATAGGCTTCCGGAGAAGCATAAATCTCTTCATACTGATGCGTATAAGTATGGACAGCCAGTGTGTGTCCGCGGTCGACCGTCTGACGCAGCGCTTCCTTATCCTCTTCCGACGTTTTTCCGACAACAAAGAAGGTCGCCTTTATGCCATACCGATCAAGCACGTCAAGAACCGGAATGGTCAAATTGGAGGGACCGTCGTCAAAAGTGAGATACACTACCTTGTCGCCCGCCTCATGCGGGACATAGTCCGGCTTGGAAACATACAGGCCGGGATATGGGTCGCCCTCGGGAACAGAAACCGGCGGAGCGGAAACGGGGATGCTTTCCGGCTGTGAAGGCGCTTCGCTTACCGGCGGCACAGAAGCAGCGGAAGAAACAGGAACAGCGCTCTCCACAGCAGCGGGGGAAGAAGCAGGCTCTCCGCCCAGAGAAGAAACCGGCGTTTCCGGCGAAGCGGCGGAAGACACATCCGGGCCGGACGACTCCGCGGAAGAACTGTCAGGCAGTTCCCCGGACGGCTCATCAGACATTTCGGCAGAGGAAACCTTCTCATGCTGCCCGCCGGACGGCTGGTATGCAACAAGCGGCTCAAGAAGTCCCTGATAGAAAATGGACACACACAGCAGGAAAAGGCCTACTGCCGAGAGCGATAAAACCACATTACGAAAATGTCTCGTCCTTCTCCTGTTTTTCATCTATAACGACCTCCAAAAATCGGCAAATTCTTCCTTTTTCGTTATTATAGCATTCATTCTCTCCACAATCCAGTGAATTTACTGTTAACGATATTACAAGAAAGAGACAATTTCCGCTGTTTAAAATTCCATCCTTCAAACAGCGGCAGGCCCCTCGCTCCGGAACGGAGAAAGGGGCCTGCCTGAAAAAGGAAGGGAAATTTGTCGGAGGAAGATCCGCAAAATCAAGAGTTTTCGACAGGATCAAACATAGAAAAGGATATCCTCATAAACCGGGAAGGGCCAGCTTTCCTTCCCGACGAGCAACTCAAGGCTGTCGGCGGCGGTACGAGCCTTCTCCATGGCGGGGATAACCTCGGCATGATAGTAAGCAGCTGCCTCGTGGACATCCTCCGGCACGCCGTCTGTTTTCGTCTGCAGAAGCGACTGAGCGGCAGCAAGCTCAGAAGACTTGGCGGAAATCTCACTCACGAGCGCTTTCTCGGTCGCGGCGTCGATGCCGAGACCGGCCTTGACGGCAGCGGAAGAAGCAAGCTTTCCGGAATAGTCGAGACAAGCGGGAAGGATCTGACGGGAAATCATGCGCAGCATCGTCTCAGCCTCAATGTGGATCGTCTTGTTATACTCCTCGAGGCCAATCTCTTCACGGGACTTCATCTCCTCCAGCGTATACACACCGTGGCGGGTGAAGAGAGAAACGTTCTTCTCACTCGTGTAGAGCGGCAAGGCATCCGGCGTGGAGCGCAGGTTCAGCAGACCGCGGCGGGCAGCTTCCTCCTCCCACTCCTTGCTGTAGCCATTGCCGTTGAAAATGATGCGGCGGTGCGCGGCAAGTTCACGGCGGACAAGTGCGGTAAGCGCGGCCTCGAGATCGGATGCACCTTCGAGTTCGTCGGCAAAAACACGCAGCGACTCGGCGACGGCCGTGTTGAGCATGATGTTCGTGCACGCGATGTTGAACGAGGATCCGGGCATGCGGAATTCAAATTTGTTGCCGGTGAAGGCGAACGGCGAGGTTCTGTTGCGGTCGGAGTGATCCAGCGGGATCGGCGGCAGAACCGACGCGCCGACAGAAACATACTGCTTCTGGCTGTCGCCGCAGCTTTTCCCGGAGACGAGAGACTCAATGACGGCGTCCAGATCGTCGCCCACATACATCGAGACAATCGCCGGAGGAGCCTCATTCGCGCCGAGACGGTGATCGTTGCCCGCGCTCGCAACGGAAATGCGAAGCAGATCCTGATACTCGTCGACCGCCTTGATGACAGCTGTCAGGAAGAGGAGAAACTGCGCGTTCGAGATCGGCGTTTTGCCGGGATCGAGAAGGTTTTCGCCGGTATCGGTCGAGATCGACCAGTTGTTGTGCTTACCGGAGCCGTTGATGCCCTCGAACGGCTTCTCATGCAGCAGACAGACAAAGCCATGACGGTTGGCCACCTTCTTCATCATCTCCATGGCGAGCTGGTTGTGATCGGTGGCAATGTTCGTGGTGGAGAAAACGGGAGCCATCTCGTGCTGGCAGGGCGCAACCTCATTATGTTCCGTCTTCGCGGCAACACCGAGCTTCCACAGCTCCTCATCCAGATCGTCCATGAACGCCTTGACACGCGGACGGATGGATCCGAAATAATGATCCTCCAGCTCCTGTCCTTTCGGAGCCGGCGCACCGAACAGCGTCCGGCCGCTCAGAATCAGATCCAGGCGCTTCGCATAATCCTCCTTGTTGATAAGGAAGTATTCCTGCTCCGCGCCGACAGTGGTCGTCACGCGCCGGACATCCTTGCCAAAAAGCTTGAGAACACGGCACGCCTGCTTGCTGATGGCGTCCATGGAACGCAAAAGCGGCGTCTTCTTGTCAAGGATCTCGCCCGTGTAGGAGCAGAACGCCGTGGGAATGCACAGCGTCTTATCCTTGATAAAAGCATAGGAGGTCGGATCCCAGGCGGTATAGCCGCGGGCCTCAAACGTCGCACGCAGGCCGCCGGACGGGAAGGAGGAAGCATCCGGCTCGCCCTTCGTCAGCTCCTTACCGGAGAACTCCATGATGACGGAGCCGTCTCCCTGGGGAGAGAGGAAGGAATCGTGCTTCTCGGCGGTAACGCCGGTCATCGGCTGGAACCAATGCGTGAAATGGGTTGCGCCGTGTTCGATGGCCCAATCCTTCATCACGGAAGCGACGACGTTCGCCACACCGGGAGCAAGGGGACTGCCCTCTTCCATCGTCTTCTTCAGGGCGCGAAAAATATCCTTCGGGAGCCTGTCGCGCATGACGGTCTCGTTGAACGAAAGACTTCCAAACATTTCCGGTACTCTGCTCATAAACAACACTCTCCTGTTCGCCGCGCTGCGGCTTGTTTTGACTTTGGAATATTGTGGATCTCTATATAGAAAAAGCGCCGCGGGAAGGGAAAAATCCCCTTCACCGCAGCGCCTTTGCTGCCGGTTTTCAGTTTTGCTTTTCATATTGCCGGATCACCGTAAGAGCGGCCTCCCGGCGAGAAACGCGGAGGTCCATCGCACGGCGCTCCAGACAGTGGTGCGCTTCGTCCTCCGTGAGATGCAGATGCTCGACAAGCAGACATTTTGCGCGGCAGGCCAGACGGGTATCGTCCAGCTTCTGCAGCAGCTCCGCGTTCTTTCGCTGCAGCTGCGCAATCCTCATGCGGGAAACAGACAGCAGCCGGATGGCCTGCGTCAGCGCGGAACGGGAAATCGGCTTTTCGAGGACAAACACGCCGAGCTTTTCGAGCGGCGGCGCCGCCTCCGCAGCCTGAATGGCCGGGGCGACAAGCACGATGCCTGCCATGGTTGCATCCGCAAAGGATGCGGCGAGCTCCGTACCAAATTCATCGGGAAGCGGGGCGTTGATCAGCACCAGGTCAAGGGACAGCTCAAGAAGCTTTCTTCGGGCTTCTCCCGCGCTCGCGGCCGTCACCATGCGGGAGCAGCCGCAGCTCTTCAGAAGTGACGCCAGCGCAGGAAGGGATTTCTCCCCGCTTACGATCAAGGCGTTCTCCATTGTCATCCCTCCGTGCTGAACAGGATCGCCGTGTACCTTCCTCAGATCCGATCGAAATATCGCTCGATCTCATACTGGTACGGATTCTTTGCCGCCCGGTAGTCTTCGAATTCCTTCTCCTTCTGCATGAGATACTGGGAAAGGTATTTCTCCGGTAAAACAGAATGGATAAACTCGCTCTGCCGGGCCGCCTCAAGCGCTTCTCCAAGGCTCTGCGGCAGCCGGAGCTCTCCCGCGCCAAGCCCGTCAAAATCAGAGGAAGGCGGAAGCGGCAAACCCTCCCGGACACCGCTCAAAGCCGCCTCCAGAAGAAGGGCCGCCACCACATACGGGTTACAGGCAGGATCCGGAGAACGAACTTCAATCCGGGAATCCGAACCGGACGCAGCAGGCAGCCGCACCAGCTGGGAACGATTCTGCGCCGACCATCCGACGGCGGACGGCGCTTCAAAGCTGCCAAGCCGCCGGTAGGAACCGGGCAGCGGATTCGCAAAGGCTGTGATCGCCGGAATGTGCCGCAGGATACCGGCCAGCATGGAGGCCGCCTGCGGATCGGGACAATCACGGAAGCTTTCAAAGATATTCTGCTCCCCTCTCCATGCAGAGAGGTTGAAATGAAGCCCGCTGCCGCTCTCGTTTTCGATTGGCTTCGGAAGAAAAGAGGCAAACAAACCGCTCTGCGCTGCGACGGCCTTGACAGCGGTGCGCAGCGTTTCGAGATTGTCTGCCGCCTGAAGCGGCGGCGAGCGGTGGAAATCCACTTCGTTCTGACCGGGCCCCTGCTCGTGGTGCGAGCGCTCCGGACGAAGGCCCATCTCCTCAAGCGTCAGACAAATGCTTCGTCTGACATTTTCGCCGTGATCGAGCGGCATCATATCGAAATAACCGCCCTTGTCAAGAGGCTTGAGCACCGGCTCTCCCCTCTCGTCGGTCGCAAAGAGATAAAACTCGCATTCCGGACCGAGCTGGAACGAAAAACCCTCTTCGCGGGCTTTCTCTTCCGTCTTCGCAAGCAGGAGACGGCCGTCCCCCTCAAAGGGCCTGCCATCCGGATACCGGATGGTGCAGTAAAAGCGGGCGACGCAGCCCTGCGAGGGCCTCCACGGGAAAATAGCCAGCGTATCGGGATCGGGAAACAGAAACAGATCCGACTCCGTCACATGGCCAAACCCCGCGATTGCAGAAGCGTCGAACGAGACTCCCTTCTCAAAGGCATGCTCGAGATACGACGACAGGATGGCGATATTCTTTTGTACGCCGAAAATATCGCAGAACGCCAGACGGATAAACTTGATATCGTTCTCCTCAACGAACTGCAGGATATCGGAAATCCCCCGTGTCATCGGGTTATCTCTCCTTTCGCGCGCATCGCCCCGCGGCGCGTCCAATCAGAAATTATTTGCCCAGGAGACGGTGCAGAACCTCGCGGTAGGCTTCCTCCTCACCGCCGAGATCGCGGCGGAACAGATCCTTGTCAAGATGGGCATGGGTCTTGACGTCCCAGAAACGGCAGGTGTCGGGGCTGATCTCATCCGCGAGAATCACGTTGCCGTCCACATCGCGGCCAAACTCAAGCTTGAAATCGATGAGCTCAATGCCTGCGGTCTTGAGGTACTCGCCGAGCTCCTTGTTGATTTTCATGCTGAAGTCCGCAATCTGACGCAGCTCCTCGGGAGTGGCAACGCCAAGAGCGGCGATGTGATACTCGTTGACCATCGGATCCCCGAGAGCGTCATCCTTATAGCAGTACTCGAGCACGGTGGTGTTGAGCTTCGTGCCCTCCTCCATGCCGAGACGCTTGGCAAGGCTGCCGGCCGCGACGTTGCGGACGATAACCTCAAGCGGGATGATCTGTACCTTCTTGACGAGAGTATCCGTATCGGAAACCTCCTCAACAAGATGGGTCGGGATTCCCTTGCTCTCCAGGAAGCGCATCAGGTGATTCGTCACCAGATTGTTGACGACGCCCTTGCCGCGGATCGTTCCGCGCTTCGCGCCGTTGCCGGCGGTCGCGTCGTCCTTGTAGCTGACGAGGTAAACGTCCGGGCGGTCCGTTTTGAATACTTTCTTTGCTTTTCCTTCATAAAGCAGTTCCAGTTTTTCCATGATTCAAAATCCTCTCTTCCTGCGGCAATTTTCCGTAGATGATCCACAAAGGGCACTACGGAAGCATGTACCCCGCAGCGCCCTTGCTGTTTACAAATGTATTGTATCGCGTTCTGATGCGTCTGTCAAGCCCATCCTCCCAAAGTGTGCAGATTTTATACTTTGCTCTAAAATCCCCTCTTTTCTCCGTGCGGAATCGGTGCATCTTCTGAAAAAAGAGAAAAGCCCTCTTGCAAGTTCTTGACCTTTTTCCTGCAAAGTGATATAATACCGTGCGATGGACAAAGGCGTTCACAGGCCGTTCCCGGACGGGGCGGTCTGGGGACGCCTTTTTCTTTTTTATCTGTTTATTTTCCGGGCGCGCGAAGATTCGGCCCCGGGTCAGGAGGGTACGCCATGGAAAAAGCAATCTATCTTCTTCTGGAAAACGGCGCGTGGTTCGCCGGAAAAAGCTTCGGCGCTCAGCCTGAGAACGGCGAGGTTTCCGGAGAGGTCGTCTTCACCACCGCCATGACCGGTTACCTCGAGACGCTCACCGATCCCAGCTATTGCGGGCAGATCGTCGTACAGACCTTCCCGCTCATTGGGAACTACGGCGTGATTCCCGCCGATTTCGAAAGCGTCCGCCCGAGACTAGCGGCTTATATTGTAAAAGAGTGGTGCCGGGTTCCCTCCAATTTCCGAAGCGAGGGGGATCTCGACGCCTTTTTAAAAGGAAACGGAATTCCGGGCCTCTACGGCATCGACACACGCGCCCTGACCCGGACGCTGCGGGACCACGGAACCATGAACGCCCTTCTCACAACGAAAGCGCCGCCATACGGCGAGGACATCCTCAAAAGGCTGCGCAGCTTCCGCCAGGAGCCGGCCGTCCCGCTGGTGACGCGGCAGAAACCGGAGAGCTTTGAAGGCAAAGGTCCGCACGTCGTCCTCTGGGACTTCGGCGCAAAGCAGAATCTTATCCGTGAGCTGACAAAGCGCGGCTGCCGGGTAACGACCGTTCCCTCTTTTTATACGGCGGATCAGATCCTCGCCCTCTCCCCGGACGGCGTCCTGCTCTCAAACGGGCCGGGCGATCCCGTGGACAACGGGGACATTATCCGGCAGGTCCAAAAGCTTTTTGCGGCAAAACTCCCGATGATGGGCGTCTGTCTCGGTCACCAGCTTATGGCGCTCGCGAACGGAGCGTCAACAGAAAAACTGCCCTTCGGCCACCGCGGTGCGAATCAGCCTGTCAAGGACCTTCGGACGGGGCGCGTGGCCGTCACAAGCCAGAATCACGGCTACACCGTCCGCCCGGATTCTCTGCCGGAGATTGCGTCGCTGCGCTTCGTCAACTGCAACGACGGTACCTGTGAGGGAATCGACTACCACAACACTCCGGCTTTCTCCGTGCAGTTCCACCCCGAAGCGTGCGGAGGACCGCACGACACCGCCTATCTCTTCGATTGCTTCCTGAAGCTCGTCAATCACACGGAAAGCGAGGAATTCCCATGCCGTTAAAGCAGCATCTCAAAAAGGTTCTCGTCGTCGGCTCCGGTCCGATTGTGATCGGCCAGGCCGCGGAATTCGACTACGCCGGAACGCAGGCGTGCCGCGCCCTTCGGGAGGAAGGACTGAACGTCGTCCTCGTCAACTCCAATCCGGCCACCATTATGACGGACGGAGCGATCGCCGACGAGGTTTACGTTGAGCCGCTCACTCTGCCGTCGCTGCGCGAAATCATCCGCCGCGAAAAGCCGGATGGCCTGCTCTCCACGCTTGGCGGACAGACCGGTCTGACGCTCTCCATGCAGCTCGCCCGCGAAGGCTTCCTGGAAGAGCAGGGCGTCGAGCTGCTCGGAGCACGCCTCGATACCATTGAAAAAGCGGAAGACCGCGAGCTCTTCAAGGAAACAATGGAATCCATCGGTGAGCCTGTCATTCCCTCCAGCGTGGTCACAGACACACAGGCGGCTCTTGAATTCGCCGACTTCATCGGCTATCCTGTCATTGTACGTCCCGCTTTCACGCTCGGCGGAACGGGAGGCGGGATTGCGGCGAACGTGAAAGAGCTTACCTCCATCGCGGCAAACGGTCTGCGCCTCTCCCCCATTCACCAGATTCTGGTGGAAAAATGTGTTTCCGGCTGGAAAGAGATTGAATTTGAAGTCATGCGCGACGCGGCAGGAAACGTGATTACCGTCTGCTCAATGGAAAACCTTGACCCTGTCGGCATCCACACAGGCGATTCCATTGTCGCCGCGCCTGCCTTGACGCTCGCCGATAAAGAATACCAGATGCTGCGCACGGCGGCGCTCAATATTATTTCCTCGCTCGGTATCGAGGGAGGCTGTAACTGCCAGTTCGCTCTCGATCCGGAGAGCTTCCGGTACGCCGTGATCGAAGTCAATCCACGTGTTTCGCGCTCCTCGGCGCTTGCGTCAAAGGCAACGGGTTATCCGATTGCCCGCGTGGCCGCGAAAATCGCAGTGGGACTCACACTGGACGAAATTCCGAACGAAGTGACAGGCAAGACGATGGCCTGCTTCGAGCCCGCCCTCGACTATGTGGTGGTCAAATTTCCGAAGTGGCCGTTTGATAAGTTCGTATACGCAAAGCGCACCCTTGGCACCCAGATGAAGGCCACCGGCGAGGTGATGGCGATCGGCCGCAGCTTCGAAGCCGCGATGATGAAGGCTGTTCGCGGCGCGGAGCTTTCGCTTGACACCCTCTCAATGCCGCGGCTTTCCTCCCTGACGCCGGAGGAACTCAAAAAGAAAATTATCGCGCAGGACGACGAACGCATTTTTGCCGTCTATGAAGCACTTTCCCGCGGCGTAACCATCGGCGAGCTGCACCGTCTCACCAAGATTGACGAATGGTTCCTGGCAAAGCTGTGGAGACTGGCCGCAATGGAGCGGGCCCTGCGCGAAGAAAAGCTGACAGACTCACTTTACCGCGAGGCAAAACTCCTGGACTTCCCCGACACGGCGGTACGCCGCCTTTCCGGACAAGAGCTTCCCGCCCCGCTGCCCGCCGC
>ERZ779885.4097-NODE-4097-length-11671-cov-8.889549_pt1 | contig 11671 bp, 5 predicted proteins | sample MGYA00511554_ERZ779885 | MGnify/ENA primary metagenome ERZ779885 (study PRJEB29588, sample SAMEA2160998) | human gut metagenome | biome: human gut; feature: human-associated habitat; material: faeces | place: Denmark | collected 2008/2010 ... | reverse complement strand
GAGGAGAAATGGAGAGATGGCGGGCAGAGGAGAAATGGAGAGATGGCGGGCAGAGGAGAAATGGAGAGATGGCGGGCAGAGGAGAAATGGAGAGATGGCGGGCAGAGTGGAAATGGTGAGATGGCGGAAAGGTCATTTTTTGGTAAGAAACATTCAAGATGATAAGGGGAAATGCAGATGAGTATAAAACCGGCGAAAGTGCAGTTTAACGGCGGGGAATTGAGCCCGTGGCTGGAGGGGCGCACAGACATTGCGAAATATGACAAGACGGCAAAGCTCTGCCGCAATTTTATTCCGCTGGCAGAAGGCAGCCTGAAACGGCGCGGCGGAACGCGTTTTGTGGCGGCAACTCCGGAAGGGGACAGCATTTTGTTTAAAATCGTGCCTGATCCGGAAGAAGCAGAAGTTTATATCAACGGCGTCAAACGCCGGGAAGTTTATCTGGCGCGCGGCGACGAGGTTTCGTACCGGGTGAGCTGCGAGGGGTACGTTACGGTTGTCGATACGCTGACGGCGGATGCGGACGAGGAACTTGCGGTCAGGCTGGTAGCAAAAGGCATTATGTGCGAGCTGACGGTGGAAACGGTGCCGGCGGATGCCGTGGTCGAACTCAACGGTTATGAACGGCGGAGCCTGCGCATTAACAAAAACGGCGAAGTTTTTTACAGGGTGGCAAAAGAAAACTACATCACGCAGGAGGGGACGATTATTGCCGATATGACCAAAACGGTTACAATCGAGCTGGTCAAGGAAAAAGAATACGACTATGGCGACTGGGGCGACGTTGTCGGGCTGGCAGCCTGTACGGCGGTCGGGCGCAGCGACAGGGAGGAACGGTGCTTTTACATTAAATTCAGCAACGGTTTTCTGCCGGTTGTGTTTGCCCGGGAAGATATGGCTCCGACGGGGAATTTGGACGAAAGCCTGTTTGAATATACCGACAGTGAGAAACTGAACAGCATAGCGCTGCAGGACGGGGCTGTCGTGCATACGCGTTTGGTTGAAACAAAGGGCGAAATGAATCAGGGAAACTATTATGATGCCGATGATACGCTGGTTTTGAGCGTTGATGCCGAGTTTATAGAGGAAAACGGCTGGCAGAAAGATGAAACGCAGGAAAATTACGGTTTCTTTTATGATGCGTATACGGGCAAAGCGGAACGGAACATCCTCAGCGTTTATCGCGGGGAAGAACTGGTCTGGGAATTGAGGGGGAGAAACAATGGTTAACGCAAGAAGTTTTTTATTTCCGTTTAAATACAGCCACAGGGTGGCGTATGTGATTGAATTCAGCCACAAGAAAATCCGCATGTACGCGCAGGGAAAACTGGTGCGCGATATGTCAAAGACGACGATGGGCGGCGAAAGCGGCACGACGGGCGGAATTCCCGACGACATTGTCGAGAAGGTATTTCCGGTGCTGGAGATTGCGTCTCCGTATGCATACAGCGATTTGTGGGACAACGAAGAACAATGCTGCAAAATTCAGACTATCCAGCATTCGGACATTCTGTATATTTTTAACGAGGATTTTCCGCTGATGGTGCTGAAACGCTATTCAAATACCACATGGGTATTGGAAGAGCTGGAGATTAGAAACGGTCCGTTTCTGAGCATGAACACGACGGACATCAGCATTGCGACCGATGAGTTGGAAGGGGAGGTCCAACTTACGGCAACCGGTGACGTTTTCAGCAAGACGGATGTGGGCAGGTTGGTGCGGCTGAGGATTTTTGACGACGACACGACCCCCTGGCAGGCGGGAAAAATCGGATTTCAGGGGACTATATGCGTATCAGACAATAAGTATTACCAAGCCATCACTGGAGACGAGACCGGAAGCATCAAACCGGTGCACAGCGAAGGGACGCGTTCCGACGGCGGCGTTTTGTGGGAATATCTGCACGACGGGTCGGGAATTGTCAAGATTACGGAGGTTGTCGACAAACAGCATGTAAAGGGAACGACGGTAACGCGCCTGCCGGACGCCATTAAGTCCGGCACGGTATGCTGGGAACTCGGCATGCTGCACAAAGCTTCGAAATATCCGAAATCCGGCGCTTTTTTCCGCAACAGGTTTGCGTTTCTGGTCAATACCGAAACCGGGCCGAACGTCTGCCTGTCGTATTCGGGCGACTATAACAACTTTGCCGATATGGAATGCGGCGAGGCAACGGCGGAAACGGCGATTACGGTGCCGGTGCTCAATACCGAATTTAACGAGGGGAAATGGATTTATGCCCGGGACGTTTTGTTTGTCGGCACGGGGGCGTCGGAATTTTATGTCGACGTGGTGTCGTCGGCGTCGCCGCTGGCTTCGGACAATGTAAAGATTTCGCAGATTTCGCGGGTCGGGAGCAAGGCGATTATGCCGCTTTCGGTCGGGTCGCACGTTATTTTCGTCGACAGGTACGGCCTGAGCCTGCGCGATTTGACGTACAATTACTATAACGACGGGTATGACGAAATGGACATTTCCCTTTTGGGGAAACATCTGTTCCAATCGAGAATTACCGGCATGGCATATCAGGAAGTTCCCGACAAAGTGTTGTGGTGCATGGTCGGCGATGGGAGCCTGACCGCGCTTACTTTTTCGGCGGAACAGGAAGTTTCGGCACTGTCGCGGCACGATTTGTCCGGCGCGGCGGAAAGCCTGGCGGTTATTCCGAATTTTGAAGACTGCCGCGACGAACTGTGGCTTGAAATCAAGCGCACAGTCAACAATGCCAACTACAGAACCGTGGAATGGATGGACAACGGTATTCCGCAGTACTGGCCGTCGAGCGTTTACGGCGCGGCAAGCCTGGCCGAGAGGGAAACGCTGGAGAAAGAATATGTCCGCCAGGAAGCGTTGTATCTGGACGGGGCTGTGGTGTATGAGCAGAATGAACTGGACATGCAGGAGGAAATGTCCGGGCTGGAACATCTGGAAGGGCTTAAAGTGGCGGTGTATGCCGACGGGACGGTTCTGGAACCGCAGGTCGTGCAGGACGGAAAAATCAAAATTCTGCCGACGTACCGTCATGTGGCGGCAGGGCTGCCGATTACGAGCCAGTTTATGCCGCAGAATATCTATATCCCGAACGATTACGGAAGCGGCATCGGCCAGAAACAGCGCATCAACCATGTGCTGCTGATGCTGTATCTTTCCGGCGGCGGGCAGATCGGCGAGGACGAGGATACGTTGACGGATATCCTCTACCGGCAGGCCGATGCGGCAATGAACGAGGCGCAGGAACTGTTTACAGGCAACAAGGAAGTTTTGTTTAACGGAGCGACGACGAAAAAGGAAGCGGCGGCGACGCTGATGATTCAGAATTCCTCGCCGCTGCCGATGAATATTCTGGCGATTGTGCCGTATATGGATGTGGACGAATAGAGCGGCGAGCGGTTTGGGGCGGTGCGGTTCTGTATTGAAGGGAGCAGCTTGGCATTGAACGGAGCGGTTCGGCAATAGCAGCAGGGAGTAGTTTATGATACGAAAATATCGGGCGGGAGACGCGTTTAAAGTCCGGGTGCAGCCTGAGCAGCAGGCGGAAGCGGCAACGTGGGCGGCGGAATTTGAACGCATTCCGGCTTTCGCGTTGGTGGAAAAAGGGAATGACGGCTCTGCGGCAGGCGAAGAGTCCGGGAATATGGGCGCTGCGGCAGGTGAAAAGTCCGGGAATATGGGCGCTGCGGAAGACAATGCGTCCGGGAACGGCGGCGCTGCGGCGGGTGACGGCAAACCGGCGGGAAGGCAGTGGGACGGAAACGGCGGCAGGGTATTGGCGGTTTTCGGCTTTCGGATTGAAGGCGGCGACATTACGACAGGCAGGGAAGCGGAATGTTTCGCGCTGGTCGGAATCGACGCGGGGCGAAAGCTGATTGAGGCGGTACGCTATTTCCGCCGGTATATTCCGCGGCAGGCGGTCCGGCTCGGGGTACGGCGCGTTACGATGACGGTGCGCCGCGGCTTTGCGGCAGGGGCGCGGCTGGCCGGCATGCTGGGATTTTCCCCGGCCGGGATATTGGAAAATTTTTTTAACGGTGAAGATTATCAGATTTTTGAAAGGGCAGAAAAACAATGGTGGCACAAGCGGCATTGATTGCGGCCGGAATCAACTTTGCTTCCGGCTTTTTGAAAGGCAAACAGGAAGAATACGAGGCCAAGGTTCAGGCAAAGCTGGCGCTGAACAACGCGGCGATTTACCGCAAAAACGCGGCAAGGGTGCGGCTGAACGGTTCGTTGAACGAGGATATGATGCGCAGCCAGAAACGGGCGGCAGTGGCACCGGCAGCCGCGGCGGCGGGCGAAGCGGGCATGGGCGAAAGCCCGACGACAACGACGGCGCTGGCAACGACTTCGGCAGCTTTGGAACAGAATATCCTTAACGAGCGTTACCGGGTCGAAAGCGAGGCGGAAAACTATCTTTATCAGGCGCGGCTGGCGGAGGAACAGGCGCGCCAGCACAAAAAAGCTGGTAAAAACAAGTTTATGAACAGCATGCTGGGCGGCTTGACATCGTCGCTTGGCGGGCTTTTCGGGTAGTTTTTAGGGCAGAGCGGAGGAAGACAATGGCAAACAGACAGAAAATTGCCCCGATGGGGCTGGCGGGCGTGATGGCGCAGAGAGGACTGCAAACGACTTTGACGGTTCCGGGAAAACGTTTTGTGGCGGGAAACGGCGGTTTGGAAACGGCGGGGCTTTTGGTTGACGCCGGCAAAAAAATGGCTGAGGAACGCCTGGAAACGGAAAAGCAGCGGCAGGCGATGGAAGCGGCGGCATCACTAAGGGCTTCCCGTCAGGCGATGGAGGCGGCAGAAACGCCAGAGCAGCTGAGGGAAATTGCAACAACGGCGGAGAAAAGCCTGCCGGCGCAGTTTGGCAGCGAAAATTCCGGCAAGGCTTTCTGGCAGGAACACGGCGACAAGATACTTGAAGCAAATCGTGCCGATACGGCAAAAATTGCGGCAATGAAACAGGCGGATTTTGGCCGTAACAGCCTGCGGTCGATGCTGGCGGACAATCAGAACCTTCTGGCGGAAACGGCAGAGCCGGTGCAGGCGGAAAAGCTGCTGGAGATGGGAACCGGCGAAATTGAGCGGACACCGTTTCTTACGCCCGAGGACAAGCAGTTTTACCGCGACGGCTATCTTAAAACCGGAATTCTCAATCTGGCGCTGAATTCTCCGGAGACGGCGGAAGCTGCCGCGGACAGGTATTTTCCCGGCGACAGCGACGGCATTAAGGCGCGGATTGCGGAAACGCGGCGCTTAAACGAAGAAGGGGCTAAACGGCAGCAGGAGCGCGAACGGCAGCGTTCTTATCTGGCAGCGTACGGCGACGCCCAGTCATTGTGGCAGAAACGGGAAAGGGGGGAAATTTCTCCGGCGCAATATTATGTGCTTTCCGCCGATACCAATCCCGAAATGCTGTGGGGAGACGGCGAAGACCGCTCTCCGGCACCGCTTGCCGACGCTTACCGGCTGGTGCGGAAAATGAACGGAGGGGAAAGCCTCAGCGCCGAAGAAGTGCGCGATGCGGGAAACAGCCTTATCAGCGCTTACCGGCATAACGAACTCGGTCTGGAAGAAACGGCGGCACTGCAAAACCAGCTGGTGGCGGCGCAGCAGGGCGGAAACGCGTCCGAACTTATTTTTGACAGAGCGGTTGACGAACTGGCGGACAGAGCCTTTATGCGCGATATCCCCGCCGGGGCGGAACAGTATACCCCGTACGGGCGCGAGCTGATGGAACACAAGGCGAAACTGGCGTTTGACATTTATCAGAACTACTACGGCAGAAAGACGGCGCTGGCCGAAGAATTTACAGCGCAGGGCGGGCAGATGACACCTGCGGCGGCAAAGAAAATCGGCAGGCAGGCGCTGGCGGAAACGGCGGCGGAGCTGAACCTCAAAGAAACACCGGGCGACGCTCCGTCTTTCGGCGAGCTGCGGAGAACCCTGAAGAGCAGCTATTCAGGCAGCGGCGAAAGGCGCATTTGGGAGCGTTTTGCAAAAGAAGCACCTTATGCCGAGGACAAAACGGCGGTTATGCGCCGGATTGCAACGGAAGAACAGAAACGCGAGCTTTCTTATCCGCAGTTTGAAACTTATGACGAGGTAATGCAGGCGGGGCTGGCGCCGGGAGACCGGTTTTATTTCAAGGGGCGGCTTGCCGTGATGAAAGGCTGAAACAATTGACGGCGATGAAAGGATAGGGCAATGGACAACTTGAGGAATTTGGCGATGAAATACGATGCGGACGGGAAGGAAATTTCCGGAATTGCGGACAGCGGGGCAATGATGACGCCGGTACCGGAAGGCAGTGCCGCGGGTGAGACGATGATGACGCCAGTGCCGGCGTATGGTGTTGCGGACGGAACGATGATGACGCCGGTATCGGTGGATGGTGCGGGCGTTACGGAGATGGCAATGACATTGCTGCCGGATGGCGGGACTGCGGATATGAGCGCAGAAGATACTGCGGCGGAACCGGTTTATACCGGCGTTATGGCGCGCGGCAGGAAACAGGAAGAATTTGAGGAAGGCGGACGGGTGCCGTTTGCTTACCTTGAGGAGGAACAAAACCTGAATTTTCCGGCTTTTTCGGCGGAAACGGTTGACGAAGATGCGCCGCTGACGAGCTTTCAGATTGCGGGAAAATGGCTGCGGCAGGCTGCCGATTTGCGCAACTACTGGGCGTTGCTGGAGAATTTCGGGGCACAGGCTGCAGAGTATAAGTGGGCGTATGATGAAGGGAAGTTCGGCACATTTGAAGCAGGGGCGTTCGGCCGGGAGCTTTTAAAAGCCGGGGCAAGAGGTTTGGGCGCGAATACGCTGCGGACGGCAGGGAATGTCCTGTCGATGTTCGGCGCCAATCTTGAAAGCCAGAATGCCGGTACGGCGGCGGTTACGGCGGGTGCCGGGCTTCTGGTGCCGGAAACGGGGAAAATTTTTAAAAACATCGGCGACAAACTGGGCGAATATGCCGGCAAAATCGAAAATTCGGAATTACTGGCACCGGCAGCGGAAGCTTACAGTGCAGATCCGAACTGGTCGAAACTGGCAAATGTTCTGGGACAGGGATCGTCACAGGTTTTGGCAATGGGAACCATGGCCAAATTTATCGGCTCGGGGCCGACGTACGGTTTGTTTGCCGGGGGCGGCGCCGGAGAAATCTTTAAGGAGTCCTATGCCAAGGACGGGGATATTGACACTGCCAATACGCTGGCACTTATTTCCGGCGGCACAACTTTTGCGATTGATAAGCTTTTCAGCCCGTTACCGAAACAGATAGAAAAAGACGCGCGGATAACCTCCAAAATGATTGCACGTGAAATTGCAGGGGCGCCGCTGCGCGAGGCAGGAACGGAAGTCTTGCAGCAGATGATGGCGGAAAACCTTGTGCGCAAGGTCGGCATTGACGATACGCAGGATTTGTTTGAAGGGCTGATTGAAAGCGCACTGGGGGCAATTGCAGGTTCTTCGGCGCTGATGGCTGCCGACGGAAGCGTTTATTATGTGCGCAAGACATATGAGGACGCCCGGCAGAGAATGCTGCTGCGCGGTGTGACGGCGGAGGAAATCGAGCTTTACAAAAACAATATGATGGAACTGCTAAAGAGCAAACCTGATGCTTTCGGAAAGGTTTTGAACTACGTTCTGGAGCGGAATTTGCAGCGGATGAGCGAAGGGGAAACTATTGCACAGGGCGGTGCCGATGCGGCGACAATGCCCGAAGGCGGGCCGGCTGCGGCGTTAATGCCCGAAACAGGGGCAGCAACGGCGGGTAAGAGTACGGCAGCAACTGCAGAGAGCGGGGCTGATGCGGAGAATGCGACGGTGGCGGCAAAGCGGCAAAACAGAAGCCTGGCGCAGGTACGCCAAGATGTCAAGGGGTTTCGCCGTTTGTTTGACGAAGTATACAAACGTTCTCTTAAAGCTACCGGAGACACAGGGAAAGCGAGAATTGCCGCCGGCATGATGCAAGCCAATATGATGGCACTGTACGAGATTGACGGCGGATTTTCTCCGGCTTCCCTTTTTGCGGGGCAGATACCGGAATATAAGCAACTGGCGTATCAGGAGTTTCAGAAACGACTGTCGCCCGAAGCAGCGGTGATGTTTCAGTTCGGCGGGGTCGAAGCCAAATTTGCCGATTTCAAAAAATTGGCGGAGGCATATAAACTGGAACAGCAGGATTACAGCCCGCGGCTTATCTGGTCAAGAACCGGATGGTATCGCGGCGGGGACGGACGGTGGCGTTTTGAAATCAATGATTCCGGCGCTAAGCTGAAAATAAATACCGACGTTAAGGCTGACGACCTTCCCAAGCGGTACTGGCAGACGTATATCCGGAAACTGGAGGAAATGGAAGGGCATGATATTCTGGGACTTCGGAAGTATGAAGAGATTCTTTTTCAGGACAGGGCAATTATTAAAGAGCTTTACAATTATCTGTACAGCGATTTTATCGACTTCTTAGACAAGCATTACCAGCGCAATATGGCGGTCGGTCTTAACCGCAGCGGGTATTTTGAGTTTCGGGATCTGGAAGGAGATTTTGAGGCGGAAGTCAAAGCCCAGAGGGCACTTGCCGATTCGAGGCTTTATGCCCTGTCTGACGGATACGGGCTGAGGGAAGAGGAATTGCGCGATAAGCAGGACTGGAGCCGGATGCCTATCTATCTGAAAGACAAAAGCCTTAAAGAAGTTTTGATTGACCGAGGCGAACTGGTTATTCCCGACGGCGGGGAAAACGGCACGGCGGCTAACCGAAACGGAGAAGTGCAGAGTGCAGAAAACGGCAGCTATATACAAAAAAACTCCCCCAGGCGGTCCCGGCTACAAATCCGGGTGTCGGATAGGGAGGAAAACGGCTATAATGTACCGAAAACCTCCCCCAGGCGGTCAAGGGTAGATGCCCAGGTGTCGGATAGGGAGGAAAACGGTACGCCGTTTTTTGATAATGTAGAGGCTGCCGGAGAAAATGTCAAGAGCGCATCAGGCGAAGTACTGCTGAATGTCAGTGCCGATAGATATCAGGCGAGAAATGACTCTGATTTTAAGGCGAAAATGGAAAAACTGCTCGTTTCGTATCAGGGGCGGAAAATATATAATCCGTCGCTGGGGAGAGAAGTGGAAATCAAAAATCTTCCGGTTGAGGACAGACATATCTGGAGTGGCAGCCGGGAACTTTTAATTCCTTATCTGCCCATGTTGCTGGGAACGGCGGTTTTTAACGTTAAGAAAGCGCCGCACGGTTCGAATTCTGTGACGGCGGGAGAAAAAAACTCTTACAAGGCGTATTTTCCGGTGATGATTAACGGCGCGCTGATAAACAGCCGAATGACGGTCAAGGAGGACGACAAGGGGGATTTATTCTGGGACTTGCGGCTGGAAGACGTTTCGCGCAAGGAAATCGAGGACGATTTGCGCAAGAGCACAGGAGAGGTTATTTCGTATGACGACTATCTGGCCGAGCAGCGGCGCAAAGCGGAAGAGCTGGCGAAAAGCAGGCGTTCCCCGTGGCTCAGGAAGACTGCTTCCAATGACAATTTCCCTGCAGTCGACCGGTTTTATACCAAGGAACAGATGAAGGTTATCCGCTCGACGCTTGAGGAAACGAAGTATCTGGAATTTTTGGAAAAGATATGGAAAGACGATACGAGCGTCGAGAAAAATTTTCAGACGCTGCGGGAGTTTCTGGACGTGCACGAAGCGGCAACGCCGGAACTGTTCGAATATCAGGCGGAAGTGGGGGAGGAACTGCTGGAACGCGTTCTCAAACGGCGCAAAGCGGCGCAGCGGATGGGAATACCCGAAGGGCCGGAACTTTATATGGATTTGAACAAAGAGCTGGCGTACCGTACCTATCTGGCGGCGCAGGGCGATTATCATAAACCGTACCGCAATATGGCGTATCGTCCTGATTTTTATCGGGAAGCGCATACGCCCCGGCTGATGAGCGACCTGTTTTTCAATCAGGAGAAATACCGCTATCTGCTGCCGGCACAGAAGGTGCAGATTGCCGAAATGCTGGACAAAGTTCACCGGATTTACCGCCTGCACCGGGAAACCGAATTTGCACGCAAGGCGGAACAACGCGACATTCGGGCGGCAAACGCCTATATTGCCGAACATTACGAGGGCGGAGACGAAAGCCTGCGTCGGTATTGGGAAGAACGGCAGCTGCTGCTGGAGAGGAAGGAAGTCCGGCTCGGCGACTTGTTGGAACATCAGGAGCTTTACCGCAACTATCCCGATATGGAAGACGTTATGGTCAGGTTTGAGGAGCTGGCAAATGACGAAGGGTATCATTTTTATCATGACAAAACCAGCAATGCCGACGTTTTGGAGATTGATCCGCGGCAGTTCGACTACGCCAATCTGAAAGACCTGCTGCTGAGGGGAGCTGCATTTGCCATTCAGATGCGGGAAGGGTTCGATCCGGCGCTGACGCTGACGCAGCGGCGCAATTTTATGGACCGCCACATCCATATGGCGCGAAAGGAAATTGCCCCGGTGTTTAACAAGGAGCTGACGGCGTTTCTCGGCAAATACCTGCCGGGGGAAAAGCAGCGCGATTACCTGGTTGAGCGGGAGGTTCCCCTGCCGCTGCTGGGACTTTATCGGAGCGAGGCGAAATCCGCGGCCGGACAGCAAGCTCGCGCGGATACGGCTGAAACGGCGGTTTCAGGAGCGAGAGCCGGAGGTGATGCAGTCGGAACAACGGTTTCTGAGGCGCGAGCCGGAGGTGATGCAGTCGGAACAACGGCTTCTGAGGCGAGAGTCGGAGATGATGCAGTCGGAACAACGGCTTCTGAGGCGCGAGCCGACGGGAACAAACCGGAAATCCTGACGTACAGGGAGATTGATTTCGACCGTTTGTACGAAAAACTCAACGAACGTTACGGCAGCGCGCAGCTGGATCCGGACGAGCGGCAAATCGGCGATTTTGCGTATTCAGCTTTGCAAAACCTGCGCGAGGCGATGAATTCGGAAATCCTGACGCGGGCGCGGATGAGTTCGGGATATGCGGTAGCGGCGCCGTTTCCGTGGGGCGGCGTTACATCGCAGGGCAATATCGACGTGCGGGCGATGCTGCGCCGACAGGACTACAGCGACTGGCAGCGGTCGTTTTCGTATTGGGACGAGAAGAACCTGCCGCCTCCGACAGACAGAACGCGCCTGACGTATGCCGATTTGGAGAAAATCGCAAGCAATTTCGACAAAGACATAGCGTTTAAGCCTGATTTTATGCGTTCTGTGCCCGACGACGAAACGGCAGCACCGACGCCGCAAAAAAGGCTGAAGTCGACGCTTGATGTCTTGGCGAAAGGGGCTTTTGACGCGGCGGACAAGACATTGTACCTGTTTGAAACGGCCGATGCGGAAACGATTGTGCATGAAACGTTCCATTATCTGAGCCAGATTTTGAAGAGCCCGGATTTGAACGGCAATATGCTGGCAAAGCGGGCTTATTACCGCCTGATGGACAATTACCGCAAGGAGCTTCTGCACCGCTATGAACCGGTGAACTACAAAGGCGGGTATATGCTTGTCTATAAACGTGGCGAACGGGTCATGCCGGAACTGCCGCGACGGTTTTCTACGCCGGAAGCGGCAATTGAGGCCGGCGTGGAAGAAATGTTCGTGCAGCGTTTTATGGACGCCATCGGCGGCC
>ERZ779885.4095-NODE-4095-length-11681-cov-3.028815_pt1 | contig 11681 bp, 7 predicted proteins | sample MGYA00511554_ERZ779885 | MGnify/ENA primary metagenome ERZ779885 (study PRJEB29588, sample SAMEA2160998) | human gut metagenome | biome: human gut; feature: human-associated habitat; material: faeces | place: Denmark | collected 2008/2010 ... | reverse complement strand
AGTAAAATTCTGAAATTAGGTTATGCCATAGGATTTCCCTTGGTTGCGATTGCTTTATTGTGTAATCGATGGATTATTGGTTTTTATACGAGTAATGAACTATTGATACAATTAGCTTTTGCCCCTTTTGTTGTAATGTTGTTGAATTACACTTTCGCTTTACCGGGTTATGTATATTTGAATGCTGTCGGAGGAACAGGAAAGACACAAATGACTTTCCTTTTTCAAGTTACGACAACAGCCATATATTTGGTTTATCTTTATTGGTTATGTCGCTACACGCAAGCTCCTCTCGCAATCTATTTAACAGCGGAATACGTCTTTGTAATTCTGTTGGCTACACAATCTATTTTTTATTTGAAAAAGAAACATTACTAAAAAACGAAGAAAGATGATGACTAAAATATATCCACGTACGGGAAATAAACAAACCGTATATCTAAATACCATTATACAAGATCCTCAAATAGTGGGATTGGCCTATAGACAAGATTCGCCAGTGTTTACCATACATTATGAATGGTGATTTAGATGAGTTATTATCTATTGAGGATGACATATTTTTCTTGTTGCTATTTTAGGAACTGGTAAGAAGTAAAAACCTTATTATGACGTTCTCCCAACTCATTTACCATTTGCTCGGCTTCTTCTTGGGAAATCAAACCCTGTTCCTTGAATTGTTCTATCCTCTTTTTTTCGTTGCTCAATAACATACGGACAGACTTGCGAGTCACAGCCTCTTTATATGATTTAGGATAATCAATGGATATTTTTGTGATAAAATTCGATGCTCTAGTTATATTTTTACGGATCTCGACTTGTAAAAGCGACAAGCAACTTTCATATTCGGTAGAGACTGTTTCCGAGGAGCCAAACTCGTTAACCAGTTTCAAGGACTCTTTCTGGGCTATGATCAATCCCCTTGCCAAATCGTACCCTAAAATAATTCTGTCTTGATAGTAAATATCTGCCCATTTTTGGAAAAAACGAGAGAAAAACTTCATACTGATTATCCATGAAGGTTCCTCACAGAATTCAAAAATATCGCCTCGGTCGCATAGAGGTTTCTTTCCGTCTCGATCGTATTGTTCATCAATTGCGGCATTTAAACGTCTTTGCGTCCCGGATGAAATGACACCGTTTGTGTATAGGCTCCAATAGAGCGAGCGCTCTCTATCCAAGATTCGTAGACGTATGTCTGCCATTACGTCTTTGGTACGGACAGGCATTTCCGGATATATTTCTTTTTGAGGTAGGAACTGTTCGACAATACTCCAGTCTGTTGCTTCCAACGCTTCCTTCTGTTTCAAATCTTTTAGGTATTTTTCAGAACCTTCGTACAACTGCTTTTTTACGCTATAATCCAAAAGAAGCTTGGAGGACGGTATCTCTGCCAATCCCAATTTCTTTAGAAGCCAACCGATTGTAGTCGCATTTATTGTCAATGTTAAAGTTACAATCCCAGCCGTAAGGAAAAGTACTTGCCGACGTATTGGTTCTGGTATCGAAAAGGTATACGATACCATCAGTGCCATCGTTAGTCCCAATGCACCACGTAATCCTCCCCAACTCAAGATCGTGGACTCTCGCACCGACAAGCCATATCCGGACCGTTTCATGATCGGATAAAATATGGTTATTATTAATATACGAATGATATTTATCCCGGCATATACACAGATAAGAATCAATAAATCCATCCATGAGAAGTCTACCTTCAATGCTATTACGATACCTACAATTATGAATATCAATGTATTTGCTATGTGTGCCGCCAATTCCCAAAATTGACGCATGAATTTATTGACCTGCGGTTTCAACCTCAGACGGCCCATGTAAGAGACTGCCAAACCGAAACCGACCAAAGCGATTACTCCCGATACTTCCAAATAATTTTGCGCTATGACAAAAGTCATATAAGCGGAAAGAATCATCACGCTGTTTTGAAGCATCTCGTCTCCATTTACTTTTGTGATAAATTGAATACACAAATAAGCCAAAAGCGTACCAACCAGGGCTCCTCCGGCAACGACCATGATAAAGTCCGCTACGGGAGAATCCGAAACACCAGTAGCGGTATAGGCTCCGAAAAACAGCATGAAAAGGACAATACCGGTTCCATCGTTTAGCATCGACTCGGCATCCACTAGCGTCGAGAAACGTTTACTGGTGCCTAGCTCTTTCAACAATGCGACAACGGCCACTGGGTCTGTCGCACTTATCAAGGCTCCGAACATCAATGCAAATGTCCAGTTCCACCCTTCATAAGAAGGGGCGAACGTTCCGATCCCTATCATCAAGGCAGCCGTCAGCAACATCGCAATAATGACACCCGGTACGGACAATATAGTGGCATTTGTCAATGTTTTTCGAAAGATATGCACGTCCAGTTCATAAGCAGCGTCGAATATCAAGATCGGAAGAAAAATATAAAGTATCATATCGGGATTAGCATTTCCGGCAAAATCGATCGATGATTTTAATATAGGAATGCTTTCCAACCAGCCTATCCGGTCAAACGTACCGATCAATAATCCAAAGGCAAATAGCCCGACCGTGTAAGGAAGAGGCATCTTTTTTAATCCGAATTTTAAAATCGCACCTCCCATCAACCTTATCAATACAAAAAATAATGGGGCCAGTAAATTATTCGTTTCCATATTGATTCACTATTTAACTGCAAGGAGCTGGCAATTTTTGAGCCAATAGCGTTCGAAGATATATAATTATTTAATAATGAGATATCTATGAGCTTTGTCCTATAAAAAGAGAATAAAATCTCTTTCATAGTGAAAAAATATTTCCAAAATGAAAGAGATACAGAAGGTTTATTTAAAAAACAGTCGTATGTCCTCTTCCGAAAACAATATAGCGGTATTGACTAGTGCCAAATGGGAATATGCTTGAGGAAAATTCCCCAGTTGCTCCTTGGTTTCAAAATCAATGTCTTCACTGAAAAGTCCCAAGTGATTTGAATTATGAAGCATTTCCTCAAACAGACTACGTGCTTCTTCTTTTTCTCCTATGACATAAAGAGCACGAATGAGCCAGAACGTACAAATAGTAAAGGCGGAAGAGGGAAGTCCGAAATCATCATGAGATTTATAACGGTACATCAACCCTTTGTAAAGTAACGCATTCTTTATCGCTTGCACTGTTTTATGGTAGCGTATGTCTCTCGGATCGATAAATCCGTACGGTTCCATTAACAACAAGGACGCATCAAGGTCGGAATTACCGTAGGCTTGCGAGAAACTTTGCATCTCTTCTTTCCAACCGTTTTTCATGACATTTTCTTTGATTACGGCCGCTTCTTCCGACCAACGTCTCCGGTATGTCGGTTTGTTTAATAAATCTGCAATACGAGCTCCCCTGTCTAATGCGACCCAGCACATAACTTTGGAGGAAACAAAATGCTGTCCTTCTCCTCTAATCTCCCAAATGCCTTTGTCTGGTTTTTTCCAGTCAATCATCACATTCGTCAGGATACTTTTTACCATTTCCCACATATCTTCCACCTCGTCCAATGTACCGGGCATCAAACGATAGTATTGGTAGATCAGGTCCATTAAATAGCCGAACGAGTCATTTTGAAGCTGGTGGTAAGCATCATTACCGATCCGAACGGGTCGTGAGTTCTTATAACCGGAAAGATGTCCCAGAATAACTTCCGTCAATTTTCTTTCTCCGCGAATACCGTACATGATCTGGTAAGTATCGTGTTGAGAAACAAAAGTAGACTGGACAAATCTCATGAACCGCCTTGCGGCTTCGACATGGCCTATCTGGAACAAAGTTTCAATGGACATGGAGGCGTCGCGCAGCCAACAAAAACGATAATCCCAGTTACGGACTTCTCCGATCGTTTCCGGTAGGCTAGTTGTTATGGCCGCCAATACGGCTCCATTATAAAAAGACATCAATTTTAAAACTAGGAGACTTCGCTCAATGACATCGTTATAGACCGTAAACTTCTTGGTTCGGTCAGTCCAATTCAACCAATAAACCAGCGTCCGGCAGTATTCCAGTTTCTCACGCTCAATGTTGACGGGTATTACTTTCTCGTTATATGAAAGTAGCAAGAACTCGTCCTTAGCCAGTATGATTTCTTTCTGTTCCAAGATCTTGTGCAAAGGTAGTGAGGAATAAAGATATTGCCTATCTTTGCTGTTAGAAGTAGAGTAGGTCTCTATATATTCCGAGGTCGTGTTGAAAATTGTCTTTCCACGGGCATAGTCCGGAGCCGGCTCATAGTTGATTTTAAAACGGGGAGTACCTTTGATTCTGCGGATATATCGGTAGATCTCTGCCGGACGATAACAATTGCTCGCATCGCTCAGATGGTAACAAGGCATGAAATCTACAACGGCAAATTCATTTTCTTCTGATACGAAGTTGGTCGAAAGAATATTTGTATGAGGAACATACGATTGCGATATTTGATAATCCGGAGAAACCTCGAAGCCGAAATATCCCCCTTTCTCCCGATCGAGCAATGACGCAAAGATGGAAGGTGAGTCGAAGTTAGGGAAACATAACCAATCTATACTGCCTTTATCCGAAATCAAAGCCGCTGTGCAGCAATTTCCTATTACTCCGTAATTTAACTTGTCCATAAAAATTATTTTTTATTTGTCCACAATCCTTTAAAAAAATCAACGGTGGCTTTCAGTTGACCTTTTATGCTTTTGGAAGTCGTTCCGTAACTAACACCTTCACCCGACAGTTCTTCCAAAAAAGGCAATACTTCTTCCTGCGAGGACAGATTGTATTTGGCTTTTTCAGATACAATTCCAACTTTAACTGTTATGGCGGATACTGGAAGAGCCCGGAACATATCCTCATCCGTCGTGTCATCTCCCATTGCTAGTATAAAATCATAGCGGGAAGCCAATAATAGGCGATCTACTTCCGAACCTTTTGTGTATTCTGGAGATTTTATTTCCACGACTTTGTTGCCCTGCATGATTTGTAATCCCTTTCTCAGGCAAACAGGCATTATAGCCTTTGTTAGCTGTTGCGCTCTCAGCTCTCCCAGCCAGGCGTCCGATTCTCTATAATGCCAGGCAAGAGCAGCTTCTTTTGTCTCAAGATGAGAGTACGGGGTTTTGCTTACAAACAAATTTAGAATAAACAATAGCTCCGAATCCCACTCTCGATTGCCTATGTTTTTATGCCATGCGCCTTTTTCCTTGTAAAATGCACCATGCTCGGCGGCAAAAGACAGAGGAAGATCTCCCAGCCATTTCTCCAATGTATAGTGGTCCCGCCCGCTATTAATGGTTACATGATTCCGAGAGTCGGAACAAAAACGCTGTAACAGGTCTCGTAATGCAGGTGTTGGAGCTGCATCTTCCGGATGATTTTTGAATGCAGTTAATGTTCCGTCGTAATCCAGCAAAATCAAGCGCTTTTTCGCTTGGTCATATAATGTTTTGATTTCGTTCTGGTCTTGTGCGGAGATCTTTTTCTTTTGTAATCGTTTGTTTTTCTCTGCGGTCTGCCGCCATTCTCTCATGAAATCCGCAGCCCATTTGTTTACGGTTTGAACCGAAAGGATGGCTTGCATTCGCTGAAGCCTTTCTCTTTGTTCCTCCAATGGCATTTTCAATGCACGGCAAATGGCTTGTTCGATCTGGTCCGTGTCGTTTGGATTAATCAATAAAGCATCAGACAATTCAACCGAAGCACCGGCCATTTCACTTAAAATGAGTACCCCCGGATTATCTTGTTTGGTAGCGACATACTCTTTTGCCACAAGATTCATACCATCGCGCAAAGGGGTTACCAAGGCTATATCGGCAACATAATACATCGCTACCAATTCCTCAAAAGAGAAACCGTGATAAAAATAACATACCGGCGTCCAGTCCATTGTCGAATATCGGCCGTTGATAGAGCCTATTTCTTCATCGATTTTGGTTTTTAATTCGGCATAACTGCCGACATGATCCCGGGACGGGACAATAACCATCGATAAAGAGACTTTACCGCGATATTCGGGGTGATGTTCGAGAAATGCGGCGAATCCTTGCAAACGATGCAGAATACCTTTGCTGTAATCCAACCGATCTACCGATAATAGCAATTTTCTATTTCCGAAGAGTTTTCGATATTTTTCGATGGCTTCTCGTACGGTTGTTTTCGATACAGCCTCATGATAAAGATCATAGTTGATTCCCATAGGAAGAGCATCGACTCGGACTACCCGATTGGAAAGCATACATTCGTCGAGTTGAAAGTCGATACGTAATATACGTTGCACAGCACTGATGAAGTGTCGCATATAATCGGGCGTGTGAAATGCTATAAAGTCCGCACCCAAAAGACCCCGCAATATTTCTGCCCGCTCGGGTAAAATGCGGAAGAGTTCGTAAGAGGGGAATGGTATATGATGAAAATATCCTATGCAGAGATGTGGCATCACCTCTCTCAACATACCCGGAAGCAACATGAGTTGGTAATCTTGTACCCATATTTTATCATCGGGTTGGACCAGTTTGCATATCTCCTCGCAGAAACGACGGTTTACTTCCTGATAGGCTTGCCAAAAACTGTTTCTGTATAATGTATAAACGTAAAAATAGTGGCATAAAGGCCATATCGTACTGTTGCTATATCCCTCATAGTAATTCGTAATTTGTGAGTCTGTGAGGAATACGGGGTGAAAATTGAGTTTTTCGAGTTGGGAACCGATTTCGGCTTGTTCCTCTTTTTTTTCGACGCATATTCCCGGCCAACCGATCCAATGTTTTTCGTAAGCTGTATTCAAGGAATCCAGACCGGTGGCCAGTCCTCCTTCACTTCTGGAAAAAATAAATGCTCCGGCTTCTCCTGTTACCTTGACGGGTAGTCTGTTCGATATAATATATAGCTTCATACATTTTGAAAAAAGCAAATTGAATACCAAAAATTTACGTTTTTTATAAGTGTCTTATTATTAGGTTTTTATTTCTTCCTATTTATAAATGAGATTTTTTCAAAACGAAAAAGGAGTTTTTCATTTTGGTGAAATTTGGGATAAAATAAGATCGAGGAGTATATCTTTGAAAAGGGGGAGATTGATAAATCAAAAGCCCCTCTTTTTTGAGAGGGGCTTAGAGCTTTGTCTGGGGTATGGGGCTATTTTATGGAGATTTGGTTATTTCCTCCGTCTTTTACTTGGCTGTCTGTTTCCCGATAAAAAATACTTACCGGTTCTATCTGTACACAGTTGTTGATATATGCGTCGGTTACATGGTCGAATGTGATGACCGGAGTCCCTTCGGTCGGATATTTCGTACGTACATTGTTGAGAATGATTTTTTCACTGTCTTCAAATACCCATGGCGAACCTTTCGTTGCCGAAAATTCCACATTATTAAAGTAAATATCTTTGGCCGTATTGACAATGAATCCTTTCTCGGCTTCCATGTTGAGATTGTTGAACGAAAGATTTTGTACCGGCATTTCTTTGATACCGCTGATGTAGCCGATTTGTTTGATTTCTCGTCCGGTAATGTTGCTCAGATGTATGTTTCTGAAAATGGGTGTACGTTCGCTGACAGGCTCGACTTTTGATGTTTTGTCGTAGAAAAGGTCAAAGATGAAAGCATTACGTTGGATATTCCGCATGACGATGTTGTCGACACGGATTTGCTCTACCACACCACCGCGGCCGCGAGATGCTTTCAGTCTGATACCGGCATCGGTACCGTCGAAGACGCAGTTAGAAATGGTAACACGTTTTACCCCTCCGGACATTTCACTTCCTATGACTACACCGCCGTGCCCTGAGAGCATGACACAGTTGGTAATCGTGATGTTTTCGCAGGCTTTCCCGTATTTACGTCCGTCGGCATCTCGACCCGATTTGATGGTGATGCAATCGTCTCCTACACTGATAAAACAATCGGATATGCGTACATTACGGCAGGAGGTGGGGTTGATGCCGTCGGTGTTGGGGCCTTTGGGGTTTTTATCAGGGTTTTTAATGGTAACACCGTGAACTACGACATTATCGCAAAATGCAGGATTGACGGTCCAAAATGGAGAGTTGATGATTTTTACGTTTTCGATGAGAATATTGCTACACTCGAAAAATTGAATGAAAGGAGGGCGGAACATACGGCGTTCCAGCGACCCTTTGTAATAATCCGAAACTTCCAGTCCTACGTTGGCATCTTCCCACATGCGTTGCAATTTGCTTTTTTTATCGTCGGGGAGCTTTCCTCCGTTATCTTTTATGATCTTCTTGGTTTCACCTTCCCAAGCCCACCATTTAAAGCCGTTCCCGTCGAGTGTTCCGCGACCGGTGATGGTCAGGTTATCGGCATCGTGGGCGTAAATAAGTGGAGAGAGTGTGTTCATGACAGTGCCTTCCCATCGAATTTTTACGAAAGGAAGATAATCCTCGAAGTTATCGGAGAAACGTATGGTCGCACCCGATTCGATATGTAACGTGATATTGCTTTTCATTTCGATGGTGGCGGTAAGATAAGTTCCGGCCGGAAAATAAATCGTACCTCCCCCTTCTTGGGCAGCTTTGTCAATGGTTTTGTTTATTAATTCCGTACACGCCTTTTTACCTGTTGCATCAGCTCCCAGTTTTTTTATGTCATACGTTTTTGCCCAGGAGAGATGTGTAAGGGTGAGGCATAGAGCAAACAGAAAAAGTTTTTTCATGATTTGTGGGTTAAGGGTTAAAAATGTTTCCAAAGATAGACATAAATTACATCCTAAAAGTGTAAAATTGTTTCATATAAGTGTAGAAATAGGTATAAATGGGTATTATTCGTTCATTTCATCGCAGGTATAGTTCAGAAATCGGTTGAACGGGTATAGGATCGATAATTCTTCGGCCGTTTGGTACAACCAGTCATCGTTTTCAAAAAAAGATTCCTTTTTGGAAGCGTATGTCAGATAATCCCGTTGTTTGAGCAGTTCGGGATAAGGAAAATCTTTGGGAAAGGGGCGCGGCATGATTTTCAGCGCCCGTTCGTTATCGAGTCCGTGATAAAGTTTTTTAAATGCCGGTTCTTCCAATATTTCTCTGAATTCGTCGCAGTTGTCGTATATCGATTGGCGAAGCGCTTTCAACAACGGTGGGTCGGGACACCAAATTCCTCCGCAAAGGAGACAGTTGTCAGGTTCGATATGTAAGTAGTATCCGGCACGCGGACTGTTTTTCCCGCCCCGGGCCATATATGCGGCAAAATGGGTTTTATAAGGAGTCTTGTCGGGAGAAAAACGGATATCACGATATATCCGGTAAAGGCAGGCCGATGCTTCGAGACCGTGCAGTTCCTCGTCTTTTTCGCCGATTAGGGCAATGAGTTGGTTGACGTATGTTTCAAAAGTCTTGCGTAGTTGGGTGTATTCGTCTTTGTGTGCATTGAACCATTCCCGATTATTATGCATACGCAATTCTCTCAAAAAATGTAAAATTTCTTTCATGCTAAAAAAGGCTTATTTCTCTCTACGAATGTATATATTTTTTTTGATATTCCCGGCTTTATGCGGTAGATTTCTATAAAAATGGCTATCTTGCGCACTATTTTAGGATTTTAATAGAAAAATTTGAAATAATACGATGAAAGAAAACGAGAAAGAGCCGGTAGATTTGCCGGAAAATGCTTTTCGCGAGTTGGAGGAAGGTGAGGAGTATAACCCCATAATGTCGCCCGGGAAGGAGTATCGGGAGGTTACTCCGTGGTCGGTTTCATGGGGTATCGTCATGGCCGTACTTTTTTCTGCTGCTGCGGCTTATTTGGGATTGAAAGTCGGTCAGGTATTCGAAGCGGCCATACCTATCGCCATTATAGCGGTAGGACTTTCGACCGGGTTCAAGCGGAAAAATGCATTGGGTGAAAATGTGATTATACAATCTATCGGAGCCTGTTCGGGAACGGTCGTTGCGGGTGTGATATTCACGTTGCCGGCGTTGTATATTATTCCCGGTTTGTCGGCCGGTTTTTTACAAGTATTTTTAAGTTCGTTGCTCGGAGGTGTTTTGGGCATATTGTTTTTGATTCCTTTCCGCAAATATTTTGTTTCGGATATGCACGGTAAGTATCCTTTCCCCGAAGCGACTGCGACGACGCAGATTCTCGTATCGGGGCACAAAGGAGGAAGTCAGGCGCGTCCGCTTATTTTTGCCGGCCTTGTGGGTGGAATTTATGATTTTTTGTTGTCGACATTCGGCTGGTGGAGTGAAGTATTGACGACTCGTATATTGCCTTTGGGAGATATGGTGGCCGAAAAGGCGAAACTCGTTTTCAAGGTCAATACCGGAGCAGCGGTTTTGGGACTCGGTTATATCGTAGGATTGAAATATAGTCTTATCATTTGTGCCGGTTCTATTTTTGTTTGGTTTTTGATTATACCGGGTTTCGATCTTTTTTGGGGGGATACGGTATTGCAACTCAATAGCGGCGATACGGCTTTGACGGTTTCTCAAATGAGCCCCGAGCAAATATTTACGACCTATGCCCGATATATAGGTATCGGTGGTATTGCGATGGCCGGTATTATAGGTATTGTCCGTTCGTGGGGAGTGATACGCAGTGCCGTAGGCTTGGCATCGAAAGAATTGAAAGGGAAAACCTCGGCCGTACGGTCGGGGGTAAAGCGTACACAGAGGGACATCAGTATGAAAATACTTTTCTTCTCTATCGTGGTAACGCTTATCGCCATATTCCTCTTTTTCTATTTCGGTGTCATTCATAACTTCATGCAGGCCCTTATTGCGTTTGTTGTAGTGTCGGTTATCGCTTTTCTGTTTACGACGGTTGCAGCCAATGCGATTGCGATAGTGGGAACCAATCCTGTTTCGGGTATGACACTGATGACGTTGATTTTGGCATCGGTTATTTTGGTGGCTTCCGGTCTGTCGGGTAAGGAAGGTATGGTTGCGGCGTTGATTATAGGCGGTGTCGTGTGTACAGCGTTGTCGATTGCCGGAGGTCTGGTTACCGACCTGAAAATCGGGTATTGGCTGGGTACGACGCCGGCCAAACAGGAAACATGGAAGTTTGTCGGAACATTGGTTGCGGCAGCGACAGTGGGAGGTGTCATGATTATTTTGAATAAGACTTACGGCTTTACAGGCGAAAATGCGTTGGCTGCCCCGCAAGCCAATGCCATGGCGGCAGTTATACAGCCCCTTATGTCGGGGCAAGGAGCACCGTGGTTGCTTTATGGCGTGGGGGCTTTGATTGCGTTGGTGCTGACCTTCCTGAAAGTTCCGGCTTTGGCATTTGCTTTGGGTATGTTCATTCCTTTGGAGTTGAATACTCCGTTGGTCATCGGCGGGCTTATCAGTTGGTATGTATCGACCCGTTCTACCGATAAGGCTCTCAATAAGGCGCGTCTCGAAAAAGGTACGTTGCTGGCCTCGGGATTTATTGCGGGGGGAGCGTTGATGGGTGTTGTGAGTGCTGCTATCCGGTTTGCCGGATTCGAATATTCCTGTACCATGAACGAGACCGTATCCCAGTCGCTTGGACTGCTTCTTTATTTGTCGCTTATCATTTATTTGGCAAGAACCAGTTTGAAGGCGACGAAAAAAGAATGATTGAAAGTTATATTATAGATAGGAAAAGGACGGGAATTTCCCGTCCTTTTCCTATCTATAACCTTAAAATAAATATAGGTGAGTTCTATCAATTCAATTTATCCTCTTGTATCAGACAGCAGAACTC
>ERZ779885.4091-NODE-4091-length-11693-cov-4.736810_pt1 | contig 11693 bp, 10 predicted proteins | sample MGYA00511554_ERZ779885 | MGnify/ENA primary metagenome ERZ779885 (study PRJEB29588, sample SAMEA2160998) | human gut metagenome | biome: human gut; feature: human-associated habitat; material: faeces | place: Denmark | collected 2008/2010 ... | reverse complement strand
GAAAATGCTATACTTGATATAATAGGATTTGGGTTTAATAATAATGTAGTGTGTAAGTCGAGGTCTGATGGGAATCGGATCTCGTTCTTTTTATGGCCGAGTACATTTTGCTTTTATGGAACGTAGAGTAGGGTAGATTGTCAGTGTAAATTCCCTATATTTCGGTATTGTTTTGGGAATAGTAACCCTGTATCTTTGCTGTGTGAAACGAAAATGCTATACTTGATATAATAGGATTTGGGTTTAATAATAATGTAGTGTGTAGATCGGGGTCTGATGGGAATCAGGCTCCGAAAGTTTTTTATGGAACAACAGAATCCGCAGGAAATAAGGGAGTGGAGGGTAGTGCCTACCTTTCACTTGTTATTCTGTTTTGAGGTCGGTAAAAAGATTTTTTATGCCGATGTTTCTCGTGTTTTTGCGTCATTCCGAACTGGTGCCAAACTGAGAACTGTGCAGAATATGTTAGTTCAAGTACAGCCGAGGTACTAAGTAGGAAAAACAAAGTTAATCGAGGCCGATAGGTAGAGTGAGAGGGAACTCCTGTTTTGTCCGATGTCATTCCGTGCGTATGTGAGGAATCTTATACTTTTGCTCGTTTGGGTGGAGATGCTTCGCTATTGCTCAGCATGACATTCACGTGTCATTCTAAGCGGGGGCGATAGCCCGACGAGGAATCTCCGGCTCTTTATTGGTTGAGATTCTTTCTCCCTACGGTCGTCAGAATGACAGCGCACTGTAAGGACTGTGTCGCTTGGTAATGTCATTCCGAACCGACGCCAAGCTGAGTGCCGTGCAGAACATGCTTGTTCGGGTACAGCCGATGCGCGAGGGAGGAAAACGAAGTTAGTCGCATGTGAGGAATCTCATGCTGTTTCTTTGAGATTCTTCACTCTGCTTACGCTGCGTTCAGAATGACATTTCTGTCATCTCGAACGAAGGTGAGAGATCTCTTGCCATATACTCACTTCGTAGGAGATTCTTCATTTCACTTCGTTCCATTCAGAATGACAATCATGTCATTCCGAGCACATGTGAGGAATCTTATTGTTTTATGCATCCAGTGGGAGATTCTTCCGCCTTGCGGTCATCAGAATGACAGCGCGTTGCGAGGGGTTCAATGTCTTATCTGGGATTCTGTGAGATGTGTAACCCCGAAGAATGGCAATGTACAGTGACGGGGCCGTTGACGAGAATATCGATCGGCTTGTCAGGGGATAATAAAAGAAAGGGCTGCGTCAAAACTTTGACACAACCCTGCTTTCTTGTATAAGGTGTATTTTATTGAGCGGCGTTTTCTCCGGCTTCGGGAGCTACCGGAACTTGGGTTTCGAAGTTAGGAGCCGGAATTTCGGTGTTGATGGCATCTTTGATTTCAGATGTAGCTCCGAGATTGCGGTTAGGAAGGAAAGCCGCTGCAACGATACTCAACACGATAACGATACCGGCGAGTGTCCAAGTAGATTTTTCGAGAAAATCGGCTGTTTTGGGAGCTCCCATAATTTGGTTCGACGAAGCGAAACTCGATGCCAAACCTCCTCCTTTGGAGTTTTGTACCAAAACTATGAGTATCAGGCATACAGCTGCGATAAGGATCAAAACGGTGATGAACACGTACATGGTTATTCTGTTTTTATGTTAATAATCAATTTCTCCAAAAATCGAATTTGGTCTGCAAAGTAAATATTTTTTTCCGGATATTTCAAACTTAATTTCCGAATAATTTCCAGCGCTTTGGCATAACGCCGTTGTTTTATATAGATTTTAGCCAGACTTTCGGTCAGGAATTCGTCTTCCTGTGTATCTTCATCTGGTTCATGGCTGTTTTGGGGAGAGGGGATATCCGGTTGAAGAGAGGCCGGCGCAATCGTTTTCTCTTCGGGTGATTTTTCGAGAAAAGCATCGATGAGGTCGAAAGAGGATTCTCCGCTTTTCCCGGAAACTGTTTCGTTCTCTTTTTGTACCGGATTTTCGACAAGTGTTTCCGTATCGATGCGGTATATCGATCCATTGTCGGGTAGATCGGTATAAATCATCTCTTTCGATGATAATTCGCTCGCATGTGATTCGAGGTAAGAATCGATAAGGTCGAATGCATTTGGCCTTTCGGTGCTTTCTTTTTCCGTTTCCGGATATAATCGACTCCATATTTGTCGGGCTCCCTCTAATTGATAAAAGAGCGATTTACGGTCTCCTGCATAGATGACATTCTCATGCAGGGCATTTACATATCGTTCGGGAAAAACGTGTTGCAGTTTTTTCAGATAAAGAAACCGTACCGCTTGAAAATAAGGATAGTCGAGCTGAAAACGTAGCAAGTCATCGACGGCGAGAGCCGGTACGTCGTGGACGAAATCTTGTCGTAAAAGTTCTCCTTCTGTCATAGTATTACCAATTTCCTACCGTGGCATTGAAAATGAGGTCGGCGAGTTCTTGTGTGATTTCACTTATCAGTTCGTCTTGCACATCGGTGAGCATTCGGGTACTCGAGAAATCCCTATATGCACTGAATGTACGATCCAAGTCGTTTGAGGGTTTCTTGGTATCGGTATATCGCACGCGTACAGTTACGGTGAGTCGTGTTTGTGATGCATAAGCATCTTCGGTAACGGCTTGCGGTGTAAGGTTATAACCCGTTATTTCTCCTTCGAGAACGAGATCGCCCCCACTGTTTACGAGACTTAGTCGTGTTTGGCGGGTATATGCATCTTTCAGTGTTTCATTGAATGTCGTGGCAAGAGGCGGGTATACCAATGCCGCCCGTATGGGAAAGTCGTTGATGGTAATGGTTTTTGTCGTATTGTAATCGATCGATGCTCCATTGAATTTGTACGAAATCGTACAGGCTGTCGTGCATACGATGAGAAAAAGTGTAAGGAGTCGTTTCATGGTCAGTCGCTGAGATTGTATTCTTTTATTTTACGGTAAAGAGTGCGTTCCGATATTCCCAGTTCTTCGGCCGTTTTTTTCCGTTTCCCGTTGTTCCGTTCCAGTGATTTGCGTATCATTTCCCGTTCGGCGTCTTCGAGGGAGGGTATGGCCGAAACGATTTCACCCGGAATAAAGTTCGATTCTTCGTGGACGATTTCCCCGTCTTCCTTGTCTATGTCGTGTGGAAGATGTCCCAAAGGCTGTATGGTGCGGGTGATGGGCGCCAAAGCGTCGGGTTTGGAATAGATGACAGCGGGCGTCGCTGCAACAGCAGCGGTTGTTACTGCATGGCCGTCGTTGCGATTCATCGATTCTATGGTAGCCCTCAATTCGTCGATCTCTTTTTTCATTTCGAAAACGAGGTAAAGCAGTTCCCGTTCGTTTCCGAAAGGCATGGATTTGCTGTTGGACGAGTGGTTGAGTATCGGCAGTCGTTCTATGTCGTGGGCCGGCAGGTAAGTGTGCAATGTCTCTGCGTTTATTTCGCGCGAGGTCTCGAAAATGGAAATTTGTTCGGTTACATTTTTGAGTTGCCGTATGTTGCCCGGCCAACGGTAGGACAGCATGATTTTTTGTGCATCTTCGGTAAGATGTATGGGGGGCATGTGGTATTTCTCGGCGAAGTCGGCAGCGAATTTCCGAAACAGCAGCAATATGTCGTCCATACGGTCGCGTAGGGGCGGTAATTCGATGGGTACTGTGCTGAGCCGGTAAAAGAGATCTTCCCTGAAACGGCCTTCGGCAATGGCCTCCATCATGTTGACGTTGGTCGCTGCGATGATGCGGACATTGGTTTTCTGGACTTTCGATGAGCCTACTTTGATGAATTCTCCGTTTTCCAATACCCGCAACAGTCGGGCTTGGGTTGTCATGGGCAATTCGCCGACTTCGTCTAGAAAGATGGTGCCTCCGTCGGCTTCTTCGAAGTATCCTTTACGGTCGGATAAGGCTCCTGTAAACGAGCCTTTTTCATGCCCAAATAATTCCGAGTCGACAGTCCCTTCGGGTATGGCACCACAGTTTACGGCGATGTAGCGGCCGTGTTTGCGTGCGCTGTTGGCATGGATTATCTGAGGGAAATTTTCTTTACCCGTACCGCTTTCTCCGGTAATGAGAACCGATAGGTCGGTGGGCGCAATTTGCAGGGCGCGGCTTACGGCACGCAACAATCCCGTGCTGTTTCCGATGATACCGAAACGTTGTTTTATTTGTTGTATTTCTGCAGTAGCGACCATATTTATGGAGAATAATTCAATGAACAAAGATAACGAAAAACTTGGAAGGATTCGCTGTTTACCATGCTTTTTTTTCCGTCGGGATATTTTGTATGCTTTATCGGAAACATTTCGGTCGTAGCATTGTTTTTTTTGTGAACGAATAAAAGTAATAACCTTTAAAAATATATGACTATGGGTAAAAAAGCAGTTGAAATTGTAGATTTGGACGTGAAGAAGTTGATTGAGATCCTCAATCAAGCTTTGTCGGAAGAGTGGTTGGCCTATTATCAATACTGGATCGGGGCCCGTGTTATGAGCGGGCCTATGCACGGCGAGATTGAAAAAGAACTTTACAAGCATGCCAACGAGGAACTGAACCATGCCGAAATGTTGGCTAACCGGATTATCGAGCTCGACGGGACACCCGTTCTTTCGCCCGAAGATTGGCCGCACTTGGCAAAATGCAAATATGAAGCACCGGTCGATGCTTATATCGAGTCGGTGTTGAAACAGAATCTTACCTCGGAACGCTGTGCCATTCAGCGGTATGAGATGTTGGCGAAGTTGACCGACGGGAAAGATTTTACGACTTTTACCATTGCTACGCAGATTCTTGCCGAGGAAATCGATCATGAAAACGATATCGAATCTTGGCTCGAAGATATACGGGTATTCCGGGAATCTTTGGTGGCGATGTCGGTATAATCGGTGTGTTTTTGCATCGATACACGAAAGAGTACGGGCCGGCTTGTATATAAACAGGTCGACCCGTTGTCGTTTTTTTTATTTAGACCTTTTTTCTTCAAAATAGTTGCTTATATTTGTAAAAATGATCGGAAGCATGATGGCCGGGAAAGTGAGAGGCAGCAATGTCTTTTCTAAAATATTTTATTTCTATTACGACGGATTCAGAGCTATGACGCTGGGTAAAACGTTGTGGATCATCATTCTTATCAAATTATTCATCTTTTTTTTCGTGCTGAAATTGTTTTTCTTTCCCGATTTGTTGAATACGCGTTTTGACACCGATGACGAAAGAGCCGAACATGTTTCAGTCGAGTTGACAAACCCTTATGTAAAATAATTTTATCTTTTTTGATGTATGAGCGATTTGTATTCTCTTGTTGATTGGTCGCGGGCTCAATTTGCATTGACGGCGATGTATCACTGGCTGTTTGTCCCGTTGACGTTGGGACTGGGCCTTATCGTCGGTTGTATGGAGACGATTTATTATCGTACCCGGGACGAACGTTGGAAACGGATTACCAAATATTGGATGAATCTTTTTGGTGTGAATTTTGCCCTCGGTGTTGCTACGGGCATTATTTTGGAATTCCAGTTCGGCACCAATTGGTCCAATTACAGTTGGTTCGTTGGTGATATTTTCGGCGCCCCGTTGGCAATCGAAGGTATTTTGGCGTTTTTCATGGAGGCAACCTTCGTTGCTATTATGTTTTTCGGTTGGAACAAGGTCAGCCGGGGTATGCACTTGACGGCGACATGGCTTACGGCGATAGGCGCCGCTCTCTCGGCATTGTGGATTCTGGTGGCTAATGCATGGATGCAATTTCCTACCGGTATGCAGTTCAATCCCGACAGCGTGCGCAATGAAATGGTCGATTTCTTCGCAGTCCTATTTTCTCCTGTGGCGATCAATAAATTCTTGCATTCGGTATCGGCCGGTTGGGTATTGGGCGCTATTTTCGTCATTTCGATTTCATCGTGGTATTTACTCAAAAGGAGAGAAGACTTTTTAGCCCGGAATAGTATGAAAGTCGCGGCATGGGTAGGCTTGGCCGGTATATTGCTGGTGCTATACACGGGCGACGGTTCGGCTTATTGGGCCGGGAAGAAGCAGCCCATGAAGTTGGCTGCTATGGAGGGTGTTTATGAAGGAAGCGAAGGTCGGGGACTGATAGCGGTCGGTGTACTCAATCCCGAAAAGAAAACCTATGACGATGATGTAGAACCTTTCTTGTTCAAAATAGAGATACCCAAATTGCTCTCGATCTTGGCGACCCGGCATGTTGATGGTTTCGTTCCCGGTATCGAAAATATCATTGAAGGCGGTTATACCGAAGTGAATAAAAAAGGAGAGGAAGTCGTAGCCCTATCGGCCGAAGAACGTATAGAGCGCGGAAAACTGGCGATACAGGCACTGGCCGATTACAGGCAGGCCCGTAAGGCGGGCGATGAGCAAGCCGCCGATGAGGCGCGTCTGGTGTTGGAAGAAAATTTCCCGCATTTCGGCTACGGTTACGTAACCGATTTGTCGCAGCTTGTCCCTTATGTGCCGCTGGTGTTTTATTCATTTCATATCATGGTGCTTTTGGGAATGTATTTTCTTTTGCTTTTTGTCGTTGTTCTCGTTCTTTCCTATCGCAAAAGCATTGCTTCTTACGCATGGTTGTTGTGGATATTCTTGTTTTCGTTGCCGTTGGGCTATATCTGTCTCGAATCGGGTTGGGTAGTGGCCGAGATGGGGCGGCAGCCGTGGGTCATACAAGACATCATGCCTACGTTTGCGGCAGTGTCGCGTATCGAGACAGCTGCCGTACAGACTACTTTCTGGCTTTTTGCCGCTATCTTCACCGTGCTGCTCATTGCCGAGATAGGAATCATGTTGAAACAAATCAAAAAAGGATCTGAACAAAAATAATGCGACTATGGAACTGAACGAATTTTTTTACCAACATTACTGGTGGTTTCTTATCTCGACATTGGGTGCGCTGCTGGTATTTCTTCTTTTTGTACAAGGTGGGCAGACCTTGTTGTCGACCCTTGCCAAAGAGCCGATAGAGAGGTCGATGCTCATCAATTCGCTGGGGCGTAAATGGGAATTTACATTTACGACGCTGGTTGTTTTCGGCGGAGCTTTTTTTGCCTCCTTCCCTCTGTTCTATTCCACGAGTTTCGGTGGCGCGTATTGGTTGTGGATGGCTATCTTGTTCAGCTTTATCATACAAGCTGTCTCGTATGAATATCGTTCCAAAAAAGGAAACTTTTTGGGGCAGAACGTGTACGATGTATTTCTGCTTATCAACGGTATAGTGGGTGTCGTCTTGATAGGTGTGGCTGTGGGAACGTTTTTTACCGGCGCCGATTTTCGGGTCGATAAAGCCAATCTGTACGAAGATTTGTCGATGCCGATCATTTCGACTTGGCAGAATCCCTGGCATGGCTTGGAGGCAGTTCTCGATTGGCGTAACCTCTTGTTGGGGATTACATTGTTTTTTCTGGCTCGTGTGCAGGCGTTGCTCTATTTTATCAACAATATCGATAGCGAAACGATTTATGTACGGGTACGCCGTCAGTTGCTTTACAATGCTGTTCCGTTTGTCGTATTCTTCCTCCTTTTCGTGGTTGCTACGCTTTGTGCCGACGGTTATCAACTCGATCCCGTATCGGGCGAAATATCGGTGCGCGCATACAAATATTTTTATAACCTGATAGAGATGCCGTGGGTATTGTGTCTTTTCCTTTTGGGGGTAGCCGGTGTACTCTATGCTATTGTGCGGTCGGCTTTTTTCAAGAGATGGATTTATGGTATTTGGTTCAGCGGTATAGGTACGATATTCGTTGTGTTGAGTGTCTTTTTCCTGGCCGGCTATAACAATACGCCCTATTATCCTTCGGCTGTGGATATGCAGAGTTCACTTACGATATATAACAGCTCTTCGAGTCTCTTTACGCTGGAAGTGATGAGTGTCGTATCTCTTGTTTTGCCGATTGTTGCGGGATATATCTTTTTTGCGTGGAGGGCGATGGATCGTAAAGCGATTACGGCCGAAGAAATGAAAAACGACGATCATATCTATTAGACAACCACTTGTTGGGACTAATGGAATAATTTATATACGAAAAGTCTTGGAATCCTTGCATTTCAAGACTTTTCGTATATTTTTGTATCAAAATAAAAGGATTTATGGATAAGAAAGTTTACGATGTCTCTTTTTCTGATATTGTCAATAATCTCGATAAGCGAGTCAGTAGGAATGATGATTTGGCATTGATCGAGTTCGATGACTACGATTATCAAAAAATAAAAGAATGGCTTACCAAGAATCGTTTATCGGGGAATATCGAGTTTTTGAGGAGTAAAAATCAAGGCCAATTTTGCTGTCTGCTCGAAGGGTCTATAAGTTTGGAGGTTAACAGACGGAGGTATGATTTGCAAGCGGGAGAGGTCTGTTGTATGCTCGAAGGAGACTATTTCCGACTGCTCGATGCCTCGAAAGATTCTCGATGGTTTGTCATCATAAGTCGGTCGGGCGACTCGATGATGTACGGGATAAACAATGCCATGTTGTTGATGTCGTTCAAAAATAAGCTCGATAGCAAGCGGTGTTTCAAAATGAAGGAGAAAACAGCTCGTATTATTTTTACGTTGTACGAACTGATGAGGGAAACACTCGACGACAGGGAGTTGTCTTATAGAGATGCGATTGTCAAGAATTACATGCACATCATGTTCTATCACATGTGTTCCGATTTCTTCAACGAGGAGTCTTATCCCGATACACCGGCACCTTCGAGGCGAGATGAATTGTTGTTACAGTTTATCAAGATGGTGTCGGAAAATTATAAGGAACACCGTAAAGTCTCTTATTATGCCGACAAGATGTGTCTTACGCCTAAGTATCTCTCGACAATCGTGTATGAGGTGGGCGGGAGATATGCTCGGGATATCATTGCAGAGTTTGTGATATGCGAGGCCAAACGATGCTTGTTGAATACCTCCATGACGGTGCAGGAAATCAGCGACTATCTCCATTTTTCGTGTCAAAGTTTTTTCGGAAAATATTTCAGGGAACATACCGGCATGTCGCCGCAGGCTTATCGGCAATCGCCCAATCAAATATTGGAGGAGAGGAATATTTGATCTCTTCTTATAGAGATAAGTGTTATTCCGAACCGACGCCAAGCCGAGTGCTGTGTAGAACACGCTTGTTCGGGCACAGCCGAAGCGCGAAGGAGGGAAACGGAGTTAACCGAGGTCCGTTGACCGAAAGTGAGGAATTTTCAAACAAACAAGAGCAAAAGAAAAATAATTTTTCACTTTGTCGAGTGCCGCAGAAAATCAGCTTGGCTGAATCTCGCGCTTTTACTCGCCTAGGTGGAGATACTTCGCTATCGCTCAGCATGACAACCAAATGTCATTCCGAACGTATGTGAGGAATCTCCGACTCTCTATTGGTTGAGATTCTTCGGGGCTAACACCCCTCAGAATGACAATCATGTCATTCCGAGCGAGGGCAATCGCCCGACGAGGAATCCCCGGGTCTTTATTGGTTGGGATTCTTCACTCCGCTTACGCTATGTTCAGAATGACAGCATACCGTGAAGCATCGCTTGGCTATATCATCTCGAACGGTGAGAGATCTCGTGTTTCGTAGGAGATTCTTCCTCCCTATGGTCGTCAGAATGACATTGTACTGTAAGGACTGCAACACTTTGCAAGGGATTCTTCTTTCCTATGGTTGTCTAAATACCAAAAACAACAAAGACTACGCCGAGATCGGCGTAGTCTTTATGGGTGTGGAGGTGGAGAGATTCGAACTCTCGTCCAAACGAGGAAACAATATGCTTTCTACATGCTTATCTCCGCTTCGGTTGTCTGGCGCATACAAGACCGGAGCTACCAATATGCACCTTAGCCCCTAAGATTTCACGGTCGTCCCGGGGCGAGACTTCCGCTATTTCCGATATTCTTGCACCACCTGTTCGGAACGCTTCGGAACCACAGCAACCGGGTGATGTCTCGTTCCGGCAACTATTGTCGGAATAAAGTTAATCTACTGTACTTCGATTAAGCAGCGAGAGCGTAGTTATTTTCGCCAGTTAAATTTTTGATGTCTGAGATTATAGAGCAAGCCATCAACGCTCTGCATGCTTACATACCCTTTCTGCCCGCTGTCAAAACCGGTCACCCCCGTCATAAGAAGTGTAAGAGTATGCACCGTGCCGGGGCAATATTTCTATTGCTGTTGCGGCACAGATTGCGAAGATAGGGCGTATAGAGATAAAAATAGGTTACCCGATGCCTACACACTATCTCGGCAAATCTCTTGCAAAGATAAGAAATCCCGGCCGAAAAATCATTACAGCTTCGGAAAAATAATTTTCTTTCGCATTTCGGTCGGTAAAGAAATGTCGTTTTGTGTGTAATTTTCAGGTCGGTTGGCTGCCTTTGCGTATGAGAATGATAACTTGCACGGCAACGTCGAAGAATACGATTTTCCCGTTGGCATTTTGAGCGATGTCGCGTTCGGCCAGCCGGAACAGTTCTGTCAATTCTTCGATGTTGGCGGCATTGATAAATGGTGCGAAGCGGGAGAGGAACTGGTCTTCTTCCGGGCGGGTATAGTTCAGTTCGGGGTGGTGTTGGTTATAGATGAAACTCTCGCGCATCATTTGTTGGCAGTAACCGATAAAACGTTTTTCGCTTTCCCGTCCTAATGCGGCTACCTCTTCGCTCCATTTTTTGAGTGCTTTCACCTGTCGGGCGTATGCCTGCCGCATGAGGGTAACAAAGAGTTCGAAGAAACGTTCCCGTTCTTCGCTCAACTGTATGGTTTCAAGGGCTTTCAGGTAGTTTCCCGAGGCAGAATGTGCTACGGCATTGGCGGTTTGTGGGTCGAGGCCTTCGCCTTGTTGCAGGGCGGTGGCGATAGCGTCGGTCGTGAGGGGGGGGACTTTGATGCGTTGGGTACGCGAACGTATGGTTTCGAGTATATTTTCGGGCCTATCGCTGACGAGCAGGAACAAAGTCCTGTCGAACGGTTCTTCAAGCAGTTTTAAGATTGCATTTGCACAGGCATCGTTCATGAGGTGGGCCTGCCAGATAATCATGATTTTGTATCCCGATTCAAAGCTTTTCAGACTCAGTTTACGTATGATTTCGCGGGCTTCGTGTACGTAGATGAGCGGTTGGCTGTTTCCTGTGGCGAGGAATTGCTGCCAACTTTCGGCCGATGGGTAGGGCGTTTCCCTCAGATAGTCACGCCACTCGGCGATGTAGTCGTCGCACACGGGTTCTTTTTTCTGTTTTTTGTTGGCAATAGGGAAGACGAAATGTACGTCGGGGTGCATGAGGGCGGTCATTTGCCGACATGAAGGACATTCTCCGCAGGCATCATTTTCTCCCCGATGTGTACATTGTATGTAGCGGGCATAGGCAAGGGCAAGCGGCAGAGCTCCTGCTCCGTCGTTGCCTTCGAACAGTTGGGCGTGTGCAATGTGTCCGTTTTTTACCGACTCGATGAGGCGGCGTTTTACATCGTCTTGTCCGATTATGTCTTTGAAGAACATCGTATCTTTTTTCTTATCGTGTTTTCTGTTTATGGTTTATTTCCTTGCTATTCCGAGCTGACGCACAACCGAGGCGCGAAGGTGGTAAACGAGTTAGTCGAATGAGAGGAATCTTGGCTTTTTTGAGATTCTTCACTCCGCTTACGCTACGTTCGGAATGACATGATTGTCATTCCGAACGAGGGCAACTGCCCGACGAGGAATCTCATACAAATACTTACTTGGTCGGAGATT
>ERZ779885.4075-NODE-4075-length-11734-cov-3.673260_pt1 | contig 11734 bp, 8 predicted proteins | sample MGYA00511554_ERZ779885 | MGnify/ENA primary metagenome ERZ779885 (study PRJEB29588, sample SAMEA2160998) | human gut metagenome | biome: human gut; feature: human-associated habitat; material: faeces | place: Denmark | collected 2008/2010 ... | reverse complement strand
CACCCTGTGCTGCCTGTGTCTGCTCATACATCTTAGCAAATACTTTCTGTGCACTTTCCATCAGTTTCTCTTTTGCTGCTTTCATCTCAGCAACCTGATCATCTGTCATGTTTTCAGCCTGTGGATTTGCATCTACTAAAGCTTTCAGTGCATTTAAGTCAGCCTCTACTGCAGATTTATCTGCCGCATCAAGGTTATTTCCAACCTGGTCTAATGCCTGCTGTGTCTGGAATACGAAGGCATCTGCATCATTTCTGGTGTCGATTGCTTCTTTTCTCTTCTTGTCCTGTGCTTCAAATTCAGCTGCTTCTTTTACTGCTTTATCAATATCTGCATCAGACATGTTAGATCCGGCAGTAATTGTAATATGCTGTTCTTTTCCGGTTCCTAAGTCTTTTGCAGATACATTTACAATACCGTTTGCATCGATATCGAAAGTAACTTCAATCTGAGGAACTCCACGACGTGCTGGTGGGATACCATCCAGACGGAACTGTCCAAGGGATTTGTTATCTCTTGCGAACTGACGCTCACCCTGTACTACGTTGATATCTACTGCTGTCTGATTATCTGCTGCTGTTGAGAAAATCTGGCTCTTTCTTGTAGGAATTGTTGTATTTCTCTCAATCAGTCTTGTTGCAACTCCACCCATGGTCTCGATAGACAGTGACAATGGAGTAACATCCAGCAGAAGGATATCACCTGCGCCGGCATCTCCTGCTAATTTACCACCCTGGATACAAGCACCAAGTGCTACACACTCATCCGGGTTTAAGGATTTACTTGGCTCTTTGCCTGTTAACTGTCTTACTTTATCCTGAACAGCCGGGATACGTGTAGAACCACCAACCAATAATACCTGGCCTAAGTCTGCATTGGTTACGCCTGCATCCTTCATAGCGTTCTGTACCGGGATTGCTGTTTTTTCTACTAAGTCATGTGTCAACTCATCGAATTTTGCTCTTGTCAAGTTCATATCAAAGTGCTTTGGTCCTTCTGCTGTTGCAGTAATGAAAGGCAGGTTGATATTGGTTGTTGTTGCAGAAGACAACTCTTTCTTAGCTTTCTCTGCAGCTTCTTTTAATCTCTGAAGAGCCATCTTATCGGTAGATAAGTCAACGCCTTCTGCTTTCTTGAATTCGTCAATCATCCACTGTGTAATCTTGTTATCGAAATCATCTCCACCTAATCTGGTATCACCATTTGTAGATAATACTTCGATGACTCCGTCACCGATTTCAATGATAGATACATCAAATGTACCACCACCTAAGTCGTATACCATAATTTTCTGTTCTTTTTCGTTGTCTAGTCCATAAGCAAGTGCTGCTGCTGTCGGCTCGTTGATGATACGTTTTACATCAAGTCCTGCAATCTTACCTGCATCCTTGGTTGCCTGACGCTGTGCGTCATTGAAGTATGCCGGTACAGTAATAACTGCTTCTGATACTTTTTCTCCTAAATATCCTTCTGCATCAGCTTTTAATTTCTGTAAAATCATTGCAGAAATCTGCTGTGGAGAATACTGTTTGTCATCAATGCTTACTTTGTAATCGGTTCCCATATGTCTCTTAATGGAAGAGATTGTTTTCTCTGCGTTGGTTACTGCCTGACGTTTTGCTGGTTCACCAATCAGACGCTCACCTGTTTTTGTAAATGCTACGATAGATGGTGTTGTTCTTGCACCTTCCTGGTTTGCTATAACGGTAGGTTTTCCACCTTCCATAACTGCCACACAACTGTTTGTTGTTCCTAAATCAATACCAATAATTTTACTCATGTTCTTATCCTCCTATGCTTAATTCGCTACTTTTACCATGCTATGTCTGATTACATTTTCTTTGTACTTGTAACCTTTCTGTAACTCCTCGGCTACTACATTCTCACCGAGTTCTTCATCTTCCACATGCATTACTGCATTATGGAGATTCGGGTCAAACTCCTGACCGGCTGCTTCAATCGGTGTTACACCAACTTCTGTCAGCACTGTCATCATCTGCTTATAAATCTTATCCATACCTTCTACGAAGCCATTGTTTTTGTCTTCTTCCGGTACAGCTGCAAGCCCTCTTTCAAAATTGTCGATAACTGGAAGGATTTTCTCTAAGATTGCACTGGCTCCCATGTCATACATCTGGCTCTTTTCCTTTTCCGTTCTCTTACGGAAGTTTTCAAATTCTGCCATCTGACGTTTCAGCCGGTCGGTTAAATCTTCAATCTGTTCGTCCTTCTTATCTTTCTTGTCTTTCTTTTTAAAGATACCTTTCTTTTTCTCCTCATCTTCTTTCTCTATTTCTTCCGGTTCAGATTCGGTATCTTCCGTTTTTTCTTCTGCCTCAACTTCATTTTCTTCTGAGGCGGTATTCTGTGCTTCTTCCTGCTTTTTTGCATCCTCTGCTTCTAAGTCTTCTAATACTTCCTCAAGCACTTCTTCTTTCTTTTCTTCTGCCACTTCCTTACCACCTTTCTATGCTATTCTTTCTTCGGCTTATCAAATATGCCTTCTAGTTGTGATTTCAAATTTTTCAGATTATCCATGACGTTCTCATAATCCATACGCTTCGGTCCGATAATTCCTATCGTTCCCTTCACGCCTTTACCAAGTTCATAGGTAGCTGTTACCACACTGCAGTCCTTCATGGTCTGAATTGGAGATTCATCTCCTATATAAACCTGTATGCCGTTCTCCTCATTGCTGAGGTTATCCGTCACCAGACTTACTAACTGTTTCTTCTCTTCTAACGCATCTAAAAGCTCTCCTGCTTTCTGCGAATCCGATAACTCCGGATATTTTAAGATATTCGTTGCACCGCTGGTATATATCTCCAAATCCTCGTCTTCGCTGATTGCTTCTGCTACTGCATCCAATACATCACTGATGACTTTGGAATGGATACCGGCTTTCTCTTTCAACACTGCTATGGTGCCCAGATTAATCTGATCTAATGACAATCCATTTAAATGTGTATTCAAAAGCATGTTAAGTTTTAACATATGCTCATTGTCTATCGGCTCTTCTATCGGAATCATCTTATTTTTCACAAGATTGCCTTCCAATACGACAACCGCCAGAATATGTTCATCATCCACATTGGATAACTGGATGAACTTCAGGCTGTTGTGGTGATACTGCGGTGCTGTTATCATGGTGGTGTAATTCGTGTTGTTCGCCAACAGCTTTGCCACCTGCTGCAATACCTGTTCCATCTTCTCCGTATGTTCAATTACGAACTCTTTCATATCGGATACTTCTTTGTCCTTCTCTGCAATCAGATTATCTACATAGAAGCGATATCCCTTATCGGATGGAATTCTTCCTGCCGATGTATGTGGCTGCAAAATATATCCCATCTCTTCCAAGTCCGACATCTCATTCCGGATTGTTGCGGAACTTAAGTTCAAATCCGTATACTTGGAAATGGTTCTTGAACCAACCGGCTCACCCGTTTCCAGATAGTTGCGAATGATTGCATTTAAGATTTTTGTTTTTCTTTCATCTAATTCGTTCTCGTTCATTCACGTTCTCCTGAAAATGAAACTTTTATAGGTATTTGAAAAAGCTTTTTGTACTGCTTTTTCTTTGTTGTTAGCACTCAACTTGAAAGAGTGCTAATTTCTATGTACTTAAGATAGCACCATTCGTTTTTTTTGTCAACAGCATTTTATAATTTTATAGTTTCTTTAGATTTGTTCTGATTCAATGCTGTTCAACACCACACTACTTAATCCAGTAAAAACTGGGCGAGTACATAGTTACTGATGTCCATGCCGTGGTCGCTGAGCTTTATTACACCGGCTTTTTTCTCGATTAAGTCCTCTTCCTGAAGCTGGTTTAAGACTTCGCCATATACTGCTTCTATTTCCACGCCAAAAGTCTCTTTGAATTCTGTTCTTGTAACTCCCTTTAACATACGCAGGCCTAAAAACATGAATTCTTCCATCTGGGCATGGCGGCTGATTGCATCTGCACTCTCATGGAGATTCAATGCCGGTACTCCATCTATTTCCTTCGCCGAAATATTACCGCATGCTTTGATATACGCTTCAATCTCTCTTATATTACTGTAGCGTACTTCTCCAATCAGGGAAGCTGCCCCAAGTCCTACCCCAAGATACGGTACCCGCTTCCAGTATCCGATATTATGCCTTGCCTCTTTCCCCGGCTTTGCATAATTGGATACTTCATAATGCTCATAACCTGCCTCTGCAAGAATCTCCTGAGTCTTTTTATAAATTTCATACTCCGTCTCTTCAGATGGCAGATGCTCTGTCGGCTTTCCGGCTTCCCGGAGCACTGCCTCGAATTTGTATTTTTCATAAAATGGTGTTCCCTTTTCGATAATCAGGGAATAGGCCGAAATATGCTCCGGTTTTAATGCTATGACACGCTTTAAGCTGGTGACAAATTTCTCCGTACTCTGATAAGGCAGGGCACTCATCAAATCAACGTTGATATTTTCAAAGCCACATCTTCTGGCACATTCATAATTCTCCAAGAACTGCCGGTAAGTATGGATTCTTCCTAATATCTTTAATTCATCATCAAAGGCAGACTGTAACCCTATGCTGAGACGGTTAATGCCTGCTTCTTTATAGGTAAGAAGTTTTTCCTCATTTAAAGTTCCGGGATTACATTCTATGGTAATCTCTGCATCTGCTTCCACCTCAAAGCTTACCTGAATCTGTTTTAAAAGAAGTGCGATATATTCCGGTGCTAAAAGAGACGGTGTTCCGCCCCCTATATATATAGTAGAAAGAGCCGGACGTCCCATTGTCTGTCCGTAATATCTGATTTCATGCAAAAGAGCACCCACGTAGCGGTTTTGTAACCGCTCGTCCGCAGGTGCTGATAAGAAATCACAATATTCACATTTTCTTACACAAAAAGGAATATGCACATAAAGTTCCATCTATGTTCTCCTGTCATCTATTTCTCATCTAACTTCAGTACACTCATAAATGCTTCCTGTGGAATCTCTACATTTCCCACCTGACGCATACGTTTCTTACCTTCCTTCTGTTTCTCTAACAGTTTACGCTTACGGCTGATGTCACCGCCGTAACATTTTGCCAGCACATCTTTTCGCATTGCTTTTACTGTCTCACGGGCAATTACCTTGCTTCCAACGGCTGCCTGAATCGGGATTTCAAATAAATGTCTCGGAATCTCTTCCTTTAACTTCTCACACATCTTTCTTCCACGCTCATAGGCGGTATCCTTAAATACAATAAAGGAAAGAGCATCCACTTCTTCTTTATTAATAAGAATATCCAGCTTCACAAGCTCTGACTGCTCATAACCCTTCATCTCATAATCAAAGGACGCATATCCTTTGGAACGGGATTTCAATGCATCAAAGAAATCATAAATAATTTCATTTAACGGAAGGTCATATTTAATAACTGCACGGGTCTGCTCAATATATTCCATACTCTTATAGATACCACGGCGTTCCTGGCACAAATCCATAATGGCACCTACATATTCGGATGTCACCATAATTTCTGCTGCAACCATCGGCTCTTCCATATATTCGATTTCGGATGGATCCGGAAGATTGGATGGGTTTGTCAATTCTATCATGGTACCATCAGTCTTATGTACCCGGTATACAACTCCTGGTGCTGTCGTTACTAAATCAAGATTAAATTCTCTCTCTAACCGTTCCTGAATTACCTCCAAATGAAGCAGTCCCAAGAAACCACAGCGGAAACCAAAGCCCAATGCAATGGAAGTCTCCGGTTCAAACTGTAAGGCTGCATCATTTAACTGTAATTTTTCCAAAGCGTCACGAAGATCCGGATATTTGGCTCCATCTGTTGGATATAATCCACAGTATACCATCGGATTAACTTTCTTATATCCCGGCAATGGTGCACCACAAGGACGCTTTGCTTCTGTTATGGTATCACCCACACGGGTTTCTTTCACATTCTTAAGGCTGGCAGTGATATAACCTACCATTCCGGCTTCTAACTCATCACATGGAATGAACTGTCCGGCTCCGAAATATCCTACTTCTACTACATCTGCTTCTGCCCCGGTTGCCATCATGCAGATGGTTGTCCCCGGTTTTACGGAACCTTCCCGGATTCTGCAGAATACAATAACACCTTTATAAGCATCATACACAGAATCAAAAATCAACGCCTGAAGAGGCGCTTTGGCATCCCCCTTTGGTGCCGGTAATTTATGCACAATCTGCTCTAATACTTCTTCCACATTCAACCCTGTTTTGGCAGAAATCCGTGGTGCATCCTGTGCCTCAATTCCAATCACATCTTCAATTTCTTCTACTACTTCTTCCGGCCTTGCACTCGGCAGATCAATTTTATTAATGACTGGAATCACTTCCAGATCATGGTCTAATGCCAGATATACATTGGCAAGGGTCTGTGCCTCAATTCCCTGTGCCGCATCTACTACCAGCACAGCACCGTCACAGGCAGCAAGACTTCTTGATACTTCATAGGTAAAGTCCACATGTCCCGGTGTATCAATCAAATTGAAAATATATTCTTCTCCATCTTTGGCATGATATATAATACGGACTGCCTGGGACTTAATGGTAATTCCACGTTCCCGCTCCAAATCCATATTATCTAAAACCTGCGCCTGCATTTCGCGGCTGGTCAGAAGCCCTGTCATTTCGATAATACGGTCTGCAAGGGTTGATTTACCGTGGTCAATATGGGCAATGATACAAAAATTACGAATCTTACTCTGGTCGATTGACATATATTTACTCCTTCTTTATTCCATGTTTCAAAAGGAAATCCGTCCACAGGGAATAATATTTTCCCAGCAGGTGAATCTCATCATAAGTATATTCCGGATTCAGATTTCCTGTTTCGTCAGTTACTACTTCATTTACATCAATATAAAATATATCGTGATTATTTGCAAGCATTGCAATTCTGTCATTCCGTTCTTTGATTGCCGGATTGTTAAAAATCGGGTCGGTTTCTGACTTTTCCTGTTTTACATACATAATGCCCTGTAAGAAAATCAGTGCATCCGGCTGTAATTCCCGGATATGATTGACAGCTTCTTCATATTTTTTCATAAAGCTGTCTACTGTACCGGTTCCCATTTCGTTGATTCCAATCATCAGATAGACTTTACCAAACTGATGCTTGCTTAATGCTTCTTCAATGGTAATCTTCGCGCCGTTTTCCTCGACAATCGGCGTATCAAACATATCATAGACCGTAAGTCCGATACTGGCATAATAAGTTGCATTATCCCAGCCGCCATAGTCTCTTAAGCCAACGGTTCTGGAATCTCCGATAAATACTGCATCATCAAAATAATCCTGGGTTACATCGGTAAAAGTATAAGTCTTATCCGCTTCTGCCTCCGTATCTGCAACTGCTTCTGTTGCTTCTTCCGTTGCCGGCTCCTCTTTGTCAGCATATACGCTTTCCAAATCCTCCTCCGGTTCTGCCTTATCCCATGGCAGAATGCCCTCTTTGGATGCCTGCATCATGCCAGCCACCGCCGGAACCTTCGGCCAGTCCTTATTATATTCTTTATATGCGCCCTTTGTTCCGGCTAAGGCGACACCGCTTACCAGCAGCATACTGATTGCCGTAACAATAAGAAGCGGACATTTCTTCCATTTCTTCATGGCAGCCTCCCATTAAAAACTAAAATACATAAACGGATTGTTCAGTCCATTTGCAATCTGATAAATACAAATCCATAATACAACAAACAAAATTGCTTTCATCCACCACTTCTTCCAGCATTTTTTTAATATCTTATCCATAAAAGGAAGTGATACCACGAATGCCAATAGGAAAAACACTCCATAGGTTCTGCCGTATTTCAGATAATCGCCTGCATTGACTGCGATTCCGGTTCCAAAGAACGGGAACAGTCTTGCAAAATATACTTTCAAATCAGATAACTTCGTAATTGCAAACACGACCCAGGTCAGAGGGATTACAAACCAGATGTAAAGGTGTGCCAGCCATCCATGTTTCTCCAAAAAATTTCTGATTACAAATCGTTCCAACGCAATAAATACAAATAAAATCAAGCCCCATAATGGAAAATTAATGGTAGAACCATGCCACATTCCGGTTACAACCCAGACAATCAGCAGATTGAAAAATGTCCACGCATTTCCCTTCCGGTTGCCTCCCAACGGAATATATAAATAATCACGGAACCATCTTCCCAGTGTAATGTGCCACCGGCGGTAAAACTCAGACACTGTCCTGGAACGATACGGATGGTCAAAGTTCTTCGGCAAATCAAATCCAAGCATCTCTCCGATTCCGATTGCCATCAGGGAATATCCCTGGAAATCAAAGAATAACTGTGCAGAATAACCGAATGCTCCCATCCACGCTAACGGTGTGGAAATACTCTCAAAGCCAATACCCTGAATATCACGCCAGAGAATTGCCAGATGATTTGCAATAATTACTTTATATCCCAATCCTATGATAAAAAGAGTCAGACCATGTTCGGTTTTCTCCAGACGGATTGGATGTTTCTTTAACTGCCCTGCCATATTGGCAAACTGGGCAATCGGTCCGGATATCAGCTTTGGGAACAAAAGGATATAAGTTCCATACTCCAGATAATCCCTCAACGCTGCTGTTTTCTTCTTATAGACATCCAGCACATAGGAAAGCATGGTAAAAGTATAAAAGCTGATTCCAAGCGGAAGCAACAATCTTGTATACTTAAATATACACAATAATCCGATATTATAGCAAAGCAAAATCACAAGCATGGTATTTCTGCTGCTCTTCCTACTTATATGATCCATCAGTAATACCAGAATGTAGTTCAGACTCATGGAAAACAGTAAAAGAAGTGCATCCTTCCAGCTTCCCATGGCATAGAATACCAGACTGCCAAAGAAAAGTACCGGATTTTTATACTTTACCGGTACCAGATAATATATAATAAGAAAAATCGGCAAAAACCGAAATAAAAATTCTAAGCTTGAAAATTCCATGATAACTCCATATCTTTCGTTTTATTTTACGCATCTCTTCTATTATATAAGAAATGCAAGTGATTTCAATGTGTTTTTCCCAAAAAGTTATTACATTTTCATTACGAAATATTTTTCTAATTTTCTCCATGCAGCACTCTGTTCAAAAGGTCTGCCAGTGGAACCATGGCATTGCGTGCCTCCTCCTGCGTGTTAGTATAGGAACCCATTTCAATCAAAAGATATTTCTCTTTAAAATGCATATTATACCGGTATCCTTTTAAATAAATCGGGCGGGTAAGATTCGGATAATACTCTGCCGCTGCAATCTGCATCTGCAGGGAAAAAGCAAGATTCCCGGTAAGGTTTGGATTATTGAGATAAGAAATATCTCCTAATGCCTTTGTCCGGCTCAGTCCGTTAAAAAACATAATCGGTGCCATCTGCACCCCGTTTACCTCCCGCACCATATGCTTATCCACTGCATCACGATGTAAATCTATTACCACTTCTATGCTCGGATTCTCTGCTAACAGCTGCTCAATGGGCCCCTCCGCATTGGCATAGGCGTGATCTCTGTCTCCCACATCATACTGTCCCATATGATGCATGACCTGAAATCCATATTTTTCCTGTAACAGGCTGGTAAGATATTCCCCTGTTCCCATAACGCCCGTCATTACATCATTCGGGTCGGAATCTGCAAACATTTCCTGGGAATGGGTATGGTAAATCAGAATCTGCGGCTGGTCTGCCGGCGTTTTTATGGTTAAATCCATACTTAACAATTCTTCTGCATTTAACTGACTGCTATTGATGGTTGTTGTATTGTCCACCTGATAAAAATTCTGAATCAGATAATCAAAATCATTTAATTTTTCTCTTGGAATCTCCACCAACGGCTGAGAGCTGACTGCTGTATTATCCGGGGCTGCCGGCTGCTCTGCCGCATCTGCTCCTGCCTGCGCATTTTCCTGCTCCATTTCTGCCACTATGCAGTCCTGATTCTCTCTGCTGGCTGCCTCCGCCATCTGCCTGGCCTCTACTTCCGCTTCATCCTTTCCTTCCAGTGCAACAATCTCTTCTTCTGAAAGACTGCTCTCAATTGTCGTTTCATAAGTCCTTATGGTATCTGCATATCCGATAAGTGGTATCTGGTCTGTCACTTTTTCCAGCAAAAAATCACTCAGTGTCTGTTCCTGCCTGCCCTCTGCCATATAGGCAACAGTCGGAATATACTGCCTGGTCATGGACATGGATATCTCATTTTGTATATAGGAAAAAAAACGTTTTGCCAGTGTTTCCCTTCCGGTTCCCGCTTTCACCATAAGAAAAAATGCATACAACAGAAAAAGCGCAATAGCAGACTGCCTGTACCATTTTTTTCGTTTCCTGACCAGTTCCGTTTTTCCCTGATATCTTTGCCCATAGACTCTCATGCTGCCAGCACCTCCTGTTCTGCCATAGCAAACACTATATTCTATGCAGCTTCTGTCCCTTTAGAACCTGGAGAATGCCAGATTCAGTCCCTCTGATATGGTATAGCTCAGCCTTTTTACCGCTTCATCAATATCTTTTGGTGTTACAAACATTGCATTCAAATGTGGAGATAAAAGTTCTCTTGCCAGCTCATGCTTTTCAATTTCATCCAGACCTGCCAGCCCATTTCCCACACTTTTTAGCTGCGCTGACTCCCGCATGGCTCCGATTAAGTCACTCATAGTATCTGAAACTATCGTTGCGGCATCTACTACGGTAGGAATTCCTATGGCAATTACCGGAATTCCCATGCTTTCTTTATTAATGGCGTGCCTGTGATTGCCCACACCGGAACCGGGATTGATTCCGGTATCCGTAATCTGGATGGTACGGTTCAGACGCTTCACGCTGCGGGCTGCCAGTGCATCCACCACAATTACAATATCCGGTTTCGTCTCTTCAATGACTCCACGGACAATCTCTCCTGATTCCATACCGGTCTGTGCCATTACGCCCGGCACAATTCCGCTTATCTGGCTCGTCGCCTTATTTCCAAAGGCATATTGTCCATATTCCTTGATAATGTGCCTGGTAATCATCATATTATCTACTACATAAGGTCCTAATGCATCCGGTGTCACTTCCCGGTTGCCAAGACCCACTACCAATATCTTGAGTTCTTCTTTTTTCCCCGGCAGCATGGTTTCAATCACTTTTGCCAGCTGCCCGGACACTTCTCTATGATAATCCTCATCTTCTTCCATCATGTCCGAAGCCTCAATGGTAATATAGGTTCCCTTCGGTTTTTTCATTGCCTTTGCTCCGTTTTCTGTGTCAATGAACACTCTTGTAATCATGATTTCCGGTGAAATTCTCTCCTCATCCACCCGTACTCCCTTTACTTCAATATGATCTTCATCAAATTTTTCTCTCGTCTCTAATGCGAGGTCTGTTCTTATCTGAAACATAGCTTCAATTCCTGTAAACAATTTTTCCAAATAAATTTTCTTTATTATTTTTTACATTTTTTCTCCAAATATGTATTGACAGATGCAAATATGTGGGATAAACTAACATGGTATGTTTACATTAGAACGTCCGTGTCCGGCTTTAATGAAACAACCAAAAACAATAAAACAATCATATTGGAGGTGTACAGGTTGGCTAACATTAAATCTGCTAAGAAAAGAATTCTTGTAAATCAGACCAAAGCTGATAGAAACAAAGCTATTAGATCAAAAGTTAAAACATCTATTAAGAAAGTAGACGCTGCAATCGCTGCAAACGATAAAGAGGCT
>ERZ779885.4059-NODE-4059-length-11765-cov-5.054398_pt1 | contig 11765 bp, 16 predicted proteins | sample MGYA00511554_ERZ779885 | MGnify/ENA primary metagenome ERZ779885 (study PRJEB29588, sample SAMEA2160998) | human gut metagenome | biome: human gut; feature: human-associated habitat; material: faeces | place: Denmark | collected 2008/2010 ... | reverse complement strand
TCTATTGGTAGATAAAAATCTAACATTGTAATATCAATAAACATAAAAACCCTTCGTCTAATAACAAGACAAAGGGTTTATAGTAAGTAACTTAAAAATTAGCAAATATGATTACTAAAGTAGTTTACATGAAGGCCGACTCAATTAAAGAAATCAAAATGTATTTCTTAGGAATAAGAATTTATAAGAAAATCATCAAACGTGTCTAATTTTAAAAATAATCTGGTAATTTGAGTGAATCAACATGAAATTCATCGATAACCTTTTTACCATTTACGAACCATGTACATTCAACATAGTTATTTTCGTCTTGTTCATGTGTAATAGTCATGTGCGGACCACCGGATTTTAAAATTACAACGTCACCAATTTTAAATGTATTGTTTTCCATATGAATTAATTTTTAATTAAACATTGTCAAAGATAATGTTTTTGCATGATTTGTGATTTATTCAAATGTTAAATTATCTAAGTTGACTGGTACATTAAGGTATATAGTTGGGTATATTATTTCATGGGTACGCAACGGACAGGAAGCCATCAATAGTTTTATCCGCGAAAAGCCGGATTTGATTCTGATGGATATTCGTATGCCGATCATGGACGGTATTCAAGCCACTGAAAAGATCCGTACTATTTCTCTGACTGTGCCTATTATTGCAGTGACCGCGTATGCTTTCTATACTGAACAGCAACAGGCTATTCAGGCAGGATGCAACGCTGTTATCTCAAAGCCCTATTCTTTGGAAAGGTTGAAAGAGACAATAGAATCTTATATCGGATAATTAATTTTCTAAAAGAGAACTAACATTCTGAATGTTGTAGTGTTATTTATTATATAGTAGTAACATTATAATATATTAGAATATGGAGAAAGTAAAAAAGATAGTCCTTATCGGGGCAAGCGGCTTTGTGGGATCTGCCCTTCTGAATGAAGCATTGAATCGTGATCTCGAGGTTACGGCAGTAGTTCGTCATCCGGAAAAGATAAAGATAGAGAATGAAAATCTGAAAGTGGTGAAAGCCGATGTCTCCGCGCTTGATGAAGTGACTGCCGTTTGTAAAGGTGCAGATGCGGTTATTAGTGCATTCAATCCGGGATGGAATAATCCTGATATATACGATGAAACAATCAAAGTTTATCTGACCATTATTGATGGAGTGAAGAAAGCGGGTGTTAATCGCTTTTTGATGGTGGGCGGTGCCGGTTCTTTGTTTATCGCTCCGGGCTTGCGTCTGATGGATTCCGGTGAGGTACCCGAAAATATATTGCCGGGAGTGAAAGCTCTAGGAGAGTTTTATCTGAACTTTTTAAAGAAAGAAAAGGAAATAGACTGGGTATTTTTCTCTCCGGCAGCGGATATGCGTCCGGGAGTACGTACAGGACGTTATCGGTTGGGAAAAGATGATATGATTGTAGATATTGTAGGAAACAGCCATATCTCTGTTGAAGATTATGCCGCCGCCATGATTGATGAACTGGAATATCCGAAACACCACCAGGAGAGATTTACGATTGGTTATTAATAAAAAAACAATGGCTTGAATCCACACATATTATCAGTGAAAGATTCAAGCCATTATACATTCTTTTAATTGCAATTTTATTCTTTCGATTACAATTTAATCCTCCTGAATATAGATTTATATCCTGTCAAGTACTGTCTTAATTAGCGTATCGATTGTATTCTTATATCCGGTGTTGGCCTCTTTGATAAGTCGGTTGGCTATCACCATGCAGACGGTCATTGCCTTGTGTCCCATCAACCGGCTAAGTCCTGCCAAAGCCGAACTTTCCATTTCGAAGTTGGTAATTTTGTAACCTTTATATTCGAACGCTTCAATCTTATCATTCTGTTTCGGGTCTGCTAACGGGATACGAAGTTCACGTCCTTGAGGACCGAAGAAACCTCCGGCAGCGATTGTCACTCCACGTACCATGTCGTCTTTGGCGATCCGGTCAATCAATTCTTCATTGGCATCAATGACGTAAGGAGCAGGAGCGCACATATTTCCCGACCAACCCATGTGATTGAGGAAAGCACGTTCGAAAGGCAAATCGCATACGGCATTACGTCCGGCATAGAAATTCAGTAACCCGTCGAAACCGATGGACTTTTGCGAACATACAAAAGTTCCGACAGGCGTATTGGATTGTAGGCCGCCACATGTGCCGATACGCACTAATTCCAGTTGGCGGAACTGATCCTTTTCTTCACGGGTGACAAAGTCGATATTGGCGAGTGCATCTAATTCATTCATTACGATGTCGATGTTATCGCAACCGATTCCTGTAGAGACTACCGTAATCCGTTTACCTTTGTAAGTACCCGTGATGGTTTTGAATTCGCGGCTTTCCACTTCACATTCTTTGTTTTCGAAATGAGAAGCTACGAGTGCTACACGTCCGGGGTCACCTACTAGGATTACTTTATCTGCCAACCATTCGGGTTTTACGTGAAGATGGAATACTGAACCGTCTTCATTGATTATCAATTCAGAGGATGGAAAGTACTTTTTCATGTCATTGAAAGGTTTTAGTTTTATAATAGGATTGTATCTATAAATAGAAACGCCGGAACCGGATTTAAGTTCAGAAGAAGTCTCTTTCTTTTTCCATAGAAAAGGAGAGAACGTCTTGCGACTGAAATGAAATCGGATTCCAGCGTTTGTGAACGATTATTTGCTCAATGGCTGATTGCCAGCATTGCCTGTTGTCGGCTTGGCGATATTCTCACGCATGGAAGTATCAGCTTCGATATTCTTCATGCGATAATAATCCATGATGCCTAAGTTTCCACTGCGGAAAGCTTCAGCCATTGCTTTAGGAACTTCAGCTTCTGCTTCGATCACTTTGGCACGAGCTTCCTGTGCTTTTGCTTTCATTTCCTGTTCGGAAGCTACTGCCATAGCACGGCGCTCTTCAGCTTTTGCCTGTGCAATATTCTTATCTGCATTAGCCTGATCGATTTGCAGAGCCGCACCGATGTTCTTACCTATGTCGATGTCCGCAATATCAATAGACAGAATCTCGAAAGCAGTTCCTGCGTCCAGACCTTTACGAAGTACAAGTTTAGAGATAGAATCCGGATTCTCCAATACCGATTTATGGTTTTCAGAAGAACCGATAGACGAAACGATACCTTCACCTACACGGGCAAGGATCGTATCTTCACCTGCACCACCGACCAGCTGGCGGATATTGGCACGTACTGTAACACGAGCCTTAGCTATCAACTGGATACCGTCTTTCGCAACAGCCGTTACAGGAGGAGTATCAATCACTTTCGGGTTTACAGACATCTGTACAGCTTCGAATACGTCACGTCCTGCCAGGTCGATAGCAGTAGCCATCTGGAAAGGCAATTCGATGTTGGCTTTCGATGCCGATACTAAGGCGTGAACTACCTTTTCTACGTGTCCGCCAGCCAGATAATGGGCTTCCAGTTCGTCGCGGGTGATATTTTTCAGACCGGCTTTGTGGGCTTCGATCATTCCCGGAACGATGATATACGGCGGAACGTTACGTATACGCATTAAGAATAGTTGTATCAGCGAGATGTTAACTCCCGAAACTTTAGCCGACAACCAAAGGAAGAACGGCACGTAATGGAAAAATATTATCAAGAAGATAATACCTCCGGCTATCAGAAAGATAGGCAAGTAGAAAGATGATTCCATTGATGTTTTTATTAAGTGAATATTATTCTTTGTGTTTCTCAACCATGATTGTACCGTCGGTGATCCGGCTTACGATTATCGGAGTCTTCTCATTGAGGAACCCGTCTATTGACTTTACCTCTACAATTTTTCCGTTAATCTCGGCATAACCGATTTGTGCCAGGCGGGTAGTACTGATTCCTATATCACCCACTTTGACGCTATCTTCTGCGCTACGGTCTACTTTTGAATCGATATCTTTTTTCAACGCCAGTTTGTCCAGCATTTTCGATCGCATAAACCAAATCAGTGATCCGATACAGGCAACCGCTGATATGCCAAGAGTGACAAATCCTCCTGCCATACCTAAATTGGTGAATGCATAGTAGTTGGCATACAGGATGCAAACCAATGCAGAAATTCCGGCCAGACTAATGCCCGGGATGACGAACAGTTCTACCAGAAACAGTATGACTGCGGCAATAATGAGAACGGCGATAATGAGTATATCCATAGTTCAGAGTTATTATTTATTTTGTTTTTTCTGCATTACGTACATTCACTTCGAGAGCATCGAGTTCTTCGGACATTTGCAGTATCCGCTTTTCGAGGTCGAGAATGGCAGGAGCCATTTTGGCTTTTCCCTGTTGGTTGGCACCGGCATATTGTTGACGAAGGCCGTTCAGCTTTTCTTCTTGTTGATAATAGTCTTTTTCCATCTGCTGATAGCGTTGGAAAAGTGTCTTGGCTTTTGCGGATTTAAAGTCGCTCATCAGATAGTAAGTCGTATGGTCGTCAATGACAAACTCAAAGTCCATGGCACGGCGTTCTTTGGGCTTATGACTGATAGCAGCTTTCAATCGTTGCAGTGCTTCGGTAACCGCTTGTTTATCCTTCCAGGTTTCTTTCAGCGAATGAATCTGTGCCAGACGAATGATCTCTTGCTGCTCCATTGCTTCATAATTATAAGTCTGTTTGGAAGTGTTAGGGATGAATACATAAATACATATCTTTCCTTCCGGTTGGAAACGGTCGGAAGCAAACCATCCGAGGTTGTTGTATTCATCGATGACGTACATATAATCGTTGTACGGCGAGTTGAACGGCATACCCACATTTTCCGGAACAAGATAAGTGTCGGTATTCGTGTTGTAGCGAGTGACAAAAATATCATAGCCACCCAATCCCTCGCCATCGCTGGCGTAATAAACGGTGACTCCATCCGATAGAACAAACGGATAATTCGCATTCCCGGAAGCATTGATACTACCCGGTAACGGACGTCCGTCACTCCATTCATTCAACAACTTGTTCTTTGAAAAGATATCAAGATTACCTTTCTCGCCCTTTTCGCTATAATAAATTTTATTTCCGATTTCTGTTTCATAAACAGTTCCCGGATGATCTCCTTCTGTCTTGAAGAATTCATTGAAAGTAAACAGTTTGCCCGATTCTTCGCTGATCTTGTAAGCGTTCAGGAAAGTTGCTTTGTCCACAACGAAACTGTCGATGATACATACTTCCTCAACCCCCTTCAACATACGAAGGTCAGATTTGCTTTTCTCCAGAAGTTTCTCCGCTTCTTCCGTCGGTTTCTTGCGTTTACTTAAGTCTGCGATGTATTCTTCAAAGCAGTTCACTGCGTCTTCAAAGCGGTACGTCTCATTATATGCTTGTCCCAAATAGAGTTGTCCACCGGTGATACGTTTCTTTACCGCTATTTCAAGAGGTTTCACCGCCTCTTCCGCCTCTCCGGTTTTCAGGCAACATACGCCATACCAATAATTATAATTCCCGTTCGACGGTTGTGATTTAGTATACTTCTTAAAAACTGGTTTGGCTTGTTCGTACTCACCTTTGGTAAATAAGGTGCGTGCCTGTTCCAACGTTTGTGCAGAGACTTCGCAAAGGAAGAGGCTGCAAATTAAAAATAGAATATATTTTCCTTTCATCGTTTTGAGCGTTTATGAGTGACGGGTAGATTGAAAACATCGCTGCTTTCGGGCACCGGTCCATTTATCAATTGTTCAAAAGTACAAATTTATTAGAAATAAACCCTTTTTCAGTGATTCTATTATGTTAATTCTTCTTTAAATCATTCTTTTCGCTTACTTTTGCAGCCGATTTTTAAAGATATGACACAATTTACGGAAGAAGAGAAAACCATTCGCCGCATTGAACGGCGGTTTAGCAAAGGAGTGGTGCAATATGGATTGATAGAAGAAGGAGACAAAATCCTTATCGGACTATCGGGAGGAAAAGATTCGTTGGCGCTTGTGGAACTGTTGGGGAGACGCGCACGTATCTATAAACCTCGCTTTTCTGTCGTTGCCGTCCATGTAGTGATGAAGAATATTCCTTATCAGAGTGATACGGAATATTTGAAAGCGCACTGTGAGACGTATGGAGTTCCCTTTGTGCAGTATGAGACAGCTTTTGATCCTGCTACCGACACACGTAAATCTCCCTGCTTCCTCTGTTCATGGAACCGTCGGAAAGCCCTGTTCACAGTTGCCAAGGAACACGGATGCAATAAAATCGCTCTCGGTCACCATATGGATGATATTTTGGAAACTTTATTGATGAATATCACTTATCAGGGAGCTTTCAGTACAATGCCGCCCCGGTTGATGATGAAGAAGTTTGATATGACAATTATTCGTCCGATGTGTCTGGTCCATGAAGCTGATTTGGTAGAATTGGCAGCTTTGCGTCATTATCAGAAGCAAGTGAAGAATTGTCCTTATGAATCGCAGTCCAGCCGGAGTGATATGAAAGGAATTTTACGGCAGTTGGAAGCGATGAACCCGGAAGCTCGTTATAGCCTTTGGAGCAGTATGACTAATGTACAGGAGGAATTATTACCAGATAAAATAGATTAATTTGAATAGATTGTTATGAAAGGATTCTATACCATTTTGTTACTGATTGTATCTAATGTCTTTATGACATTTGCTTGGTACGGACATTTAAAGATGAAACAGGAGTACAGTTGGTTCGCAGCTCTTCCGCTGATTGGTGTGATTGCGTTCAGCTGGGCGATCGCCTTTTTTGAATATTCCTGTCAGATACCGGCCAATCGCATTGGCTTTATAGGCAATGGAGGCCCGTTTTCATTGATGCAACTAAAAGTCATTCAAGAGGTAATAACACTTGTTATTTTTACAGTGTTCACTACCATCTTCTTTAAAGGTGAGGCTTTACATTGGAATCATCTGGCTGCATTTATTTGTCTGATTGCAGCAGTGTATTTCGTGTTTATGAAATAGATATTTGCCAATTGAATAGAGGTTCTGTTTTACTCAAGTAGAACCTCTGTTTGTATAATATATATATTACGGAGTAGTTATGTATTTTTTCATTCCCTCCGTATAATAAGTCTTGAACTCTCCATTTTCTCCACTATAAATAAAGTAGGCGTCAATCGTTGTATCCGCTTTGCAGAAAGCTTCCGCTTCTTCCAGTCCCATCACCATGAAGGCGGTGGCAAGGGCGTCGGCAGTCATACAGTCTTTGGCGATTACCGTAGAGGACAAGATATTGTGTTGTACCGGATAGCCAGTTCTAGGGTCAATCGTATGGGCGTATTTCTTCCCATCCTTATAATAATAATTGCGATAGTTTCCGGAAGTAGCCAAGCCTAAATCTGTTATCTCAAGAATTGTCTGTAAGTCTTGGTTTACGGCCAGTGAATCGTCGATGGGCTTATTGATTCCAATGCGCCATAAGCCTTTGGAAGGATTTTTCCCTTTCACTACCACCTCGCCGCCTATATCTACCATATAGTTTTTTATTCCCTTACGGTCGAGCAGTTGTGCAATTACGTCTACCGAATACCCTTTGGCCACGGCACTACAACTTAACATAGTACGAGGATCCTGTTTGATAACTTTGCCGTTATCCATTTTCACTTTTTCATATCCGGTGATTTGTAACAGACTGTCTATCATTAATGAATCAGGAAAAGCACCTTTTTTGAAACCGAATCCCCAAGCATTGGCAAGAGGGGCTACTGTAATGTCGAAAGCACCCTTTGTCTCGCGGGAAATTTCCATCGAGCGATGGAAGCATTTCTGGAAAAAACTATCAGTCACCAGCTCTTCATTGCGGTTGACGCGACTGATAACAGAACTGTCATTGAATGGCGATAAAGATTGGTCGAAGCGTTTTAGTTCAGCTTCTATTTCCGGTTTTAAGTCACCGTCATGCTGATAAGTAATTTTATATACTGTCCCAAACACCAAACCTTTGACACTGTAATAGCCAACTTGTTGATTATGTCTGACTAATATCCAGATAGTTGCCAAAATCAGGAAAGCCAGCCAAAGGAAACTTTTTTTTGTTTTCATACGCTCTTCTATTTGATGAGAAAACTCGTTTTATTGAAGAAATAAATGTTCAATTAATATCTTTAGTCCGATAATGACTAGAATGATACCTCCCCATAACTCTGCTTTCAGTTTCCGGGCGATGCCGCAGCCACATTGGATACCAAAGATCAGACCGATGAGTGACATGACAAATGAAACAAACCCGATGATGCTGATAGGAGGAAGGATTTCGGTATAGTCCTGAACTCCCAGAAAGGCAAAGGAAATGCCGATTGCCAATGCATCAATACTTGTGGCTATTGCCATAGTCAATACCACTTTCGGATTTGCCGGATTGAACAGTTTACAACATTCTTCTTCTTTGAAAGATTCTAAAATCATTCGTCCGCCTAAGAAGGCAAGGATCGCGAAAGCAATCCAATGGTCTACACTTTCTATAAGATGACTGAATGTCTTTGCACACATCCATCCGATAAATGGCATGATTGCCTGAAAAAAGCCGAAAGCAAAAGCCATGATTAGCATGGGTTTCCAACGGGTACGTTTCAAAATAATACCGCTTGCAATTGAGACAGCGAAACAATCCATCGCCAGACCTATTGCAAGCAGCCAAATCTCTAGTCCTGTCATTGTATTCTAAAGAGGCAATTTATAAATAAGGGAATAAGTGATTCCCATGTTATTTGATTTAAACTTTCCGTAACCGGGCACGTACCATGGGTCTCCATATTCTCCGGTAGATGCTTTGGTTTTGTATTTCATACGTACCGACCACCCCATGTTGAAGTTTTTGTAAATACGTACTTTGACGCCTAAAACGATTTCCAGCCATTGCACCGATCCTTTCATACCCAGATGGCTGAATGGCACACTTCCTCCCCAATAACCGTCTTCCAAACTGGGGTTACCTATTACATCTCCCCAGATAGGATCATCTGCCGGCATTGTGGAAACATCATATTTAAATGAACTGAATGCATAGCGAAGTCCTGCATACAAGTAGCTATTCTTCTCTTTTTTCTTTGCCATGGTGTTGTAGTCCACACCGATTCGGAAGAATGGGGCCATTTTGCTCTTATAGTGTATGCCTGTTTCGCTCCAGGTATCTGTTCCTCCCATACCAAACTCAATAGTAGGGATGAATTTATTCTTGAGGTTAACGGCTACGCTGACTTCAGAACTCATAAAGTCGCCTCCCAGCAGCTTGCTTCCAACGCCATATAAATCCACACCGACATACGTACCATTGTAGAGCGGAATGGTATCTATCTCGGCAACCTCTTTTTTCTTCTGATCTCTTTTGGGCGTTTGCGCCGGACGTTGCTGTTGTGCCAGCAACGGAAGCCCAATGCAAAAGAGCAGAAGCAGACTAATTAGTCGTTTCATCAGGTGTGCGTTCTGGCCGATAATTATAGAATATCTGCAAGTTCTCGATTTCATTTGTATTGGCTTCTTTATTTTTTATATGAAGAGAATCTATCTGGTCCGGCTGCCCGTTGCCATAGGGAGGAGGGTTACCCGGTCTTCCCGGTTTTCCAAATTTAGCGCTGATTATATTTTGTTTCATCATATAACCACATTCCATGGACTGGAAATAAGGAGTATTTTGTTGTACAATGTATAATGTGTCAAAATCTTTTTCTCTACGTTTGGGATCGTATCTGAATATGAACACAGTAGTGTCACTTGTGTATCGTAGTGGTAACATCAGGGTATGCACATTCTTTTCATTGTTCAGAATGATAGAGTCGGTGCCTAATGCTGTGATTGTTAATGAATCAAGCGTGTCTTTTAATGCAATAGTAGGGTTATCCGGATTAATGGTATATATTGTGCAGTACATCATCGGACGTCCTGCCAATGAGCAATCGTTCTCATCCGAGCAGGCACTGTGTAAGCTGACTGCACCGCCAATGATAGTCAATATGAGAAAGATACGAATTAAATTCTTCATAGTCAGTTTATTGAATGTGAATCAAATTTTCTTTTCTATCTGATAGTTATTCCGTTCCGGTGCATTGCGCGAGATGAGTTCGCCAAGGAATCCGGCTAAGAATAATTGCGTACCTATAATCATTGCCGTAAGTGACAAATAGAAATAGGGAGAGTCGGTCACCAGTCGGTAGGGGAGACCGTTGTACATGGCATATAGTTTACTGGCACCTACGATGATGACAGAAATCATTCCTATCAGAAACATCAATGATCCCAACAGTCCGAAGAAATGCATCGGCTTGATGCCGAATCTGGAGAGGAACCAAAGAGAGAGTAAATCCAGATACCCGTTTACGAAACGGTTCAGTCCGAATTTTGTTGTGCCGTATTTACGCGCCTGGTGGTGTACCACCTTTTCACCGATTTTCTTGAATCCGGCGTTCTTTGCCAAATAAGGTATATAACGATGCATCTCACCGTACACTTCGATATGTTTTACGACCTCTTTGCGATAGGCTTTCAATCCGCAGTTGAAGTCGTGCAGGTTTTTGATGCCTGATACTTTGCGGGCAGTAGCATTAAACAACTTGGTGGGCAGTGTTTTTGAAATAGGATCATATCTCTTTTGCTTCCAGCCGGATACCAGGTCGTAGCCATCCTTTGTAATCATCCGGTAAAGTTCGGGGATTTCGTCTGGGCTATCTTGTAGGTCCGCATCCATCGTTATGACTACGTTTCCTTCCGCTTCAGCGAATCCACAGTAGAGTGCAGGTGATTTACCGTAGTTACGGCGGAATTTGATACCTTTTACATGTTCCGATTGAGCTTTAAACTTTTCGATCACTTCCCATGAATGGTCGGTACTTCCATCGTTAACGAAAATCACTTCGAATGAGAATCCGTTGGCTTGCATTACCCGTTCTATCCAAGCATAGAGTTCGGGTAGTGACTCTTCTTCATTGAATAATGGGATTACAACTGATATATCCATTTTTTTATTACTAATTACTTACGAATTATAAATTACGATTGAGACACTCCGTCATTTTCCGGTTTGGCCTTTTTCATTACCATCAATGCGGTGGGAATGGCCAGGATACTTCCCCAAAATACATCCCATGACAATAGTTGCATGGTGATATTGATGGAAGTAAGTGAACGGGCGGTATCTATTGTTTCTTTTATAACTTCTTTGTTTTCTATCAGAGCCGGGGTGTTGGTCATCAGTTCGTCCCACAACTGGATGTAAGAGTTGATGATAAATCCATGATCGATGAATTGGAAATAGGCGTAGTGAGCCACAGCTACCAGCAGAGAAGCAAACATATACATAAATATGGTAAAGAGCATGGCATGTGAAAATTGGATACTTCCTCCGCAAATCTTATCCCGGTACATTTTCGCATAGTGATATCCGATGAAAGGTACGGACAATGTCAGGATTACAAATAAAAGCGAAAGGAAAGGTATGTGGAATCCCAGCGGAAATAATATGAACTTCAATATCCAGTAGATTCCCATATACGTGCCAAAATGCATGGCATATTTTTGTAAATAGCTTCTGTTCTCTGTCATCTTCATTTATAAATTGCGCACAAAGGTACAAATAATATCGGTTGGTAGGGGAAATCTGGTTGTTAAAGTTAATAAAGCAGAGGAAGTTGTTGTCTGAATATTTTTTTGCAATTTTAATTGCCTGAAATGTAGCCTGTTAGTCTTTTGTTAGTAAAAAAGTTGTCTGCAGCTATTGCAGAATACATAAAAATGTCTACCTTTGCAACCGCAAAACGGGTAAGTCCTATACGGCCAGCTCCCTTCGAATCCTCCAGGGCTTGATCG
>ERZ779885.4051-NODE-4051-length-11775-cov-7.075683_pt1 | contig 11775 bp, 6 predicted proteins | sample MGYA00511554_ERZ779885 | MGnify/ENA primary metagenome ERZ779885 (study PRJEB29588, sample SAMEA2160998) | human gut metagenome | biome: human gut; feature: human-associated habitat; material: faeces | place: Denmark | collected 2008/2010 ... | reverse complement strand
GAGCCGCTCGCCTTTGTGATGCTCATTCTGACCAACGCCATCCTCACCGGATGCGCTTGGACCAGCATCGCCCGCGACCGCATCGCCCCGCGCGTCTTTGCGTTCGCTGCTACCGATGCCCCCGCCCCCACCGGCAAGCTTGCCCGCCTGCGCGGCGCCTTCGTGGGCAAACCGCTCGTCGCGGCCGTCCTGTGCTTGCTGCTCGCCGGCGTCTTTGCGCTGCTGGGCATGGAGGTCTCGTCCAACCACGACTTTACCTGGGTCTACCCCCTGTGCATCCTGCTTGAGTGGGCCATCATCACCGCGCTCATGAGCGGCCTGTTCTTCCTGTTCCAGCGCCACGGTGCAGCTCCCGCGGTCCTGGCCTTTGCCCTCTTTGTCCTGGGCATTGCCGAGTTCTTCGTCATTACGTTTAAATCAATGCCCATCCAGCCGGGCGACCTTTCGGCCATTTCCACCGCCGCCGCGGTCGCCGGCAACGGCTACACCTTCTCGATCTCGCTGTTCTGCGTGCTGTCCATGGGCTTTACCGCCATCTCGATGCTGCTGTGCGAGTACGCTGGCCTCGTGGCGCCGCATCGCCAGAAGGGCGCCGTCAATGCCAAGCGCATGCTGCTCACCAACCTGCTCGTCGCCGTGCTGTGCCTGGGCGGCGTGACCGCGCACGTCACGCTTATCGACTACTACAACACCCTCGGCATCACCGTCTACACCTGGCGCCCGCTCGAGAGCTACTGGCGCGAGGGCTACATGCCCGCTTTCATTAGCGCAGCGCAGTCCATCAAGCCGCCCAAGCCCGCCGATTACTCCGTCGACGATGCCAAGGCCACGCTCAAAAAGTACGCCAAGGCCTACGACAAGTCCGACGCGGCCAAGAGCGACGAGCGCGCCGCCGCAAAGGACCAATTCGACAGCGAGAAGCCCACGGTCATCGCCATCATGAACGAGACGTTCTCGGATCTGTCGATCTACCAGAACATGCGCGCCGGCTACGAGGGCCCGCAGTATTTTAAGAGCCTGTCCAACTGCCTCAGCCGCGGCACGCTCTACGTGTCCGCCTACGGCGGCGGCACCGCCAATACCGAGTTTGAGTTTATGACCGGCAACTCCATGGCAAACCTGGGCTCGGGCGTGTACCCCTACACCATCTACAACATGGAAACGACCGGGAATCTGGCAGAGCAGTTCAAGTCGCTCGGATATTCCACCACGGCCATGCACCCCAACCACGCAACCAACTGGAACCGCGATAACGTCTACAAGGACTTTGGCTTTGACCAGTTCCTGTCCATCAACGACTTCCAGGGAGCCGACACCCTGCGCGGCATGGTGACCGACCAGGCTACCTACGACAAGATTCTTGAGCTGCTCGACCAGAACACCGATCCGCAGTTTATCTTCGACGTGACCATGCAGAACCACTCGGGCTACGATACGGGTCTGCTGCCGGTCGACAAGCAGATGCACCTGAACATCGACACGACCGACCTGGACGCCAAGACCATCGAGGACGGCACGCTCTCCGATGTCGACGAGTACGTCTCGTGCATTGAGCAGTCCGACCAGGCGCTGCGTTACTTCCTCAACGCCCTGAACAAACTCGACCGCAAGGTGGTCGTGGTGTTCTGGGGCGACCACCAGCCGTTCTTCCCGTCCAAGTTCAACGATAAGTGGTTTACCGGCGAAGACGATGCCACGCACCAGGAACGTCTGTGGCAGACCGACTACATCATCTGGGCCAACTACGACGTTGCCGGCTGCGACCAGACGAGTGAGGTCGACGACCTGTCCACCAACTACCTGTCCACGCAGCTCATGCAGCTGATTGGCGCCCCGCTGACTGACTACCAGAAAGCGCACATGACGCTGCGCGAGTCGCTGCCCGCCATCAACTCGGTGGGCTACGAGGACTCCAGCCTGCGCTGGGCGCTCTCCTCCAACGTCACCGGTGACGACGCCGCCGCAGCAGCCGCCACCAAGGCACGCGAGGATTACGCCAAGATGCAATACTACGAGATGTTCCGCGACGGCAAGAACGTGTACACCGAGCACTTCCAGACCGAGGCCAACGAGACCGACCCCAACCTGGCGCCGGGTACGACCAAGATTAAGTAGCTGCTAGCTGCTAAGCCACAACTGAAACGTCTGTCCAGGCGGAGGCATATAAGGTTCCCTGCTCGGACAGTCCTGCGCAAGACGAAGGCCACATTAAGTGGCCTTCTTTGCGTGCGGAACTCGCGATGAACCTTATATGTCTCCGCCTGGACAGACGCCCTGATGTTGGGGCGTGGCTTGTCTTGGGTGTATCGCCGAACATATATAAGTTGAAGGCCACGTTATGTGGCCTTCTTTGTTTGCGGAAAGTGTGTCCCGGAATTCTTGTCTGGAATGGGATGGATTTTCCGGATGAGGGCTTGACGGAAAATGTGTCCCGTTCCGGGCGCTAATTGTGGGATGCAGTTTCCGCTTGCGGAGTCCCCACTCAACAGAAAACCCGGGTGGCCTGTTTTTTGGCTACCCGGGTTTTTGGGTTGTCGATATGTTCGACTGGCTACTAGTGGGTCTTGCGGCGCTTGATCAGCATGATGAGGGCTATCACTACGAGCGTTGCTCCCGCTGCTGCTGCGGTGGCGACTAGGGCGAATGTTTGGTCGCCGGTGTTTGCGAGGTTCTTCGCTGAGGTTGTGGCCTTCGGCTTGGTTTCGGTGCTGCCGTCCGCCTTAGGCTTGTCCGGGTTCGTCGGGGTCTCGGGCATCTCCGGAGTTGTCGGAGTCTCGGGGTCCTTCGAGCCTTCGGAATCGGTTGGGCCGGCGGTGTTCACCAGGGTATGGTCCAGGAACTTCTTGGCGCCCGCGCTTGCCTGCGAGAACAGGCGGCGTGTGCAGATCGGAGCGGCGTTCACCGTCTCAGGAGCCTTCTCCTCGGCCGCGATGTTCACCAGTGTCACACCGGTATCGAGGCCGACGTTGTTGTATCCCACGTGGCAGTAGTACTGCGCGCCGTCATCGTTTGTAGTCAGGTCAAGCTCAAGCGTTGAGGCCGTTCCGGCTGGGAGGTTGCCATCGGCACCCACGCGCTGGAACGCGGTCTCGCCACGGCCCTTGCGGTACCAGATATATGACGGCGCCAGCTCCGTTTCACTGCCGTCGGCATTGCGCTGCGTCACATGGCCGATCGCCGAGAGTGTCAGCTTGTCTCCCGCCGAGCACTCGACCGAAGAGTCATACTCGAGGGCCGACCTCTCCGCTGTATCCGCCGCAGGTCCGCTCACGGTCATCGTCATGCCATCGGGCATGGTCTTGACCGTGATGATCGCCGAGCGAATACCCGTTTCGGCCGTTGAATCATTCTTAACGGCGGCGATGGCGAATCGATACTCCGTATTCGGCAACAGCCCATCCCACTTAAGCGAGGTCTGCGTGTTGTCGGCGATCTTCCAGCTGTTCACAACCGCGTCCGCTGCATTACTCTGCAGCATGCCCACGCCGTAGCTAAAGCCGTCCTTCTTTGAGAGCACATCGTCCCAGCTAAAGGTAATGCTTGTCGAATCAACAGCGTTTGCCGTAAAGCCCGTCACAGCAGGTGCCTCGGGCATCTCGACATCCTTGACGTCATAGCCCACGATCCAGAACTGGTCGGTGTCCTTGGTGCCGAGCTTGTCGCCCGAGCCGTCCTCGAACTTGTTGACATCCACCGCGTTGACGCCCAGGCGCCACACAAAGCCGTACTTATCCTTCGCGGCCTCGGGCAGGTTGTCGACGGTGCCGCCGTATTCGGTCGATTCACTCGAGGAGTTACCCGTAGTAAAGCCGGCGTTGGCACCAAAGCACAGGCCGCCAAACAACTCGTGCTTTGCGAGCTTCGCGCCCATGACAACGCTGCCGTTCAGCGTAAAGCCGTACTCAAACTCCTGTTCCTCGCCCTCCTCGACTTCGATGGTCTGCTCAATGCTCGCTCCCGACTGCGCGACGGCGCCGTTAAACCCATCGTGCGTGTAGGCGCGCGTCACGCCAGGCTTGCCCAGGCCAAAGGAATCCCCAACGGGAGTCTCGCCGCTGAGCGTCGTTTGATAGGTTCCGGGTTCTCCCGACCGGTTGGTCAAAAAGTAGCTGAGCGGCGTCATATTGTGCTGTTTGGCAATGCGGTCATAGGCCTCGACATTAACGACCGAGGTCTGCGCGCCGAGCGACACGGGCGCCGCCATCACGCCCTTGCCACCAGTTTCCTCATTTTCGATCTCATACTCGTAATAGACCATCGGAATCGTGTAGAGCACGGCCTTGTCGCCTTCGCCGGCATGCGACTCATAACTTACGCTGGCGCTCACTGTGCGCTCGCTCCGGTAGTCATAGCATCCCTCGGCGGCAAAATCGACTGAAGCATTAATCGCGACCAGGGGCGGACCGGTCTGCACCTCGACGGCAACGCCCAACTCGGCGCCAATGGTATAGCCCTGGGATGTCCCCGTGCCCTTTCCCTCGCCGTATGACGTGCCGCCCAACACCAGATAGCCGTATGCCTGCTCCAGATCCTCAACATAGGGCGCATCCTGCAGCACGGCAAGCACGCGCGGGTTGGTATAGACCTTGTAGCGATCCTTGTACGTAATCTTGACGCTGTCGTTGTCGACATCGGGCAGCGCGAGCGAGATAAATGTGCCGTAGGTAGTGCCGCGACGGTTGCTCTCGCTAATCACCTGCTCCTCGCCGCGGCGCACCTTTCCGTTCTCGTCGAGCGAAAAATGCGAGGCGGTCATCCAGTAGTAGTCATCGTTCTTGCGCAGGTCCTCGTCGCGGTGCTTGCCCACCACGGCGATAAAGCTCTCGTTATAGCGGTCCGAACCCGAGACGCTGCCCGCCTTGACGTCGCTGATCCACACCTGCTCTATACCCTTGTGGTCATGCTTGTTGCTGCTGTTGTATTGCTGACCGCTCATGCTCATGGTTCCGACCATGGACCCCAAGCCCTGAGCCCCGCTCTGTGCCGTGTTGCAGGCAAAGTCGCGGAACACATCGCCGCCCACGAGCACCTCGTCGACCGCCAGCTGCTCGGACAGGCCGTCAAGGTTGGCAGTGGCAAGGGCAATAGGAGCCAAGGTGCACGGATAGCGCTTATCCTGAGCGCTATCCTTCCATGCGCTGTTGGGCACATGCATCAGCCCATAGGAGGCGAGGAGCCCGTCTCTGTATTCCTTGCAATCGGAAAGCTTGAACTCGCCAGACTCCGAGTCAAAATACGCGTAGCGGTACAGCGCGCCGTACAGCCCCTTGCTGCCGTCAGAAGCGCCGTAATCAAAAGCGCTGCGTTGCCAGTCATAGCCCGCAAGAATAAGGCCCGTGACGGTTTTCACCCGTCTTCTTTCCTTCTTCATCGTAGGCGGCAAACGTGCCGAACGTCGCATTCGCAGCGACCATGGTCTTGCCGTTCGCGGAGAGGGAGATTGCGCCCGCGTCGCCCAGAGCATCGACATGGACGAGCGCACCCTTGGATGCATCCCACGAAAACAGCTCGCAATGCGTCGACTTATCAATATTCTTCTTGCCGTAGGGTGCCGAGACCACGATGGCGAGGTCATCGCAAAAATCGCGATCGAGGTCGCCGGCCGCTAGCGAAACGACAGGAGCTGACTGAAGCTGCGTCCAGGAGTCGTTCCCGCCCTTGTTGTGCGTGGTGTAGTCCGCGGCGTTACCGGCATCGATCTTGACGACGCTTTGCTTCCAGTTGCCGCCCTCCAAGTCATACATGTCGACTACAGCCTTGCGCACGCCGTTCTCGTCGACATAGCAGCCCGCGTAGACAAAAAGCTCGTCGACGCCGTCGCCATCGACATCGCCCGCCTCGACATCAAAGACGGCGTCGTGCTCTTGCAGGTAACCGGCATCCAGGTACTTAAAACGGCCTTCGTACATCATATTAGTGTTGACCGTCACCGGCAGGTGTGTCGAGAGTGCGCGTACGCCCGTTGCTAAACGAGTAGAGGACCAGCTCAACCTTTCCGGCGTATGACTTGCCGTCAATCGTCGTAGAGGAACTGTCGCCGTAGGCACGGAGCTCGGCAACGCGGCTCTTTTTGCCCGTGCTGGCGTCGCTGCAGAACTCAACACTCGTGGCGTGAATGCCCGAGAAACCGTTGTTGTCGTTGGCGAGTACTGTTGAGGACTCATTGTTGCTTAGGTACGACCAGGTGCCGCCACCGTAGTCGCTATGCTTGTAGAGATCGCTGTTCGTATCGAAGTTGTTGACGTTTTGCCAGAACTTTGCGGCGCCCCACACACTTCCATAGCCATCGAAGAGTTTGCTGCTGCCGCCAATGTCACCGCGCTCGACGTTCTCGAGCTTGTCGCGCAGAGTGTAGCGATTGCCATGGCTACCGTTAGCTGCCATATAGACCTCGCTGCGCGTGGCAAACGTCGTGGGGGTATCAGTGGAATAGGGGCCAACGGTATCGGCCGGAATGTCCTCGCTCGTGCCCAGACCCAGGGCTTGATAATCCTGCTCGGTCATATCGGTGATTGCGGGCGCGTCTGCCGCCTGGGCAACCTGGGGCGTGGCCGTGAAGCAGGCGACGCTCGTGGCGATCAACGCAGCAAGCGCCGCCGTCCCAACAAGCGGGATTTTCGACAGCCTACGGATACGGGAGTGTGGAACGTACATGAGGGACCTCGCTTTATTCGAGTGGAGTGGACTCATTTTTGCAAATGATACATCCGATGCCCGATATCACGTGTCTCATTTTCGCCAACGGCGTGTCTCATTTTTGAGAATCCGAGATGCCGCGGAAATCTTATCCCAGCTCAAAGGCCATTTCTGGGATGTATTTTCCGTCGAGTGCCTCATCGGGAAACTGCATCCCATTCCAAAGGCAAATTCCGGGACGCATTTTTCGAAAGCCCGCCCATCCGGAAAGCCCGTCCCACTTTGAACGCATCCGGGCACGGAACCATCGACCTATCAGGCCTCCCATCAATAAAGAGGCGTCCTCCCGGACGGCGGGGCACGAAGTTCATCGCGAGTTCCGCACGCAAAGAAGGCCACTTAATGTGGCCTTCGTCTTGCGCAGGACTGTAGAGCAGGGAACTTCGTGCCCCGACGCCCGGGAGGACGTTTCATTTAGAAAGATGGACCGACCGCCGTCAGCGATGGGAGCTACTCCCCCAGCACGGCCTTTTTGGCGGCTGCAGCCATGTTGTCCAGATCTTCCTTGGTGGGGTGATCCTTTGCGGCGACCCAGTTATCGAGCAGCAACTTAGCGCGGGCGTTGTCGGGATCTTGCTCGAGCATGGCCTCGTAGCGCTGCTTGACCGCGGGACCCATCTTGCCCTGGCACATCGCCCAGCCTACAAGCTCGGCATCATTGGCCAAATTGGAGGTCACGCGATCGATAATCTGCCTAAAGTACTCCTCGCTAGCGCCAAAACCGCAGGTGCCAAACAGGAAGACGCGCTTGCCGTGCAAGGCGGAGAGCAACGCCGCGACCGAAGGCGTGCTCGCGCCCTTGTCGCACCAAAAACCGACAAGCACCGTGTCGGCCGCGCAGGCGCCCTGCGCCTCGAGCGCAACCTGATCTGCATCCGCATCGTCGCTCAACGCCGCGGCATGGACAAACTCAACACCTGCAGCCTGCAGCGTGCGCTTGATCGCACCCGAAACCATCCTGGTATTACCGCTCTTGCTGTTAACCACCAAAGAGCACGTCATAGTCACGTTGCCTCGTATCCCCCAAAACTAAAGCCACTAATGCAATTTATTAGATGAATATCTTAGTACTAACGTGACAGATGTAAACCACCGTCTGTCGATTGATTAATTTGCCCCGCGGGCTTGCTCACTGGGCGAATTGGCTGCGGTAGAGTTCGGCGTAGAAGCCGCCTGCCGCTAACAGCTCGTCGTGCGTGCCGCGCTCGATAATCTGGCCGTCGCGCATGACCAGAATGCAGTCGGCGTTGCGGATCGTCGACAGGCGGTGCGCCACCACAAAGCTTGTGCGGCCGGCCATAAGCTCGTCGAATGCCGCCTGCACCTGCAGCTCGGTGCGCGTATCGATACTCGAAGTCGCCTCGTCCAGCAGCAAGATAGCCGGGTCGGTGAGCATGACGCGCGCAATGCACAGCAGCTGCTTTTGGCCCTGGCTAAACGTGCCGCCGTCCTCGCCAATCACCGTGTCGTAGCCTTTCGGCAGCTGCACGATAAACTTGTGCGCGTGCGCGCGCTTGGCGGCTTCGATAACCTGCTCGCGCGTGGCTCCTGGGCAACCGTAGGCGATGTTTTCCGCCACCGTGCCCTCGAACAGCCAAGTGTCCTGCAGCACCATGCCAAAGGCACGACGCAGGCTCGAGCGCGTGTAATCGCGCGAAGCCTTGCCATCGACCGCGATGCGGCCGGCATCGATATCGTAAAAACGCAGCAGCAGATTGATGAGCGTTGTCTTTCCGCAGCCCGTGGGGCCGACCAGGGCAAAACGCATGCCGGACTTGGCATCGATGCAGATATCCTGCAGCAGCTTTCGGTCGGGCACATAGCCAAAGTCCACGTGTTCAAAGGTCACCTCGCCCTGCGGGGCGGCAAGCTCCACGGCATCTGGCGCATCGGGCTCCTGCTCGCGCGCATCGAGCAGCGCAAACATGCGGCGCGCCGAGGCGTACGCGGTCTGGATCTGCGTGATGACGTTCGTGACCTCGTTGAACGGCTTGGTGTACTGGTTAGCATAGGACAGGAAAATCTGCACGCCGCCCACCGTAAGCGCCGCGGGCACGCCCGTGATCACGCCCACGCAGCCGATCACGGCAACCACGGCGTAGATGATGTTGTTGATAAAACGTGTACCGGGGTTGGAAAGCGAGCCCATAAACTGCGCTCGCTCACCTGCCGTATAGAGCTCGGCGTTAAGGGCATCGAAGCGCGCTTGGGCGTTCGGGCCATAAGCAAACGCATCCACCAGCTTTTGCTCACCCACATACTCCTCGATATGACCGCCGAGTTGGCCCTGGATGCGCTGTTGAGCAGTGAAGCTCTTATTGGAAAGCTTGGCGATGGCACCGGCCGCAAAGATGGAAAGCGGCGTGACGAGCACCACCACGAGCGTCATGGTCAGGTTAATGGAGAGCATAAACGCGAGCGTGCCAACGATGGTGATAACGCCGGTGAAAAGCTGGGTAAAGCCCTGCAGCAGACCGTCGCCCACCTGATCGACGTCGTTGACCACGCGGCTCATAAGGTCGCCGTGGGCATGGCTGTCGATAAAGCTGAGCGGCATGCGGCTGAGCTTATCGCTCGCCTCCACGCGCATGTCGCGCACCGTTTCGTAGGACAAACGGTTGACGCAGTAGCCCTGCAGCCACTGGAAGGCCGCCGCGCCCACCACGACAATCGCGAGCTTGGTAACGAGCGGCAGCAGCGCGTCAAAGTCCACCTGCCCGGCGGCGACGATCAGGTCGATGCCCTCGCCGATGAGGATGGGCGTATAGAGTTGCAAGATCACCGAGATGGCGGCGCTCACAAACGACGCCGTAAACGAGACGCGGTGCGGACGGACGTAGCCCAGTAGGCGGCAAGTTACCGCGCCCACGGGATAGCGCTCGGGGTCGCCGGGCTGACGCGGGCCGTCACCCAAGTCGCTGAGGTTATCGTTGCCGGACACGTTGGCCGTCATCGTGGCGACCGAACCGGAAGAAGTATACGGATTCATTTAGCAGCCCTCCTTTGCGCAGACGGATGCGGGGGCGCACGCGGCGCCTGGGACGGGCGCGGGACTTGGAGCGGGCGCGGGCGCCGCACTCCCCTGCTGGCCCTCGAGCTCCTCGCGGCGAAGCTGCGACTGGCAGATCTCTCGGTAGAGCTGGCAGGTCGTGTACAGCTCATCGTGCGTGCCCAGACCCGCGACCGATCCGTGGTCGAGTACGCAGATTATGTCGACATCGCGAACGGTCGAGACGCGTTGGCTCACAATCACCGTGGTCAGCGGCAGCGCGCCCTCGGCGGCACCGCGCGTGCTTCGTTCGCGAATGGCATGGCGAAGTGCCGCGTCGGTCTTAAAGTCGAGCGCCGAGGCGGAATCGTCCATGATCAATATCTGAGGCGAACCTACCAAGGCGCGCGCGATAGTCAGACGCTGACGTTGGCCACCGCTAAAGTTCTTGCCGCCCGCCTCGACCGGGGCATCTAAGCCCTGGGGCTTATTGCGCACGAACTCGCTGGCCTGCGCCATATCGAGAGCCGCCCAGAGCTCCTCGTCGGTCGCGTCTTCATCGCGCCAGGTCAGGTTGCTGCGGATGGTGCCGCTCACGAGCGACGCGCGCTGCGGAACGGTCGCGACCACACGACGCAGCTGGTCGAGCGGCCAGGCGTGCACGTCGGCGCCCATCACGCTCACGCGGCCGGTGCTCACATCGTACAGGCGCGGGATAAGCGAGACGAGTGTGGACTTGCCGCTGCCCGTACCGCCGATAATGCCGAGCGTTTTGCCCAGCGGCAGCTCCAGGGTCACGTCATTGACGGCGTTGGCAGCGCCGGCGCCAAACGAGAAGCTCGCATGGTCAAAGCTCAGCGCAGGAACGGGAGCGACATTGCCCGGCTCAGGCAGCGCGACCGGCTGGTTGCCCTCGTCAGCGATGCTCGGCACGCAATTGAGCACCTCGTTGATACGCGACGCGCTGGCGCTCGCCTTGGTAAAGACCACGACCAGGTTGGCGACGTACACGATGGAGGTGAGCGTCTGCGTCATGTAGTTCACAAACGCCATGACCTGACCCTGCGTGAGCTCGCCCACGTTGACCTGGATGCCGCCCACCCACAGGATGGCGCACACGCCCAGGTTCATCACAAGAAACGTGACGGGATTAAGGATCGACGAGAGCTTGCCCACCGCGATGGCAGTATTGGCCTGGTCATCGGCGGCTTGGGCAAAACGCTCGCGCTCGTGGTCCTCACGCACAAAGGCGCGAACAACGCGGGTGCCCGAAAGCCCCTCGCGGCAGATAAGCGCGATGCGGTCGAGCTTTGCCTGCAGCTGCCTGTAATACGGGATACAGCGCGCCATGACAAACCAAAACACCAGGCCGATAGCGGGCGTGCAGATCAAGAAGATCATGCCGAGCTTAAGGTCGATGGCAAGGGCCGCGCACATAGAGCCCACCGCCAAGAAGGGCCAGCGGATGAGCATGCGTACGCCCAGCGCCACAGCGAGCTGCACCTGGTTGACGTCGTTGGTGATGCGGGTGATAAGCGACGGCGTGCCAAAGCGGTCGAGTTCGGCATAGCTCAACTTGTTGATGTGCTGGTAGAGCGCACCGCGGATATCGGTGCCCATGCCCTGCGAGGTGAGCGCCGCCATCTTTTGGCAGACGAGCGTAAACGAGATGCCGATCACAGCCATGGCGCCAAGTACCATGCCGTAGTGGATAACGGCGTTGACATCGTGTGCGCCAATACCCTTATCGATCATCTGGGCAATCACCAGCGGCGTCAGCAGGTCAAAGATCACTTCGATCAGCTTACACGCAGGGCCAATCACCATATACCGGCGAAACTTACCACCAAAACGCCTGAGCAGCTCAATCATGTATAGGCGCTCCCTATCATCATTCACACTCAATCCGAATCATGATAGTACGGTGAGCCCAAAAGAAGCGTAAACAACTCGTCATTTCTAATGGGATTCGGTTTCCAAAGAAGCGGAGAGGCGCGCACCCAGCCAGTGTCCGGTCGACCACTTGGTATACTTGCATTAGTGCTACCAAGTTAGTCGCCGACCCTTGAAATGAGGTGCCGAGATGAACG
>ERZ779885.4046-NODE-4046-length-11790-cov-2.871410_pt1 | contig 11790 bp, 8 predicted proteins | sample MGYA00511554_ERZ779885 | MGnify/ENA primary metagenome ERZ779885 (study PRJEB29588, sample SAMEA2160998) | human gut metagenome | biome: human gut; feature: human-associated habitat; material: faeces | place: Denmark | collected 2008/2010 ... | reverse complement strand
GCAGCCGATGCCGAGATTGAAGTCCAGCGCCAACGCGCGGTTCAGTTTCCACTGATAGCCTCCAGTGATTCCGCCGCCCGTCAGGTCGCCCTGCTTGCCGACAGTGGAGAACTTGTAGTTGAACTCTCCGACCTTGTACATCGCGCCGATATATCCGCGCTTCTCCTTATCTATATAATAGCGTATTTCGGGCGCTACTTCCCAAAGGGCATAGCGACGGTTTTTATTATCCCAACTCCACGAAGTCCACGAGCCGTTGACAAGGATACCGATGCTGCGGTTGATGCGCCATTCGATGCCGAGGTCGGGAGTGAGCGTTGCCCACCGCAGCAGGTTCGCACGCAGTGCAAACGTATAGGGAGCCGCTTTTGCCTTGTCCTCGATTTGAGGAGCGGTGTTCTCCGAAACAGTGACTGCGCTATCCGTTTGCCGGTTCTCCGTAACCGATTCGGCTACTGCAGGAACTTCCTTTACCTCAGGCTGAACGGTCATCTTTTTGGCAGCCTCCTTGGGGGCTGTCGGGAAAAAGATTCTGACCGTCACATAATCACCGTCCGTGGCATGGTTGCGGGTGATGAAATACTCCTCGCGCATTCCGTCGCGACTTATCAGTTCGCTCTTCACCCGGTTGGAACGCAGCCTTGCGATTGCCAGATTCTCCGCTTCATCGGAAAGGGAGTTGCAATAGCCGTCCACATACAGAGGCAGCCTGCCGTCTGTGATTTCCTGACGATATTGCTCCACAAACAGGGAAAGGCGTTGCAATTCGGACAGGTTGTTCTTGTAAGGAACGAAAAACGAGTTTCTCTTGGGTACAAACCGGAATTCGTACACGCTGTCCGCTTCTTCTGTTTGGCTTTGTGCCGACAGGGGCAGCACCAACAGGAGGAAAAGCGACAGTAACATCATTCTTTTCAACATTTTATTTATGATTTGGATAAATTCGTCTGGAGTCACAGGGTCTTTCATTTTGTTCACGACGGGGCGTTCATCTACAGGTACAAAGTCTTTCACTTGCAGATAAATATTGATATAGCGCACCAGAGACTCACGTGTGCTGTTGAGCTTGCGCCGATAATAAACAAGAAAAAGGGAAAGGATAATGATGGCAACAATGAAGGTAACCAATACGATGATTACCGGCAAAGAGAGGAACGTAGCATGGCAAGTTCCCACAGTGCTTGTTGTCACTGCTCCTACTGACATGGCAGGAGAGTTAAACGACGTTGGAAATAGAAGTATTCCTCTCCTATAAGAATCGTCTGGCTGTATGTAATGGCTTTGTTCATGGAAACAAAGTTAACAACCTGTTTTAGAAAGAGCGCATTTTATGTGTACAACTTTGTAACTTGATGCCAAGTTACATGTAACATGAGCGATTTTGTCATGTTACATTCCATGTTACATTTCGGTTTTCTACCTCGTAACTTACTTATTGTCAGTCATTATATGGCTTTTCCGGAAAGCAGATGGCGTGATGCCAAAATATTCGGAAAAAAGTCGGTGGAAATGTTGGCGCGAGTCGATGCCGCACATTTTGGCAATGGCGTCGATGGTATAATTCGGATATTCGGTGAGCAGTCTGGCCGCATAATCCATGCGCAACTTGTTGATATGCTCCGAGAAATTCCGTCCGGTCTGTTCCTTGAAGTGCTCGCCGAACAGAGAGGCGGGAACGTGCAGTTCTTCATGCAGGCTCTTCGCCGTGATGCCCGGTTGCAGGTAAAGCTGACGGATGGCGATTTCATGCAGCACCCACTTCAGCCGGTCTTCGGTTTCCGATTCTTCGGAGACTTCGGCCTTTTCTTCAAGCCGTTTTCCCATGGCTTCGATTTTCGCCTTGTATGCACGACATTCCTCTTCTTTCTGTAAAAGCTCGTCCTTGCAGGCAATGCCCTCCTGCACGGAGCGCACCAGCGACACGTTGCGGCGGTGTATCTGGCGGTTGCAGTACACGACAGCACCCAAAGCGCCTATCACTACCACCACAAATAGAGCCAACAGGCGTTTCTCGTCCTGCTCTTTCTGTATCTGCTTGTCCTTCTCGCCGCTTTCGTAGATGATGGCCAGTTCCTGAGCGTCGTCCTGCTGCCTGCGCTTGGACAGGGTATCTTTCAATGCGATGATTTGGCGGCTCACTTCAGTCGCCTCCTTGTAACGTCCCAGCAAGGTCAACGCTTCCACTTCATCGACCAGCAATCTGTCCGCATAGTATTCACTCTCCGTATTCCGTTTTTGCTGATATATCTGCTTGGTGGTCTGGATATTATGCAATGCTTGCTCATAGTCTTTGGTCCATAGCTGGTAATGGGTGAGCAGCACCACTCCATCGGGCGAATTGGCATAGGCTGTAGAGAGGCACTTCCGGTAGCATTCGGTGGCCCGGACCTTGTCACCAAGATGCTGATAGATTTCCATGCATTGAGCGTAGACGAAAGCCTTGTACATATCTATGGCACCTGTCGGTGCCTCGTCCTCCAGCTGTTCATGCTGGCTGTTGGCTTTCAGGATGTTGGGAATCAGTGTGGCGGCCTGCTGCCATTCGCCCCTGACGCACAGCGCATCCATGGTTTCGCCCAACACATAGATAAGCTCGTTCACACTGCCCCATGAGTGCTCTTTATCTACCATTTCCTCATAGAGGGCAATGCTCCGGTTCATGTTGGCTTTCGCCTCCTTGGTGATTCCGAGATAAATCTGGCTCATGCCGATGTACATCAGGAATTTGGCTTCCAGATTTTTCAATTCATGCGTCCGTGCCATTTGCAGTCCATGGGTGGCATAGCGGATGGCGGCGGCGTAATCGCTCGATTTGTAACAAAGTCCGGAGAGCAGGGTCAGATTGCCCAGATAAGGAATGGTCTCTTTTTGAAATTCGGTATCCTCATACGCCTTTTGGCAATAGAACTTGGCGAGTTTGCGATGTCCCAGACCGTTCTGGTATATCATGGCTTTCACAGCATTGAGGCAGGTAGGGTCCGGCCGCAGCAGATTCAGCATTTCGGCTGTATCGGCCAGCACCAGTGCCCGCTGCGGTTCGCTGATGGCTATATCGTAAATATAATCGTATCGGTAAATACTGTCACGGCTCTTGTCCGGTGCCGTGGCAGAGGGCTTCTGCCCGCAGCTGTTCAGCAATAGGGTGAGAAGTATTACCAGATATATGTGTAACTTAGCCATATTTTATATATGTAAGAATCAATGCGCAAATGTACGTAAAAAGAGCCGAACTGAAATCACATGGAACCGAAATTTTATATTGTGCAATCAGAGTTTCTCTGTCAATACATTTGCAGAAACTTCTTTTAGCGTAGGACGGTTAATAGATACTTTAGCTTTAAGACGTTCTTGTAAGTTAATGGGTATTAGTCTGGTTAATCATAAGGCTGATTTCTATTTTCTTATATAGCTCGTTCTATCTATTTCGAGCAGCAGGTGGACGGTAACCCTGCGTTTTCCGTTCACCTGCATTGTGGTATTGATATGACCTATATAATAATGCCATATAGGGATGACTATACAGATAAGATATCTGTATTCCTTTTGGTCCGGACTATGTGTTTGATACCTCGCCGGACAGTACTCCATTTCGGGAATATCGCAAATGGGTGTACATTTCCATAACTGACGAGTATCATTAGCAGTGATACCAATGCCCCAATGAGCAGCCAACCATAGATTTCCTTCATTGAGACAATTAGAGCCTGCATTTGCACAATTCCGTAATATTGACTGATAGTCGCATGTGTTATGCCGGGATTGAAGTCCACTATGTTTGAACTGAGCAGTGAGGCGTTTCGAGCCATTGTATGCTTTAAGAATTCTCCAATAATGGCCGGCCCGAGTGTCGCTCCCATTACTGCGCCCGTGAATCCGTTGATGGTAAGCGCCTGCGGAAATACTTGAAACGGGAGACCACTCTGCACAATCGAGGTAAGAAAAACAATGGAGATTATTACAGATGCAGCACCACGGAGAAATAGCGGGATGAAAAACATCTCTTTCTCAATGCCGTAGTCGATGAAGAAATAGAAACAGGCGAGATAACCGGTGGCCAGACCAAATGCTATTGCCGTCATAGTCTTGTAGCGCCACTTATGCAATGCGAAAGTGAAATAGGTGAACGTACATCCGGTGATGATTCCGGCAAAGACATACCAGTTCAGATCGATAAGGTTGTTTTCGTCAAATCCAAGTATATTGGCGGCATAACTGTGCTCAAACACATGTTCAGTGGCAATCAGTGTGAAGAAAACGAGATAGATGCCTGTGGCTCGTATCACATTGTGGTTTTTCATCGCCTTGAATGATATGTAGGGATGATGAAGGAATGTAGCCCGCCACAAGTTTATGCCGAGACAAGCAAGTCCGATTAACGTGGCACCTCTTATCTCCGTGGCCTCCCACCAGTCGTAGAAATTGCCATAAACGCAGATGAAGGTAAAACCAAACATGAAACCTGCCCATAAGATTGCACCTATCCAGTCGATGCCGAGTAAAGGGATGAACATTGGTCCGCGCACAGGCTTCACGAATATCATAACCATCAGTATCATAAGGGCGAGTAGTCCGATCATAATCCAATGCATGTATTCCCATTGAGAGAAGAAGACTGTATAGATGGTGGCGATGCCGCTTAACTGTATTACGCTATCAACAATTAAATAAACGTAGCAAAAGAATATCGCCATGTCACGTACTGGGGTCAGCCATAGCTGTATTGTGGAATTGCAGGCGAATGTAGCCTGCATCCTGAACCAACCCGCTACGAAACAGGTACCGATAAGCAACGGTACATTGGTGGTATGGGCGCATATCATATTGGCAACAATTAGAACTATGCCTGAAATGATCAACTGGGTTCGGGTGGAGAAACGGAACTTGATACGGAACATAACGGCAAAATTGGTAGCCAAGCCTATCAGCGAGGCGTAGCCCGCCATGAGAATATCTTCTTGCATCAGTGCCGTGGTACCTACCATGTCGGATGCGGCGGCAAGATAAACTCCACTTGAGAACTGGATTATCAGTACAAAGAAAATGAATAAATACGGCTTTAGCCGTCGTGGAATGAAAGTGGGAACATCCGGAATGTCGAATACTCCCTGAGAAATGTGCCAATCTGCCATATCAATACTTCACGTTACATTCCACATTCATACCAGCACGTAGTTGTGCCATATCCTCCGGTTTATTGTCTTCTGTAAATTCAATCCTTACAGGTATGCGTTGACGCACTTTCACAAAATTTCCGGCCGAGTTGTCTTGTGGTATCAGTGAAAGCGATGCACCGGTGGCTTTGGAAATTGACTGTATCTTTCCGCTGAAAATAATATCCGGGATAGCATCCACTTTTATCTCGACCTTACTTCCGGGAACGATGTGGCGGAGTTGGGTTTCCTTGTAGTTGGCAGAAACCCAGATATCGCCAGAATCAACAATATCAAGTAGGGTCTGACCCGGTTGTATGAGCTGCCCTACCTGTATCTCCTTGCGTGAAGTATATCCATCGCATGGGGCTATAATTACGGTGTAGCTGAGATTAAGTTTGGCAGTTTCAAGGAGAGCTTTGGCTAGTTCAATTCCGGCTTCCGATTGTAATATGCGTTGTTGGTTGAGTTCGACGACTGACGATGTTGCTGAGCGTTGCCGGACAAGCATTTCGTAGCGGGCTTTTTTGGCTTCGTAATCTGTCTTAGCCCCATCATATTGCTGACGGGTGACGGCATCCCGAGCCAATAGTTTTTCGTATCGTGCCAAGTCGGTCGCCGCATTATCCATCAGCACTTTTGTTTCGGCTACAGATGCCTCGCTGACGGCTACATTTGCTGAAGCTGACGCAACCGACCGGTCGGCAACACTGCGTCCGGCGAGGGCATTTTGGTAATCGGCGTTTGCACGGGCCACATTCAGGCGCATGTCGTCATCGTCGATTATTACAAGCGTATCTCCTTTTTTGATTTTTTCGTATTCTTTGAAACGGATTTCTTTGATATAGCCTTGCACACGGCTATTGACGGGTACTATCTGCCGGCGCACCTGTGCATTGTCGGTGAACTCTACATTGCCAAGGTGAATAAACTTGCTGCCAACCCACGATGTTGCTGTGGCGATTACTGCAATGGTGATTATATAAGAAAATATTTTTTTTCTAAAGTGTTTCATATTTTTCCTGTGGTGAATAAAAGTTTATAGTAATAGTAGATGATATTTATGTGAGCGTTTACTAGCTGTTTCTCCGCATCGAGTTTTGCATTGACTGCATCAAGCATATCGGTGATTAACGCCATATCTGCCGAGTATCGCGTAGTAATTGTTTGGTAATTCCGATCGGCAAGCTCTGCACTTTTCCGTTGAGTTTTCAGCTCTTCGTAGGCTTCTAGGTAGTGTATATAGTCAGCTCTTACACTGAGTGAGATGTTCTCGTGTGTGGCAGTAAGCTCTTCTGTTGCTCTTTGCGTGGCAGCACGGCTCTTAGCCAAAGACTTGTTGCTTTTATACAGCGAAGAAATATTGTAACTGACTCCGATCCCGATATACCAATAGCTTAGATTGCGGTTGATTGGCGGAACTTCTACAAGAATGGGACCATCTATAGTCCAACCTGCCTGAAGCCCTATCTTGGGCAAACGTTCGGAACGGATGATATCCTCTGCCTTGCGGCTTATATTAACACTGGAACGTGCGAGACTCAATGATGGGGAATTCGCCATTGCTTCCTGTTGCCACCAGTGTTCTCCCTGCATTGGCAAAGAGCGGACGAGAATGGTGGAATCCGGAACGACGACAGTCCCATCGGGTAATCCTGCCGTTGTCACAAGATTGGAATTGAGAATGTCGAGAGTGTTATTTATCCTGACAAGCTGCAGCTCAAGGTTCGATACCAGGAGTTCATAGCGTGTGATGTCATTTTGAAGAGCCGTTCCTTGCTCGTAACGTGCCTTCATTTCTTCTAACACCTTTTTGGCTGCGGATATATTGCTTTCCATAACCCGGTACAGATTGGTGTATTTATAGATGTCAAGATAGAACCCTGTAAGTCGGAAACGGATATTGTCTCGTTGAAAGTCGGTAGCATATCGTGTGGCTGTTGATTTTAACTCGGCAAGTTCTATGGCACTTGTCACGGCTCCGCCTGTATAAACCGGCTGGGTGAGATTTAGTGATAGTCCATTTCCCAAATGTGGTATAGGAGCTTTCTGATAATTGCTGAAATCGCGTTTGGTTATAAAGCCGTCGCCTATGTAACTAATTGACAGTGACAAGTCGATGTCTGGCAGACGACCCGCGCGTGCAATGTTTGTTGTACATGCGGATTCAGTCTGCGCAGTAAATGAAGGCCGGAGTTGCGCACTGTTGGTTTCGGCAGTCTTGAAAATCTCTTCCAAGGTTATTACCGACTGACTATAGGAGCGCATCCCGCCGCCCAACAGGGCTACAGAAAGCAACCCTGTGAGCAACCGAAGATTGTTCATAAAGAATTTGTTTTTATATGATGTAAATTAATTATTTGGTCAGTCAGGATATATGACTGAACTTAACTCGCGGATTTACGAGCCATAAACCGAAGCTGTGCTTTTCCAGTTCTCCAAATATCCCCAATTCCTTACAGGGATATCAATAGTTATGATACGCTTATTCTTTATAATCATACAAGTGCAACTCTTTGTGAATTGCGCTGCAAAACTACAAAAAAATGCTGATTTTATGATTATGTTAGACGATTATTTTATGTGCAGAATACTAGTGATGAGGAAATGAGAGGTATCATTTGTTACGTTTGCCAAACGTCAGAAAGTAATTGAGCCTATTATGATTAAATGAGAATAGGAGATATTGACATTATCTTCTTGATACATTATGGTTTCATCCGTTTGTGGCTTATCCAGTAATATAGCAATAGAATTGGTCCTATAACCGAACCTGATTAAATTTCAATTATTTGTGAAACAATGTGTTATCCTTAATTCCGATGTGTCCGTATTTGGGTACATGTTCTTTGAAACACACAGTATGCCGCAATTATTCGTCCTGCCTCTTGTCAAACTTGCAGTTTACGAGGATGATGTACCAATCCGGGAAGTCAACCACACCTCTGTTATGTTTCCAGAAGCGGGTATGGAAACAGGTGCTCTTCCTTGATGTTTCCCTTTCCACCTGATACTTGAACTTTTCTTCTCTGCTATGCGTTCTCACTACTCAAAAAATATCGGAATGTTTATGAAAGATAAAAAACTGGAGGCTAATCTTAGTATGGTCGCGTCGCGTGTCATGTCCGGATTGAATATGAATGCATTAAAGTTTCTGTTGCCATTGTGGTTGAGTGCATTGACGGGCGTCACAGTGCGATGTGTTTTTGCTGCTGTTGCATTCTGGATAACGGGTTGTTTTGTGAAAGAATCTTCTGTTACGAAACGTCAGCGAATCGGGCTTTTTTGTCTAGGTGCTTTTGGCCTCTATGGGTTTATGTTCTGTTATTTATTAGGTATCAGCAAGACAACCCCGGTTTCTAGTGCGATATTCAACTCTATGCAACCTATCTGGGTATTTCTGATTTCTGTCATTTTTTTGCATGAGAAAGCAACATTGATGAAGATTATCGGTATTGCCATAGGCTTTGGTGGTGCTTTGTTATGTATTCTGACGCAAGGGAATGATGATTTGGCCCATGATGCGTTTACGGGAAATTTGCTTTGTTTGATTAGTTCAGTTGTTTTTGCCATATATCTGATTGTGAGCAAGAAGTTGCTGCAGGAGGTAGGGGTAATAACTATGATGAAGTATATATTCGGTGGTGCGGCAGTTTCCGGAGTGATTGTATCATTTATTGTCGGATGGGACGCTCCTTTGTTTATGGATGCCTGGCATGGGGAGTGGCATTGGATGCCATGGGTTATACTTGCTTTTGTTTTGGTTTTTCCTACTTATCTTAGTTATTTCCTGGTACCTATAGGATTGAAATACCTCAAAACAACAGTAGTGGCCATTTACAGCTATCTGATATTGGTCGTAACTACGGTAGTTTCTCTTTCTTTGGGGCAGGACCGTTTTAGTTGGACACAAGCCATTGCTATTCTAATGATTTGCACTAGCGTGTATTTTGTGGAAGTGGCAGAGAAAAAGCGATAGGACATTGATTTTTCGGTAAGAGTTCTATTTGATACGGTGACACTGAAACTGCCCTATAAAATATTCATGTTGGTGTTTTTTTGTCATTGTTCCTTTTATTCCGTTGTGTATATCTGATTCTTATTAAATTAGAAAGGGAGAGAACAATTATTATAATAGGGATAGAACAGGAGGAATCTAAACGAAATAGAAAGGGAGAAGGAGGCCGCCAGATTTCATTCAATTTAATGCGGGTCGAAATAGGTAAATGGTGGTTGTTTTTCCAACTACCCCATTGAAAGAATTCCTGATTGTGTGAAGCCCCTTTATTCTTTAGGGCTTCACATTCTTTTGTGCTTGAGATTCAGTACTAAATCCAATTTCTGTTGTTTTTATCTATAATCTTTTAAGGCGTTAAATTAATAATATGGGAATCTATATAATCCGATTTGCATCCTTATTTTTTGAGTATAGAACGGATATTTTCATACGCATTATCATTGTGCAAATTGAATAAACAGGATTCGTACATTAGTATTTCTCCTCTGTTATAACGCAGGGCATGTTTTTGTGCACTTATATATGAAATTATATCCTCATAACTCACATTGTAGCCTATGATTTTTCCACAAAAACGTGATACTGTTCCTTTCTCACAATATTCTGTTTCAACTTGTGTGTTGGCAATTTTATTGAGTTCATCTTCAAGCTCTTTCTGTATGATCCAATCTGGTTTGCAAGTTGTCGTTTTACTTGCTGGGCACGTGGCATTAGGAGTTGATTCAATTGCATCATTCGGTTCATTTTCTTCCCCGTAATCATTATACTTTTTCGTTTTTATTTCGCTCATATTCTTTTAATTTATATTTTTTATTGCTGATTTCGTCTAATTTCTGACAAATATCTCTCATATTGATTTCTGTTAATATAGATATATCACATAGAAATTCATACATACGATTATAGGCTTTTATTCCATTTTTAGTAAATTCTCCATATTTATCGAATGGTTTCTTACTGCCAAATCTGTATAAGAGTTCTTCTAGTGTTTTCATATTTTTAAGTCTTGTTTTAAACATTATTTCTCAAAGAATAGGTTGAATTCACTACTGTTATATTGTCCTTCTGTAATCTTAATTATTTCACGGATAGTATATTTATCTTTCTTCACATCAGGATGACCTTCAATGAATGTATAGATTCCACCGGAGCAAGTACCTGTGATTACGCGATAGCATTCTATTGCTTCCTCAAATATCAGTTCACTGTCAAGTGTTAATAATTCATATCTCGATATGTTGCGATTGGAAATCTTGTATGTTAGATCCCTTTTGGCTTGTTCAAGAGTAGAGCCATGTGACCATTTCCCGTTACCGTTAGTAACAATGTATCCTTCTCCTTCCATATCGATATAACAAACCTTGTATACGTTTTTTTTATGAGATACTACTTTTGAGAATATGCCGTCAACTTTTATATATTCACAATTGCGCCACTCAAAGAAATTGGGAATATTATAATTTACTTTACTTGTATCGGTGATAGCTGTGTTTTCGAGATAGAGGGAGCGACCTACTGTTAAGTTATCAGGTAGTGACGTAATAGCTGTGCCATTAAGGTGGAGGGACTCACCTACCGTTAAGTTGTCAGGTAATGAAGAAATAACTGTACCTTTGAGATTGAGAAAACCAGCATGGTAAGGTTTCTTGTTTTTTAGACCAAGCATACAACCTGTTTCTTTCTTGAATTTTTCTAATTGGGAATTTAATGTTTCCATGATTTATATATTTAAATTACTTCCCTTAGATCCTCTCACTTTAGAATCTGTTATTTTTTCTTGTATTGTCCTGTTTCATAGCAAGTTTATTGTTGGAAATACTCTTTTGAAAAAAGGAAGATTTACAATAATACATGAGTGCTTGAACTTGTAGGAAATAATATGGGCAGTGCTAATTTTGCGAATAAAATATGGCGGGTTTTAAGTGAGAGATTCTAAAGGATAATGAAGCTGGTACAAAAGGCTGAATAATGAATGGATAGAAGGGGAAGAATGTATAAATGGGAATAAAAGTAGGATGAGATCGAAGGCTAATATTTATAAACTTTTTCTTTTTAATGACAGAGTGGTAATTTTTAATTTGTTTATTATCTCCATTTGTTTTGTAGGCAACTTGTGCTCCAAAGAAATTCTTTAAAACTCGCATATTTTCATCCTATTCCCTTATTTTGAAAGATACGGATTTCTAAAATTTTTAAGAGCCAGTATGTTAGGCAGATAATTTATGTTTTTAATTTGAGTTTTGATAACTGAAACTCGTATTACTACTTTATTGGGGGGCGAGAAGCTATCTTCGAGCATTCTCTTTCTATATTGCTTCTTATAGATTTCAGAATTTCACTAGGTATATTTACGGACGGATTTTTATCCATCAGGACTTCTCTTAAAGTTGTATATCATAGAGTTTTTTTTAGATACATAGAATTTGTATGTTTGATAAATATGATAGGTAGGATGTGATTGCTAAGCTTATGTTAGTAAGACTATTATCAGATATCTTAACTTGTTGATTATAGTTTTCGTTACTGTGATTAAGGACAAACGGACTATTTGAGTTATAATATGTCTATTTTTAGGTATGTAGTATGAATTAGTATTTTATTTACCCGAATAGATACATGTCT
>ERZ779885.4028-NODE-4028-length-11815-cov-4.377891_pt1 | contig 11815 bp, 11 predicted proteins | sample MGYA00511554_ERZ779885 | MGnify/ENA primary metagenome ERZ779885 (study PRJEB29588, sample SAMEA2160998) | human gut metagenome | biome: human gut; feature: human-associated habitat; material: faeces | place: Denmark | collected 2008/2010 ... | reverse complement strand
TTTATCAGTAAGCTTTTGAACATCGTCTAGATATCCTTTTTCTTCATCCTCAGGTAAATCTAGTTTCTTTAAAGCATCATTAGCATCACGACGAAGATTACGAACTGCAACCTTGCCTTCTTCGGCAACACGACCAACTTGCTTAACAAGGTCCTTACGACGTTCCTCAGTCATTGCAGGAAGTACAATACGAATACCAATTCCATCACCTTGAGGGTTTAAACCAAGATTAGCTGCAGAGATAGCAACCTCAATATCCTTTAATGATGATTTATCAAATGGCTTAATATATAATTGATTAGCCTCTGGTGTAGAAATAGATGACATTTGCTTAAGTTGAGTAGGACATCCATAATAATTAACAAATACTGAATCTAGGATAGCAGGATTAGCACGTCCGGTACGAACTTGTGCAAGTTCATGTTCAAATGCTTGAACTGACTTTTCCATTTTTTCTTCTGCTTCCATTAAAATCATATCTGGCATAAATTTAAGCTCCTTTTAATCATTTTTAACAAGGGTTCCAATATGTTCACCCTTAACAGCTTTAACGATATTTCCTGGCTTATTCATATTAAATACAATAAGCTTCATACCATTATCCTTACAAAGACTTGCGGCAGTTGAATCCATTACAGCAAGATTTTTATTAAGGACCTCACTAAAAGATAGTTCTTCATACATTTTAGCATTAGGATTTTTTCTTGGATCTGAATCATATACTCCTTCAGTTCCATTTTTAGCCATTAAAACAACATCAGCGCCAATTTCAATTGCACGTGTAGCAGCTGCAGTATCAGTTGAAAAATAAGGATTTCCCAAACCACCAGCAAAAATACAAACACGACCTTTTTCAAGGTGACGAATAGCACGACGTCTAATATATGGTTCAGCTACAGCTTGAACCTCAAGTGCACTTAAACAGCGTGTTGGAACACCTGCTTGTTCTAGGGCATTTTGTAATGCTAAAGAGTTCATAATTGTTGCAAGCATACCCATATAGTCAGCCTGAGCACGTTCAATGCCAAGCTCTTCACCGGTTTTGCCACGCCAAATATTTCCTCCACCACAAACAATACCAATTTCACAGCCTAAATCATAAATTTCCTTAATTTGATTTGCAGTTTCTTTTACTGTTTGAGGATTTATTCCAAAAGAAGTTTCACCCTTTAAGGCTTCTCCTGATAGCTTTAATAACACTCTTTTATACATATGAACAACTCCTTTTAATTTTTAAAAAAGAGGAGCAAACATGTTGCCCCTCAATAAATTACTTGTTTAGACCAGCTTGAGCAGCAACTTCAGCAGCGAAGTCTACAACTTCTTTTTCAATACCTTCACCTACAGCTAGACGAATGAATGATTTAACTGTTGATTTAGTATGAGAAAGATATACGCTTACTGTTTCATCTGGATTTTTAACAAATGGTTGATCTAATAAGCAGATCTCCTTTAAGTACTTTTGTAAACGTCCTGGAACAATATTGTTTTCAATAATGTTTTCAGGTTTTGGTTTAGCAGCCTTAGCATTTTCATTTAAAGCTTCTGTTAAGATAATTTGTCTTTCACTAGCAAGCTTTTCTTCACTAATATCTGCTTGAGATACATAAGTAGGTTGGTTTGCAGCAATGTGCATTGCAATATCCTTAGCAACAACTTCATCAGCATTGTCAAGAACTGCAACAACAACAATTCTACCACCCATGTGCTTATAAGCACCGAAAATTTGACTATTTTCCTTAGTGATTCTTTGAACACGACGCAAAGAAACCTTTTCACCAATTACAGCAGAATCCTCAAGAATAATATTCTCAAGAGTCTTGCCTTCAACAGTAATGTTTAAAGCTTCTTCAGTATTAGTAGCATCAGATGCACTAATGATTTGTCCAACCTTATCAAGTAAAGCTAAGAACTTATCGTTTTTAGCAACGAAGTCAGTTTCTGAGTTTAATTCGAATAATACGCAATCATTTCCATCAATTACGTATGAGCAAAGTCCTTCAGCAGCTACTCTTGAAGCCTTCTTTTCAGCCTTTGCAATACCCTTTTCACGTAACCAAACGATAGCCTTTTCCATATCACAGTCGCAAGCCTCTAATGCCTTCTTGCAATCCATCATACCAGCCATTGTTCTATCACGTAATTCTTTTACAAGTTGTGGTGTAACAGTCATGGTAATCCTCCTAAATTTTTTTTATTTTTTAATTAGTTAATTATTCAGCCTTAGGAGCCTTAGGAGCGTCCTTCTTTTGATAAGGCTTCTTGAAGCCAGGCTTTCTATCGCCTTGAGGCTTACGAGGACCCTTATTGTCCTTCTTTGGTTGTTCCTTGTTGATTTCCTCAGAAAGGTTTACAGCTTCATCTTCAAACTTCTCAACAACACCACCGTTAGCTTCGATTACTGCGTTATTCATAACCCAAGTAACTAGCTTAACTGCACGAATTGCATCATCATTTGCAGGGATAACATAATCAACATCATCAGGATCACAGTTTGTATCTACGATTCCGAATACAGGGATATTTAACTTACGAGCTTCTAAAATAGCATTGTGCTCCTTACGAGGATCAACAATGAATAAAGCTTGAGGAAGACCCTTCATATCCTTGATACCACCAAGGTTCTTTTCTAGTTTTTCTCTTTCTTGAGAAATCTTAGCTACTTCCTTCTTAGTAAGCTTTAATTGATCGATAACTCCGTCTTCAAACATCTTATCAAGATCATTTAATCTCTTAATTCTCTTACGAATAGTCTTGAAGTTAGTTAAAGTACCACCTAACCAACGGTTATTGCAGTAATATTGACCACTTCTTTGAGCTTCTTCCTTAACAGCCTCTTGAGCTTGCTTCTTAGTACCTACGAAAAGTACCTTTCCATCGTTCTTAGCGATTTCAAGTAAAGCTGCATAAGCCTTCTCGATTTCATTAGCTGTTTTTTGTAAGTCAATGATATAAATACCATTTCTCTCGGTGAAGATGTACTGTGCCATTTTAGGGTTCCATCTTCTGGTCTGGTGGCCGAAATGAACACCGGCTTCCAGAAGCTGCTTCATAGATACTACTGCCATTTTTTATTCCTCCTTGGTTATTCCTCCGCCGCCCCCAATGGTTGGCGCAGAACCCCGCAGGGCACCGATTCGCCGGGGTCGACGTGTGTTTTGCGCGAATTATTATAGCATAAAGAATCCGCGATTGCAAGGAAAATTCTCCCCTATTTTTTGCGTCTTTCGACGGCCTTTCCCGTCAGACGTCACAAGGGCGGACGTTACTCCTCCCCGAACAGGAGAGACAGAAGGCTTCGCCTGCGCCGGACTCGGACGCGCTCCTGATAATTGACAAGGATCGTATCCTCCCCGATCACCTGAATGTCCGGCCAGCGAATCACGATATCCTCTTCCCTCCCCAGCAGGCCGAAGAGCCTGGGTCTGCCGTAGACGACAAGCGCCGTCAGGCGGGCGTTTTCCATGTCCAGCTCCGCGTCGCAGACAGTGCCCACGCGCGTACCGTCCTTTACGCTGATCACCTCTCTGCGGCGCAGCTGACCCATTCTGCAAATCATAGCGTCTTCCCCCTTCTCCCTGTCTTTTCCGCCCGGTTGCCCCCCGCTTCGTTTTCAGGCTCGCTTCTTCCGGGACAGCAGGCCGGAACAGCCGCTCTTCCTATCTTATGCAGTGCCGGGGCTCTTTTTGCATTCTCCGAAATTTTCTTTCTTCCGTATGGCGTTCTTCCAATCCGGCAATACTGAAAATGGATGAAGGAGGAAGAGGCCATGTATAATAAAGTGGAAATCTGCGGGGTCAACACCTCCAGGCTGAAGGTGCTGACAGAGGCGGAAAAACGCGCTCTGCTTCAGAAGATCCGCCACGGAACACCGGCGGAACGCGAGCAGGCCCGCGAAGAGATGATCAACGGAAACCTCAAGCTTGTCTTAAGTGTCATCCAGCGCTTCACCAACCGAGGCGAAAACCTGGACGATCTCTTCCAGGTAGGCTGCATCGGCCTGATGAAGGCCATTGACAACTTCAACCCCGATCTCGACGTAAAATTTTCCACCTACGGCGTGCCGATGATTATCGGAGAAATCCGGCGCTATCTGCGGGACAACAACAGCATCCGCGTGAGCCGTTCCCTGCGCGACACCGCGTATAAGGCCATGCAGGTCAAGGAACGGCTGCAGGCGGAAAACAGCCGGGAACCCACGGTGGAACAGATTGCAAAGGAACTGAATTTGCCGCGCGAGGACGTGGTGCTGGCTCTGGAATCCATTGTGGATCCCGTATCGCTTTACGAACCCGTCTTCAACGACGGCGGGGATACCATCTACGTCATGGATCAGGTGGGCGACACCCGGGGCGGCGACAGCGACTGGATCGAGGAAATCGCCCTGCGTCAGGCAATCAGCGAGCTCAACGACCGTGAAAAGCGAATCCTCACCATGCGGTTTTTTCAGGGAAAAACGCAGATGGAAGTCGCTTCCGAAATCCATATCAGCCAGGCTCAGGTGTCAAGGCTGGAAAAGGGAGCTCTCGAAAAGATCAAACGCGAGCTCTGAATTTCGTCCCAAAAATAAATCCTTGCACTTCCCTCCCCGATCCGATATACTGAGAATGGTTTTGTTGGTTATTTTTCCCGTCTTTCTCCGCTTTTTGCAGGATGTTTTCTTGCACTTTGGGTACTATCACCCAAAAAAGCAGCAAAGAGAATGAGTAATCACAAAGTCATTGCCGGGATGCTCTCCGGCCGGTGTTCGCACCGCCCGGAGCCGGACGGAAGTACAGGAGGAGGGATTGCATGCGGCCAAATATGCCGGAACCGGTCAAACAGGCACTCGAAACGCTGCACGAAGCAGGATTCGAGGCCTATCTGGTGGGCGGCTGTGTGCGCGACACCCTCTTGGGACTTTCTCCCCATGACTGGGACGTTACCACCTCCGCTCTGCCGGAGGAAACCGCCGAACTTTTCTCCGCCTGGCCCCTCTCCCGGCAGGGAGAAAAGCACGGCACTATCACCGTACTGTTTCCGGGCCTGCCGTTGGAAATCACAACCTTCCGGGTGGACGGACAATATACGGATCACAGGCATCCGGAGTCCGTCCATTTTTCCCGCAGCCTGCGCCAGGATCTGGCCCGGCGTGATTTCACCGTCAACGCGCTGGCATGGGACGGCGGGCTTGTCGATTTTTTCGGCGGCGAGCACGATCTCTCCCTGCGCAGAATCCGCTGCGTCGGCACGCCGCAGCGGCGCTTTGAGGAAGACAGCCTGCGCATTCTGCGCGCCCTGCGCTTTGCGTCCGTTCTGTCGTTTTCTCTGGAGGAAGCCACTTCCGCCGCCGTATTGCAGTGCCGCAGGATGCTTTCGGGTATTGCGGCAGAACGAATCGCGTCTGAATTTCTGCGGCTGCTCTGCGGAAAGGACGCCGTCCGTGTTCTGCGGGAATATCGCCCCGCCTTCGAGGTGTTTCTGCCTGAGATCGCTCCCATGGCGGGACTCGATCAGAGAAGTCCTTACCATCAATATGATGTCTGGGAACACACGCTCCATGCTCTCGCTTACGCCGGAGCCGATCCCGAGCTCCGGCTCGCCGTTTTGCTGCACGACATCGGTAAACCGCAGTGCAGAAGCATCGATCGAACGGGGCGCGGGCACTTCCGCGGCCATCAGGAGGCCGGCGCCGCGGTGGCGGAGCAGGTGTGCCGCCGTCTGCGTCTGAGCCGGAGTATGACGGCCAATGTTACGGCCCTTGTGCGCTTTCATGATATCTCGGTCGTGTGCGGCGAAGCCAATGTCCGGCGCTGGCTCAACCGTCTCGGGCTGCCGCTGTACCGGAAGCTCCTCGAACTGAACCGGGCCGACACACTGGCGCATGCCGCGCCCGCTTTCCGCCGTCTTCCGATTCTGGATCAGGCCGAGGCAGATCTGGAGCGCATCCTGCAAGAGGGACAATGCTGGACACTCGGCCAGTTGGCGGTCGGAGGCAGCGATCTTACCGGCCTGGCCTGCGGACCGGCCCTGGGAAATCTTCTGCAAAGACTGCTCGACGCAGTGATCGACGGATCGTGTCCGAATGAGCGCGGCGCTCTGCTCGATCTCGCCGCCCGTCTCTGCCGGGAGGAAGCGTAACGCACTCCCCGCTCCCCCGGTTTATATTCCGCGAACCCACGCTCTCCGGACATCCGCCAGGAGAGATACTTCTTACCATACTCACATTCTTAACACCAAGGAGGAACATACCACATGTGGGCATTTGACAGCAATTTCTATCAAATTTATCCGCTCGGCTTCTGCGGCGCCCCCGCAGAGAACGACGGCCAGTCTGCTCCGGCAGAGCCCGGCCTTTCCCGTTTTGAAGAGTGGATCCCCCATCTTCTGAAGCTGGGCATGGACGCCGTATATTTCTGCCCTGTATTCGAGAGCGATCGCCATGGATATGATACGCGTGATTACTGTGTGATTGATCGCCGTCTCGGTACCAACGAGAGCTTTGCCGCCCTGTGCGCAAAACTGCATGAAAACGGAATCCGCGTCGTCCTTGACGGCGTATTCAACCACGTCGGCCGCGGGTTCTGGGCTTTCCAGGACGTGCTGAAAAACCGGGAAAATTCTCCCTACCGCGACTGGTTCCACATCAATTTCGGCGGCAACAACGGCTATAACGACGGTCTCTGGTATGAAGGCTGGGAAGGCCATTACGAGCTTGTCAAGCTGAACCTGCACAATGAAGACGTGGTGCAGCACCTGTTCTCCTGCATCGAAGGCTGGGTCCGCGACTTCCAGATCGACGGCCTGCGTCTCGATGTGGCCTACTGTCTCGATCGCGGCTTTCTCGCACGCCTGCGTTCGTTCTGCGATACCCTCAAACCGGAATTTTTCCTCGTCGGCGAAATGATTGGCGGCGACTACAACCAAATCATGGGTGATTCCATGTGCCACAGCGTCACCAATTACGAATGCCGCAAGGGGCTGTATTCCAGCTTCAATTCCATGAACCTCTTCGAAATCGGCCACTCGCTGCAGCGCCAGTTCGGCAAGGAGCAGTGGTGCCTCTATCGCGGCAAACATCTGCTGAGCTTCGTTGACAACCACGACGTCACACGCGCGGCTTCCATTCTCACCCAGAAGGAGCATCTGCCCCTGCTCTACGCCCTTCTCTTCGGTATGCCGGGCATTCCCTGTGTCTACTACGGCAGCGAGTGGGGCGCCGAGGGCTGCAAAGAACAAGGCGACGACGCGCTTCGTCCGTGCTTCGAGGCTCCCACCGAAAACAGTCTGACCGAGTGGATCTCCGCCCTGGCCAAAGCGCGCAGCGGCAGCAAGGCGCTTTGCAGCGGCGATTTTACCATCCTTGTCATGACGAATAAACAGCTTATTTTCGAGCGCTCCTGCGACGGCGAGCGCGTTCTCGTGGCGATCAACGCCGAAAACGCCCCCTACACGGCGCACTTCAATGCCAATGCCGGCCGTGCCGTCGACCTCATTACAGGCAAGCCGCATGACTTCGGCGGCGGAAGCGAGCTGCCCGCGTACAGCGCCTCCTATTGGCTCACGGAATAAGACGGCAAAAATGCAGCGGAAGAAATTGGCTGGTTGTTCACAGCGTTTCTCCTCTGTTCATTCATATTTCATTCATAAAATGATGGTATATTGAATAAGATATCGTGCCGGGAGAGAGCGTTTTCCCGGCGGCCAATCGTCTGTATCTGTGAACGGAAAAGGAGAGGAGCCGCGTATCATGCATCCTTTAAAGCAATCCGATGAATTTTACGCCTGCATTGCCGATTTGATCGGCACGCCGGAAGTTTTGGCTATGGACGCCCTTCCTCAGCATGTGCAGAGTATCAGTTGTCTGTTTCACTGTGTCTTCGTTTCGTATCTGAGCTTCCGGCTGTGCCGTCTGCTGCATCTTGATTATGAAGCGGCGGCCCGCGGCGGGCTTCTGCACGATCTCTTTTTATATGACTGGCGCGTCGGCGGAACGCATGTCGGATTTCATGCTTTCACCCATCCTGCGGCAGCGCTGCGGAATGCGTCCCGACTGTGTGAGCTCAGCGATCGGGAAAAGGATATCATCGAGAAGCACATGTGGCCGCTGACACTGCGCAGCCTTCCCCGCTACCGTGAGTCTCTGATCGTCAGCACGGCGGATAAAATCTGCGCCGTGGCCGAGCTGTTCCATGTGTATCACGCCCTGCGTCTTGGAGCGCGTCTCTCTCTTGCGGCGAGGCTGTTCCGGCCCAGAGTACGGTTCAGTGAAAGCTGACCTGCAAGCTAATGGCTGTAAGGCCCTCCTCTTTTCCAAAAAGAGGAGGGCCTTTTCTATGGTCCGCAGGCAGGCCGCAGCTCGCAGAAATGCACCTTTCTGCCGTTGCAAAACCTTTTTTTCATTTATTGGTTTTCTCCTGCGCTTTGATGTGTTAAAATGGAAAAAACAAGCTGACAGAAAACGGGAGGAATGCCATTCATGCTGCAACAGGAAGGAAGACCGGACGTCGCTCCGGTTCGCGATTTGGGAGAAAAGCTGATCCACAACGTCGAAAAGGTCATCATGGGAAAGAGCGACGTCATCCGCAAGGTAGTGCTGTGTCTGCTGGCCGACGGACACATCCTTCTTGAGGATATCCCCGGCACAGGCAAAACGACGCTTGCCAAGGCGATCGCCCGTTCCGTCGGCTGCTCGTTCAGCCGCGTACAGTTTACACCGGATTTGCTGCCGTCCGATCTGACAGGCGTCAGCTTTTACAACCAGAAGGAGCAGCAGTTCGAATTTAAGCAGGGCGCTGTTTTCACGAACATCCTGCTCGCCGACGAAATCAACCGCGCTACGCCGCGCACACAGGCCAGCCTTCTGGAATGCATGGAGGAACGGCAGGTAAGCGTCGACGGCGTCACCCACCGGCTGCAGGCCCCCTTCCTGGTTATGGCGACACAGAACCCCATCGAAATCCAGGGAACCTTTCCTCTGCCGGAAGCCCAGCTTGATCGCTTCCTGATGCGGCTCTCGATGGGGTACCCCGCGGCGGAGGACGAAAAGCGCATGCTGCTCGGGTTTTCCGCAAGCAGCCCGCTGGACAGCCTTTCCGCCGTCGCACAGGCGGATGAGGTCGTGCAGGCTCAGAACATCTGCCGCCGGGTCTATGCGGGGGAAGCGGTATGCGGATACATTGTCGCCATCGCGGAAGCCTCGCGCACCGACGAGGGGCTCCGCTACGGCGCAAGTCCCCGCGCTTCTCTCGCTCTGCTGCATGCGGCTCAGGCCAACGCCGCGCTTGAGGGACGCTCCTATGTCCTGCCCGACGATGTGAAAGCAGTGTGCACCGACGTTCTGTGCCACCGCGTGCTTTGCCGCACGGCCCGCGGCGCGCAGGCAAAAACCGCAGCCACGGAAATTCTGCGTCAAATTCTGGTGCGCGTTCCTGCGCCAACGGAAGACGCTCTTCTCTGAGGGACGCTATGGAGCTGATTGTTTTACTGCTGCTCCTCTTTGCAGCCATCTTTCTGCAAAACCGCCTGTATCAGAAATATGCCTTTCGTAATCTCGACTATACCTGCTCCTTTGATCGCCGGGAGGCCACCGAGGGCGACCCTCTCTGCCTGCAGGAGGTCGTTTCCAACCGCAAGCTGCTGCCGCTTCCATGGCTGAAATCAGAGATCACCACCTCCAAATGGCTGGAGTTTTCGCAGCTGCAGTCTGTCGTCACGGACAACACCAGATTCATCTCCAGCTTCTTTCTGGTACGCAGCTTCCAGCGCGTGACACGCACCTGGGAGGGCCGCTGCCTCAAACGCGGCGTGTTTTCCGTGGAAAAAACCGTACTTGTCGCCTCCGATCTGATCGGCGGTTCGGCCTTTTCCTCCACCGCCCCGGCCGGCAGCCAGGTGGTTGTCTTCCCCAAAGCGCTGAACCTGGACGAGGATTTTATTTCCGTAAGCCGGAACATGGGCGAGGTCTGTGTGCGGCGGAATCTGCTGCCCGATCCCTTTTTCATTGCCGGTGTGCGCGAATACCAGACGGGCGACCCGATGAATCACATTCACTGGCCTGCCACCGCGCGCGAAGGAAGAATCATGGTATATCAGAATGATTCATCCACGTCGCAGAGCCGTGCGATCCTGCTCAACATGCAGACGCGTGAATACGCCAATTCCGGAGCCGTCAACGCGGACATGCTGGAAAACGCAATCCGCACCTGCGCCGCTCTGTTTGAGCAAACCGCCGGAGAAGGCATCCCCCTTCGTTTTCTGGCCAATACGCCGCAGGCGATTTCCACCGAAGAAGCCTGGGGCGAGGGCTGTCTGCACAGTCTCCTGGAGCTTCTGGCCCGCCTGCCGCTGGAGAGCGGAGAGCACTTCCCCTTTTACCTCAACGCTCTGTACGACAACCTGAACGCCACGGACATTATTCTGGTAACGTGTTATCTTGACGACGCAATTCTGCGTTTTGCCCGCGACAAAACGGATGCGGGGATTCCCGTTCGCCTGTATGTGCTCGACCCGGACGCGCTTCCGGCTGCCGCCGGCGATCTTGACGTTTTTGTGGTCCGCGCGCAGGCCGCACAGAAGGGAGGCGCCGCGTCATGAACGAGAAAAAAGGGCCTCTTCTGCTTCGTGTTCTGAAAGGGTTCGGCCTTTTCGCCGGTTTTTTGCTTGTGTACCCTCTCTGCTATCTTGCCTGGTTTCTGAGCGGAACAGCTGTGGAACCGCTCTCCCTGCTGGCTCTGACAGCGGCGGTGATCTGCGGCGTTTGCGGAGCGGGTCTGCGCGTTCTGCTCGAGCGCAGCCGTCTGTCGGGTGCTGCCGGACTTCTGCTTGCGGTATGCGCAATCGTCCTTACGGGTGCTGTCTTTTTTCTGTTCGGAGGCGGACTTCTTCCTGCCGGACTTGTCGCAGCCGCCTGTCTTGCCGCCTATGTGATTGGAGATCGCCTGGTGATCCTGCCCTACGACGCTGTCGCCACGCGCGCCTTTTTCACAACGGCTCTGGTTTCTTATCTGGGCTGCGGCCTCATTGTGCTCGTTCTTCAGTTCTCTTTCCATTATCAGGGAAGCTGCCTTTCACTGGCGCTGATGCTGTTCGCTGTTCTGGCTGTTCATGAGCTGGCGGGAAACCAGGCGCAGATCGATTTTCTGATGCGCCGCCGCGGTCACCGGATGGATCAGCTGCCCAACCGGATCCGCCGCTACAACCTGGCTCTCGTCCTTCTGATTCTCGCCGTCATTCTGGCCGGTCTGCTGTTTTACCGTCCCATCGGCACAGCGCTTCTTTTCCTGGGAGAGCTGCTGCGGCAGGCGGCAGCTCTTGTTCTGCGCGGAATCCTGTATCTGATGTCCCTGTTCTCCAGCGACGAAAGCACAGGAGAGGACTCTGCCATGGGGCAGCAGGAAATGATGCCCCTTGACGGGGAAAACACAGGCGGAAATTCGGATTGGATTCTTGTTATCCTCCTGCTCCTGATCGTCGGTCTTGCCGTATGGAAACGGCGCGTTATCTGGAACACGGTGCGTGCCGCCGTCTCCGCACTGCTCGCCAGGCTGCGCAGTCTCTTCGCTGTAAGACGGCGTTTCCTTCCGTCGGAGGAAGAAACCGGCTACTTTGACACAGTGGAGGAGCTCTCCCGCGAAAGGGAGGCCTTCCGTTTCTTCGCCCCATCCGCGTCCCGGCTGTGGAAGCGCGAGCTGCGTGCGCTGCGCCGCATGCCGGAGGGCACCGCAAAACTCCGGCGCGGTTACGCGCTGCTGGCACGCGGCCTTAGCCTGACCGGCGCCGCCGTAAAGGCAAGCGACACTCCCGCCGAGCTTCTGCTGCTGGCAGCGCAGGCCTC
>ERZ779885.4026-NODE-4026-length-11816-cov-8.901199_pt1 | contig 11816 bp, 13 predicted proteins | sample MGYA00511554_ERZ779885 | MGnify/ENA primary metagenome ERZ779885 (study PRJEB29588, sample SAMEA2160998) | human gut metagenome | biome: human gut; feature: human-associated habitat; material: faeces | place: Denmark | collected 2008/2010 ... | reverse complement strand
CCGAACTCATGCTATCTGAATTATTAATCAGTCCAAACTTTGGGGTGCACATCACGATATCCTCTTTTTTCGTATTGACCCTAACCTATCCCACGATGAAACTACTCCACATCTGTTTTTGCGTGCTGATCGGCACCGCGCTATCCGGTTGTGAAATACCGATGACCGCCCAAGACCGGATCGCCGTGACACGAATTTGCGAGGTGCTGGAGCTGAAAGCCCAGGTTGCCGCAGCCGTCTGGCCGGGATTCGACGATCCGCAATTCGAAGTGCCGCTGGTCTACTTCACCGACTCGCTTTGCTATGCCGTAAATCCCGAAGCGCGGTTTCTGGCGCAATATCCGGCAACGCTGCGTTACAGGGACGGTGAGTTGAAAATCTATACGACGCCCACGATCGACTCGCTCGAATTCCACATGCAGGGAACGATTTCCTTAGACCCGGCCGATGCCGGTTCGGCATACGACTACCGTTCGGCATACCTGCTGTGCAGTTCGCCCGAGATTACGGCCCGCTGCATACCCGGCACGGAAGAGGTAGCCATATGGCGGACGATGGTGCTGCATGAATATTTCCACGGATTCCAATTCCGGCATCCGGCGTATCTCGCGCAATTCGAAGCTTCGGGAGCGGGCCTCATCCCTTCGTCGGAGCTGGTAGGACACTATCAAAGATACGGCTGGTACAAAGAATCCGTAGACCGGGAAAACGCCTTCCTGCTGGATGCACTCGGGCAAACCGATGCAGAGATTATCCGCAGGGACATCGACGGGTTTAGGAAACTGCGCGCGGAGCGCCATGCAAGAATGCGGCGCGAACTGGCCCCGGAAGCAGTCGGAGCGGAACGGGTTTACGAAACGATGGAGGGCACGGCGCGTTACATCGAGTTCCATGCCTGTCCGGGCGGCTACGACCTTGACGCGAACGACTGGCTCTACCGGACGGACATATCCCAGTATATGTATGCCACAGGGTTCAATATCGTCCGGCTGCTCGACAAGCTGGGGGTCGATTACAAGACGAGGCTGTTTGACGAGGGGCTCGCATTGGACGGGCTTCTGCCCGAATAAACGGACACGGGCACAGGTGCCCCGGCAATGCCGCGGGTAAAAGCCGCCGAGGAAAGAACATCCGAGGATGAGCAGTCGAGATCGGAACAGCTAAGATCGGAGCCGACAAGGGAAGAACTGCCGAGCCCCGAGGAAGAGCCGACAAGGGAAGGGCATCCGAGGATGAGCAGTCGAGATCGGAACAACTGAGATCGGAACCGCCGAGGTAAGAGCCGACAAGGAAAGGGACAACCGAGAAAAAAAACAGCCGCCGACGGACGGCGGCCCCTTTTTCAGGAAGGGATATGCGTCAAAGCCGGTGATAGTGGCAATAGAGCAACCCGCCGTCGTCGCCGTGCAGGTGCATACCGCCGCCGAGGCAATAGCGGAACATCTTGCAGGAGGCGCATTCGCCGCACCGCGCCCACTCGCGGTTGCGGAAGGGTTCGAAGCGGTTTTGCCACACGTCCCAGAATTTGTCGCGGTAGATATTGCCCTGGTTGAAATTGGCACGGATCGACGTGCAGCCCGAAATGGCGCCGTCGACGCGGATCGAGGCGACGGAAACGCCCGCGGCGCACTGGTAGAAATGGTCGCGCACCTCGGTTTCATACCCGCCGAGGAAGCCTTCGCAGGCATAGCTGACGTCGATGCGCCCCTCACGGCGGGTCTGCCGGATAAATTCGAGCATCGTGCGGAACTGTTCGTCGGTCATGCGCAGCGTCGGATCGTCCTTGGCGCGTCCCATGGGGAAGATCGAGAAGAGCCGCCAGTGCTTCACACCCTCGGCGACGAGCATTTCGCAAAATTCGCCGAGCCTGGGCACCATCGCCCCCGAGACGCAGGTCACCACGTCGTAGGCGAGCGACGGCTCGCGGACGATCATGCGCAGGGCACCGAGCGCCCGTTCGTAACTGCGGGGGTTGCAGCGGATATAGTTGTGCTCGCGTTCGAAGCCGTCGAGGCTCACCGAGACCGTACGCAGCCCCGCATCGAGCAGGCTGCGGAAGCGGGATTCGGTCAGCCCCAGCCCGTTGGTCACCATGCCCCACGCATAGCCGCGGCGGGTGACCTCCGCTCCGGCGCGTTCGAGGTCGGGACGCACCAGCACCTCGCCGCCCGAAAAGATGACGAGCACCTGCGCAGGGTCGACATGGGGCGTGACCTCCTCATCGAGCACCTTCAGGAAATCTTCGAGCGGCATGTCCCGCACACCGGGATCCACGCGGCAATCGCTGCCGCAGTGGCGGCACGAGAGGTTGCAGCGCAACGTACATTCCCAGAAGAGCGTATCGAGCCTGTGCTCGGCGACGGCCGAGGAGTAAAGGTCGGAAAAAATATTGAGGGCCAGACGCTTGCGCAGCCCCAGGCGGCGACGGGACATGGGTTACTTCCCCCCTTCGGGAGCCTTCTTGCCCTTCGTGTCCATATAGGGCGTGTCGTCGGCGGGTTTCTCGGCTACGGGGTCGAGCTGCTCGTCTTCGGCAGGGCCGACCGCCGACTCCTTGAGCGGCACGCCGATCGTTTTCTGTCCGGGAGGGCGAACCCCGTACATCACCATCACGCGCGGGGGCGCAACCGAATCCCTGACTTCGGGCGCTCCGGCTTCCTGTCGCTGTTCGCCCTCGCCCTTGGCGGGCGCATTCCTGACCGTGGAACAGGCTGCCGAGAATCCCAGCAGTGTCGCAAGTGCGAGTTTCAGTTTTTTGTTCATATTGCGTCGACGTTAAAAACAATCTTCAGGACAAAGATACGAAATAAAATAATAGCGCATGCCATTGATATCATTATTTATTTGCACTTGCCTGAAGTTGACTGCCAACAAAAAAAGCCATTGAAAGAATACTCTCTCGGATAGAAGTCTTTCTGTGTATCCTATTGTAAGTAATTTGTTAATAGCACATTATCGGGCAGGGATAATAATTGGAAAACAAAATGATCGTTTTGGACAACTGATTATTTATGGATAACCGCTATTATTGCAAAATAAAAACAAATTTAAACATGGTAAAGTTAGCGATTTCACTCCTTTTCGTAGGATTGACACTTACAGGTATGGCGCAGGAAAAAGTCTATCAGGTAGATGAATTATCCGTCATCAATTATGGCGACGGACGGTTACTCTTTCGCCAGTATGACAAAGACAACACTCCGTTGAACGGTTCGCACCGCATTATCGACGGATACAGGTCGGAATATATCCTCGCCGAATTCAAAGACGGAATGTATAATGGCGACTATAAGTATTTTAAAAACAACAGGCTCCTGAGAGTGTGGGATTAAAGTGATGTAACGACTTGATTTATCGGGTCGTTACATTTTTGTATAGGGATAATAGGTAACGAAAAGGCAACGGTTTATTTTCAGCTTCTTGCGCTCAAATACCGCATTTCAAATAACCTACTGCAAGATACGAAAAATTTTTGGAATTGGCAAATCAAACAATGCATCGAAAACATTCTAAGATTCACCTCTTTATGATTTAAGTTCAAAAGCAAGAAGAAAGGGCCTCACGTAAAGTATAGGTTCTTGCGAATTTATGCCTCTTCCAGAACCTTCAATATATATGCCACGTTAATTTTGTCAAATACCAGTTAAGTCGGTATTTTTTCGTATATTGGATAATAATTATTTGGGCTGTTTATGAAACGATTTATTTATGTTTGCGCCTTTTTTCTATGCTTGTGTTCATGTTCCGAGAGCAAATACATAGCCGAAGAACTAGAACGCACGCAGGAAATAATTAACGATTACCCAGACAGTGCGTTACACTCCTTGCAAGCTATCGTCCCCGGCAGTATTCGCAAAAAATCGACTAAAGCACATTATGGGCTGCTTTATTCGCTGGCGTTGGATAAAACAGGACAAACCATAGATACCGATTCGATGCTCCGTCCTGCAGTAAACTATTTCATGCGCAAAGGCACGAACCGACAAAAGTTCCTTTCTTGGTATTGTCTGGGGCGCATGGAATACAGCACAAATAATTATCAGAAAGCAACCGAATCATATCTTAAAGCGTTGGAGTATCGGGATATAATAGATGATCCTTACCTAATCGGAGTATGTAACTTCGTGTTAGGAGAATTGAATTTGAAGCAGAATAATTATCAAAGGGCTTTGTTTTATTATCAAGAAGCCTACGAAAACTATCAGGCTGCAAATAAAACCAAACACCAAGTCAGCGCTAAAATTGCCATTGCCGCTGTTTACTACATGGAGAACGAAGACGACAACGCGCTCCGGGATTATCGAGAAGCATTGAATCTATCCGAACAATTCGGGTATAAGGATTTTCAGGTGTACTGCCTGCGTTGTTTAATCGGGATTCTTTCGAACAAAGGCGTAACCAACGAAACCAACGATTATGTAGGCCGTTTTCTCCAGTTGTCGGATGATTTATCGCCGAATGATTGCTGTGTTTTGGGGGAATATTATTTGCGTATCAATAAACCGGACAGCGCCGAATATTATTTGAACGCAGCGATTTCAGCCAATATTGGAGGGCCGCGCGAAAACGATGCGGCAGCTAAAATTCTCCTTGCCGAAGCCTATACGCTAAATGAGGATTACCGAGCGGCCTGCTATATGCAGAAGGAGTGTCTTGCTTTATGTGATTCGATACATTTAAGCTATATGAATAATTCTGCGGCTGAAACCGAACTGCGATATAAAGACGAACGCTTGGAATTTGAACGCTATCGCTCCAGTGTAAGACAAAATGTAATTTATATTATCGCTTTGGTTTCAGTCATAGCGATCTGCGGCATTATTTATATCTTCTACCGCAGAAATAAGATGCAGAAACAAAGAATCGAGGAATATCTGACGCTGATTGAAGAACTAAATAAGACCAAATTGCAAATACCCGATGCCGCAAAAATTAGTGAACTGCTTAATACGCGCTTTCAAGTCCTGAAAGAACTTGCAAAAACCTATTACGAGTTTGAAAATTCCCCGGCTCTTACCAAGAAAGTCAAAGGCATTTTATCCGAAAAGATTTTGGATAAAACGATAATATCGGATTTAGAGAATACCCTAAATCAACAATACGATAATGTGATTTCTAATTTCAAGTCCGAATATCCGAAAATCAAGCCATGTTTCGTGGAATTGCTATGCCTGCTCTATGCCGGATTTTCACCGCAACAGATAAGCGTTATTACCAATGAAACGCTAAAAACAATATACATGCGGAAGTTCCATTTGAAAAAGAAAATAATAGCTTCGCATATTACAACCAAAGATGTGATTCTCAATATTATTTCGTAAATATCAGATAATCAATATTTTTGCCAGCAAAACTTGTTGACAATAAAGATTTGCTGGTAATTTGCTGATTTAGAGCATATTAGAGCAAGGCCCGAAAACTGAAAAATTTTCGGGCTTTTTGATGTGTATAATAGCCTGTATTTCAGGCAGGAATTCTCCTTGTTTGAAAAATTTTAGCGGCCCTTATTTTTTGGGTTTCGGGGACATTTGCTCTAATTTTGAAATACACAAATATCTCACTCTAAATCGAATAAACTTATGAAAAAATTATCTTTTGCAATGTTCGTAATTGTAGGTTTGTTCATGCTGTTTTCCGGCATCCATTCAGTATATGGTGGCGGCAAGCAGCAAGCAAAAGAAGCGGTTATCGTCAAGCAGGTAAAAGTCGGCGGCGGCCCCGTTTGTCTATCAGAAAACACACCGCTTGTATTCTATGATCGTTCGATGGATATAATAGAGGTCATTTTTACATCGGGCACAGAGAGTAAAACGGGACTGTTGGTAATTTCCGGCAACTATGGTCAGGTTACAGAACAGTTCGACCTTTTCAACGGGAAAAGCATCATTCCGATCCCCGAACTGGAACCGGGATTTTACACGATCGAACTGTCGATAGACAAAAATATTTTTGCAGGTGATTTATTCATCGAATAACACAATGTAAGACAAAGAAAGGGAGGACAGAAGTAGCTACTAGTCGTATTGTCAGACTGCTAATCCACCATATTCCAAACTCTCTAGTGCAAGTCTTTATTACACACACAAAAATTCACTACTAACTTAAACTTCAAGGCCATAAAAAAAGTATTAGCATTAATTGTATTGTGTTTCATCGCATTTAATAGCCATGCACAATTAAGATATCAGAATGGTTATTTGGTTTATAACGCTATGGAGCGTTATAACGGATATATGACTAATTGGGAGGGTTGGGCACATTGTTGGAAATTCGGCGATCGGATGATAAAATTCGACCTCGGCCCCGCAGATTCGCGCGTTTCCAGCAACTCCGACAAACTCGTACTCTACGATACGGAGAATGGCGGTTTCATCGACCTGTACGCCCGTAACGTCTATACGAACTCCGATGCCGCTTCGAAAACTAATATCCAGTCGTTAGGTAACGCAATGGCAACCCTTGCGCAACTGCGTCCCGTATCGTTTGAATGGGCCGATAAGGCGCATTATTTCAAGACCAGCCGACGTTCGACGGGTATTTCCAATCCCAAAGAAATGGGATTCATTGCCCAAGAGATCGAGCAGGTACTTCCCGACATCGTGGCCGTGGATTGCGAGGGCCACCGCGTCGTAAATTACAGCGCATTGATTCCTCTGCTTACCAAGTCGATTCAGGAGCTTAACAGCCAGATCGAAACTCTGAAAGCAGAAATCGAAGCGCTCAAATCCGGAAAATAATTAAACGCCAATTATTATGAAAAGAATACTGAATATAATCGGTATTTTCTTTCTGTCGATAATAGTATTCACCAGTTGCCAGAAGTCGCCGGAAGAACTGAACGAGGGTTCTCCGCAAACGAGGGCCGCGGGTGTAACTGGAACCTATTATTGGTATAACGGAGAGAAAATTTACCTGACCCCGAAAAATGATAAACAGTTCATCCTTTTTAAAACATCGGATGCCAATAGTTTATCATCGCTCTTTACAGCGTCCGCACCGGGCACAAGCAAGGCGGAAACTTCTATGCAGAAAGTTGTTCTTTCATCTCATTTGGAGCCAATCGACGAAAACAACTCTTTGCCTGCGGAGGATTATAGTTGGGCTACGATTTCCACAAATGATTTAAACGCAGCGAAATCATCAGCTATAATTTATTCTGCCCCCTATTTCACGTTACCCGACGGAAAAGAAGCGGGATTGAGCCATCTATTTTATGTAAAAGTGAAATCTATAAAAGATTTGCGTACTCTCCAACAGTTCGCCGAAGAAAACAAAGTGACGATACTCGGCAGAAACGGATATATGCGTGACTGGTACACGCTTTCCTGCACCAATGAATCCGCAGGCAATGCGTTGGACATGGCTAACATATTTTATGAAACCGGGCTTTTCGAGGCTTGTCAGCCGGATTTGATGTGTGACGATGACTTATATGCCGTGGTAAACGATCCGCTTTACAGTTCGCAGTGGCATTTGAAAAACACGGCGACCGCTGGAGTAGACATTAACTTCGAAAACGCGCGGGCAGAAAGTTTAGGATCTGAAAACATTATTGTCGCTGTTGTCGATCATGGAATACAGTTAGATCACCCCGATTTGAATGTCCACACAATCAGCTACGACAGTGAAACCGGAACTCGTCCGAGCAAGGTTTATGGCACTCATGGGACTAATTGTTCTGGATTTATCAGTGCTAAAACCAATAATGGAATCGGCATCGCTTCAATAGCTCCTAACTGCAAACTGATGTCTATAAGTAATACGCTTATGGGAAATCCCGACAGTCGGCAGAAAAGGGCCGATGCAATCAATTTTGCCTGCAATAATGGCGCTGCCGTTATTTCGAATTCATGGGGTTCTTCGGTCAAATACCAAGTCATTGACGATGCTATTTCCAATGCGTTGAGAAACGGACGTTCGGGAAAGGGGTGCGTCGTTGTGTTTGCATCAGGCAATGATTATCAATCGACCGTTGGTTATCCGGCAAATTGTAATCCCGAAGTTATAGCGGTGGGTGCAATCAGCAGCAGCGGTATGCGGGCATCGTTCAGCAATTATGGTTCTGCTCTGGATGTTGTTGCACCGGGTGAGGATGTTATTACAACCACCACTAATAGCGGTTATTCATCCGCCATTAGCGGGACTTCGTTTGCTTGTCCGCTTGTCGCAGGGGTTGCCGCATTGGTTCTTTCCGTAAATCCGGATTTGACGCAAAAGCAGGTTGCGGATATTATCGAAAGTACGGCTAAAAAGTGTGGCAACTATTCCTATACGACCCAATCGGGCCACACCAACGGAACTTGGAACAACCAAATGGGCTATGGTTTGGTAGATGCTTACGCCGCTGTTATAAAGGCAAAAAACACAGGTTCTACCGTCTATTTCAACGACAAGACGGTAACAACCGATACTGTTATTTCGGGTGATGAGATTTCCGCGACGAACGTAACCGTTAAGAATAATGCCAAGCTGACGTTTACCAACGCCAAGAGCATTATTATCACACAACCTTTTACCGTCGAACTCACTTCGTCATTAGAACTTTCCTTACAGTAATTTTTACCGATAAGGCGGAGAATCGGATTCTCCGCCTTTGTTTTTTCAAATTTCCACCATGCAAACACGCCATCAGGATCGTTCCGCCTACTTTGAAGAAACAGCAACTTCCTGCCGGAACTATTATCTCCCTTACATTGAACAGCACACATCCTTGAAATTCGGCCGTAACTGCCGGGTAATGGAGGTCGGTTGCGGCTTTGGCGGCATTCTTTCCATTTTTGCGGCAAAGGGGGCCACGGTAACAGGAATAGATATTCATAAACCGTCAATCGAAACCGCAAAGACACTTTTCGCCGAAAGGGGGTTGAAAGGGACGTTTATCTGTTCGGACATTTTCGATTACAGCGACACACAACCTTACGACCTGATTATCCTGCACGATGCGTTGGAGCATATTCCCGAAAAAGAGCGGTTGATGTTGCATTTAAAATCCTTTTTGAAAGCTGACGGCCTTTTGTATCTGGGATTCCCCGCATGGCAAATGCCGTTCGGGGGACATCAGCAAATGGCGAAGAACCGGATTATCGCCAATTGTCCTTACATCCACCTGTTGCCCCGATCTCTTTTCCGTTTCGTGTTCAGGGCATGCGGCGAAAAGGAAAGTACTGTGAAATGTTTTTTTGAAATTCGGGATACGCGCATCACTATCGAGGGTTTCCATAAATTAGTAACGGCAACGGGATTACGTATAGTGAATCAGCGGCTATATTTCATAAACCCGAATTATCAAGTGAAATTCGGATTGAAACCGCGCATACTATCTCCAGTTATCGGGAAAATACCTTATGTGAGAAATTTTTTCACGACGACCTGCTACTATCTGCTGGCAAAGCAGGAGGAGGCTAATTAATCTCCAGATCGAGCGATATTTTCGCTTCGCTCGGAACAAACGGAACCAACTGCGCTACACGCCATTTCGGGGCTTCGGTGGTGTCGTTCAGCAGAAAAGTTACGGAATATATATATTGAGCATCCGCCTTTACAAAGTTTTTTTTGACGCTTTCGATTCCGTTTGTGGCCTGTCCTGCAACCAAAAGGAGCGTGTTCTTTTCGAAGTCTATATCTTCGGGCAATTTGTCGTTGGGAAATATAAAATCCGCCAGTTCCGCTTGGCTGCGAATCACGATCAGTTGATTGGCGGGCGTTTCAGCCCAGTTCCAAAGAGGATTCAGCGTATAATCGGCGCAGGACAAAGTAGTAGCGTTTCCCTGCGTATTATCATCTGGGGTATCAGTCTTTGTTTGATTCATCTCCACGGACGTACAACCCGTCACGGTAAACAGAGCCATTGCGATAAGACAAATGATCTTTTTCATAGCTTTGGTTTTTCAGTTTGACGATCAAATAGCGTTCCCGATTTTTATTTCGGCACAGCATCCTTGCGCATATCGTCTGAAATATAAGGTATTCATTTACAAAGATAAGAATTTTGGATAAGAAACAAACTATTTAAATAAAAAGCCGGACTTTATGGCTCCTGTTTGACATTATTATAGCGACTTCCACATAACGAAAACAACTGCGTCAATCAATCCTCTTCCTTTCGAAGGATTCGACATTGACATTGAAAATACGCCCTTCATATCTGATGCTCGACATCATATATCCCGTAATGTGAGGCATGCCGTGATTAAAATGAATGATGCAACCCTGTGAACATATCATATAATTTTTAATACATCTATATCCCTTACTTATGTGATCTCCGTTTTTTTCGCCGTTGTATCAGCCGTTGCTGTTCTTCATAAGCCCGCGTGTCGGCCAAATCCAATACCGTATCGACAATGCCAGAAATAGGATTGGCGGCATGGTTTTGCACTTCATGTTTCTGTTCCGCCTGTCGTTCTGCAACCTGTTGCGCCTCTTTCGGAGCCGGATACAATTCGTTGAAGACATTCGCCGAAAACTCTTTGCCCAATACCGACCCGTTGGCAACGATACCTTTGTTATGGTCAATGAAAGTCACGCCATAGATTCTGCCGACCGGGTTGATGCGAAAGATCGCGTCGATGTTCTCCGCTTTGAGCAACTGCCGAAACTCGTCCCGTGTATTGTTCGGACTCATAGCATCTTTGACCGTTTGCCGCAGCTGGTCGAGTGTGCCTTCTTTTTTCAGTTTTATTTTCGAGTTTTCATAATACCTTTGAAGGGCTTTATAACCTACATCTTTCCCTATTTTGCTCGATTTGAACGGCGTGCCGATTCCATATCCGTCGTCGGTCAGGGCACCGTAGATAATCCCCGCATAATTTCTGCCGTCGATAGTTCCCGTACGTTCTTCGACCGAAATATTGAAGCGTTCCAGCAGCGTGCGAAACTCTCCGTAGGACGAGCATTTGTAATTTCGCAGGCACGACCGGACGACGGACGAGATCTGTTGTTTGACGTTTCCCGTCCTATAGTTTACTTTCCGAAGATCGGGGGTGTCCCTCTGTTCCTGACCTTTAACCGCCGGATGGAGGTTGTACTTATGTTCTAAATCGCGGGTAATTTCCGCAGAACGACGGGCTTCGAAATCGTGCGGCAGTTTACGGCCTTTCTCATCGACGCGCAACGATACAATGTGGAGATGTTCGCGCGAGATGTCCTTATGTTTGAAGGCAATGTAGGGCTGCTCTCCATAGCCCATTTTCTGCATGTATTCATTTGCAATCTCCCGGAGCTGTTCATCGGTCAGCCGGTCTTCGGGCGATGGGTTCAACGATACATGGAAAACCGTATTACTCGTGCGCCGATTGGCTTCGAGGTACGGCATAAAACTCTCCATGCAGGCATCGACATCCATACGCCCATGTTTGTCAAACGGTTCGAGCATCTTCTGCCAATAGATCACTTCGGCTTCATCCCGGTCTACTTTCTCCTTGTTGTAGTACAGAGCCCCTCCGGGCGAGGAGCCCGACCTTATATTCGCAACCACTCCTTAGCCTGTTTTGCGAGGTTCAGAATCTCGATACTGAGGGCTTTCAGCTCGCGCGTGCGCTGCTCCAGCATGGCGATCTGATGCGGGATCGCGACGTTGGAAAAGTGCGCATTGACGGCTTTTACAATCTGGTTGTAGTTATTTCCCAGCTTCTGAAACTGGAAGTAAAAGTCATTGAGCCGCGCGACGAACTGCACCTTCGAAGGGTCGCGTCTGACGACAACGAACTCCTCGGCGAAGATGCGTTTGACGATAAACCGGCTGCGGTTATGCTCCAATCCTGCCTTACAAAGCATCTGCTTAAAGCGGATATTCTCTTCCGTGGTGAGTTTGAAAT
>ERZ779885.4011-NODE-4011-length-11836-cov-7.460063_pt1 | contig 11836 bp, 5 predicted proteins | sample MGYA00511554_ERZ779885 | MGnify/ENA primary metagenome ERZ779885 (study PRJEB29588, sample SAMEA2160998) | human gut metagenome | biome: human gut; feature: human-associated habitat; material: faeces | place: Denmark | collected 2008/2010 ... | reverse complement strand
CGTGACCGATGCGGGGTACGACTGGGATTCGTATGTGAAATACGGCCGCCAGCGGTTCCTGACCGCGCCGTTGATGAAATGGATGTTCGGCAAGTACGTTTCAGACCCGGCTCAGCGCGGCAACGACCTCATGTCGCCCGTGCGTGCTTCTGCCGAACGGCTGCGGGGATTGCCTGCGACGCTGATCGTCGTTGCCGAGAACGACATCCTGCGCGACGAGGGCGAGGCGATGGGGCGTCGTCTGGACGAGGCGGGCGTCGAAGTGACGACCGTGCGCTTCAACGGCGTGGTACACGATTGGGGAATGCTCAACGGGTTCGCCGCATTGCATCCGACGCGCACGCTGATACGGCTGGTTGGCTCCGTATTGCGGGACTACCTGGAAAAATAGGGTTGGGGCTGCATTGGGAATTGTGCCGGGCTGTACTCAAACAGGCGGGCGGTGCTCAACAGGCTGACGGTGTTCAAAGAAGGGCGGGCCGATTTCAGGGGCGGATCAGTGCCGGACGCTCCCCCGCGACAGGATATCCTCGAAATAGGCGATGGTCTTTACCAGTCCGTCGCGCAGCTGGATCGTGGGTTCCCAGTCGTTGAGCATCTTGCGGGCCAGCGAGATGTCGGGCTTGCGCTGCTGCGGGTCGTCCGACGGCAGGGGCATGTGCATGATCTTCGACTTCGAACCCGTGAGTTCCAGGACGATGGCAGCCAGCTCATTGATGGTGAATTCATTGGGGTTGCCTATGTTGACCGGGCCCGTGAAGTCGTCGGGCGTATCGTCCATCAGGCGGATCATCCCTTCGACCAGGTCGTCGATATACTGGAACGAGCGGGTTTGTTCACCGTCGCCGTAGATTGTGATCGGTTCGTTGCGCAATGCCTGGACGATGAAATTCGAGACTACGCGGCCGTCGTTGATGTCCATCTTGGGGCCGTAGGTATTGAAAATACGGACGATTTTCACCGGGATGCCGTGTTCGCGGTAGTAGCTCATGAAGAGCGATTCGGCACAGCGTTTGCCCTCGTCGTAGCACGAGCGCAGTCCCAGCGGGTTCACGTGGCTCCAGTAATCCTCGGTCTGCGGATGTACCAGCGGGTCGCCGTATACTTCCGAGGTCGAAGCCTGCAAGACCTTGGCGCGGTTGTAACGCGCCATGCCGAGCATGTTCATCGCACCGATGACCGAAGTCTGCGTCGTCTTGACCGGGTCGTGCTGGTAGTAGATCGGCGAGGCGGGGCAGGCGAGGTTGTAGATCTCCTCGACCTCTGCCATGTAGGGGTAGATTATATCGTGCCTTATGACTTCGAAATTGGGGTGTTTCAGCAGGTGCCGGATGTTGCTTTTGTGACCGGTAAAATAGTTGTCGATGCAGATTACGTCGTTTCCTTCACCAAGCAGCCTTTCGCATAGGTGCGAACCGATGAATCCGGCACCGCCGGAGATTAAAACCCTCTTCATTCCAATTTGCGTCTTTTTTGATCGTCAAATATACTAAATATATTTTGAAAAGCATATCTTTGTACGCGCAAATAGCTTAAATAGTGAACAAAATGGGTCGCAAAGCCGTTTCTATTCTTTTTTATGGTATTTCGGTGGTGCTCACCGGGCTGCTTCTGGTCGCCGCCGTCCTGTGCCGGTATGCTTCGTCCGTCTCCCCCGGGGAGGGCGGATTCTGGGCGACGCTCGCTTTGCTCATGCCGGTCGTGCTGCTGGCCAACGTGGTTGCGCTGGTCTGGTGGACGGTTCGCCGCAAATGGATTGTCCTGCTGATGCCACTGGTCGCGCTGGTGCTCAACCTGGGGTATATTTCGGCCATGGTACAGCTTCCCGATTTCAAGGACTCGGGTGACCCGCACGACATCCGCATCGCCACGCTCAACGTAAACGGATTCCGCAGGCTGGGTTCCATGCCCGCTACGGCCAGGGCCATCGCCGGCATGATGAACCGCGAGCAGGTCGACGTGCTTTGCCTGCAGGAGTTTATGGACAGCAGGGAATTCCCGGCCGACAGCATCGGGAAGGTCTTTGCCCCGCGGATGCCCTATTTCCTGCATGAGGGCAGTGCGGCCCTGGTCAGCCGATATCCCGTTATCGATCATAAATACGTCCGGTTTGCCGATACGAGCAACGACTACCTGCGTGCCGACCTGCTCGTCGGCGGCGATACGGTGCGGCTCTTCGCTGTCCACCTCCAGACTTCGGGCATTGCCCAGCTCAGGCACCGGTTCCGGAAGGATTACGACCGCGACGCCCCCGTCGAGCAAATCTTGGGCGAACTGGAACACAACAGTAGTATCCGTGCCGGGCAGGTAGGTGAAATCCGTGCCGAAATGGATGCTTCGCCCTATCCGGTGATCCTTGCGGGCGACTTCAACGATACGCCTTCGTCCTATACCTACCGTACGATGAAGGGGGACATGACCGACGGTTTCCGTGACAGCGGGAGCGGTTACGGCGGTACTTTCCGCTATCTGGGAGGGGTACTGCGCATCGACTACATCTTTTACGACGACGCTTTCGAGGGCATCCGTTATTACATGCCCCCGGAAGACGTCAGCGACCACAAGGCCGTGGTCGCTGAACTGCGGTTCAGGTAGCGGACGCAATCGTCACGCTGCCGTCATGTCTTTTTCCCGGGATCAGCGGGCCTCCTGTGCCTCGGCCACGCCGCACTTTTTCATCTCGTTGCGGCCATGGAATACCGGGTAGTACATCAGTTCGGCACGCGCCGGGTTGAGGCGGTAGGAGCCCGTATAGCGGGGCAGGAGCCTGACGGTGAAGGTATGCGTCCCCTTGCGGAGCTTGTTGCAGAAGACGGCGACCTTCTCCTTGTAGTATTCCCGGTGCGCCTCTTTCCAGAAATCGCCTTTCTCTTTCGAGTCGTAGGAACAGCCCGCGGGGATCGGGATCTCGACCATGACGTATTCGGCGTCGGAATCGGCCGTTACGGTTGCCACCAGTTCGACGCGCTCCCCGGCATGGAGTGTTGTCACGGGCTTGCCGTCCTTGCGGAACCGGGTCGAAACCGAGAAGCCTTCGGCCGCAGGCTCCGGTTTGTCGTTCCAGGCTTGTTGGTAGGCTGTGAAGAATACGGGCATGGAACCCTCTTTGCGGACGGTTATCTCCTTTCCGGGCTCGTATGTCCGGGTAAGCGGGAATTTGCCGAACCGTTGTCCGTCGATCGTCAGGCTCGCTTCGCGGAATGTGCCGCCGTCCTTCTCCAGCATGTCGGGCATGATGGTTTCCACGATCCGCGACGATTCGTAGGTGTTGCGCCACGAACCGCTTTTGCGCTGTTCGAAGAAGTAGTTGCGGATCTTTTCCAACTCGGCCTTGCGGTTGCCCGCGGCGCGCAGGATGCGGTATGCCGTGAGCGTGTTTTCGACGTCGCTCATGTCCGGCTGCGCGAACCTGCGGGGCGTCGGTTCCCGCGGTGTTTTGTCGCGCCAGTACAACGATCCCATCATGGTTCGGGAGGCAAGAGCCAGCAGCGAATCCGCGGCGGGCATCCCATCAGGGGCGAACTGTTGCAGCATTTCCGCCGTCCGGAGCCGGTTGCCGAGCGTCGCGTCGGGGATCGACGCGATGAAAGCGCAGTAGCGCGGGTAGTCGATCCTGGCGTCCAGCTTGCGGAGAAGCCCCACCAGCGAGAGCAGTTCGTTTTTCCGCATTCCCGTCGAGTCGGATGCCGCCGCCGGCATACGGCGGTTCAGGCCGGCCAGCAGCGCGTCCGTCAGTGCCTGCCGGTCGAGGCCGGTCTTATAACCCTCCGTTTCGGCGTCGAGAAGTGCCTCCACGACCTGCTGCGAGATCCACAGCTCGGTCTGTTCCCGGTTCCACCATCCCCATAACTTGCCGTCGTTCTGGTTGGCTGCCAGTTTGCGGAGCAGGTTCGTGACCTTGTCGTCGTCCTTGAATTTCCGTCCGAACAGGGTGTATATCCGTTTTTTCGAGAGCAGCGCCTTGACCTTCGAAGCCATCTGCTCGTTGCAGAGGTGGGGGTAGAGGTCGATGTTTTCGATCTCGTCGAGGAATGCCTGCATGGCCGATGCCTCGGCGTGGATCGTCACGGTGCCCAGCGCCGGGTCGGGCGTGAACCGCAGGGCCGCGGTGTCGTTGAGGACGGCGAACTCCCCGTGGGTTTCCAGGATTCCGGCCTTGTAGATCGGGATCGCACGCCGCTCCCCGTCGAAATAGCCTCCGGGCGTCGTCAGCGAGTAGACGATCCGGATGCTGTCGGCATCCCCTGCGACGGCGGGTATTGCGTCCGTATGCGAGGTGGCGATGCGTATTTGCTTCTCGGCCGTCCGCCCGTCGGTTTCGATCGTGCGGCGTACGGACAAGGTGTCGCCGGTGTGGTTGGTCAGCCGTCCGGCAGCATTGAGGCTGTCGCCCGCGATGGCGAAGCGTGGAACGGAGAGCTGGGCGTTGAGCGGCTTGTACGATTTTATGCGCAGTTGCTTCCTGTCCGCCTGCCTGCGGCCGCCGACGACGATGAAATTGGCGTCCCAGCTGGTGATGTCGTCCGGATAAGTCACTTCGAAGGTCAGACGCCCCGCTTTGTCGGTCGTCAGGCGGGGTTTCCAGAATGCGTCGTCGTGGAAATCGGTGCGCAGCGTGTTCGGCATGCCGGCCCGAGCGGGAATCCGTCGCCGCCCGCCCCGTTCGGTGGTTTCGATGAAGATGATCCCGTTTGCGGCCCTCGCCCCGTAGATTGCTGTGTTCGCGTCCCTGACGAGGTTCATCGACAGGATGCTTCCCTGATCGAAGTCCGACAGCGCCCCGTCGTAGGGTACGCCGTTCACGACGATCATCGGGGCCTGGCCGGCGATTGTGCCCGTTCCCCGCACCTGTATCCCGGCGGACATGCCTGCGAGCGTACTTGTGAGCGTTTCCGTTTCCTCGTCGAATTCTGCGAATGCCACTTCCGTTGTGACCGTCGCGGAATTGGCCCTGCTTCCCACCACGGCCTTCTTTCCGGACTTTCCGTAAGCTACGACCACGACCTCTTCCAGTGCGTTGTAATCTTCTTCCAGGGCGATGTTATAGTTGTAGCCGGAGATCAGTTTGGTGGCGAAATTCCGGTAGCCGATATAACTGACGACGAGCGTTCCCCGTCCCGTGTCCGAAAGGGTGAATTTTCCGTCCGTATCCGTGACGGTTCCGACGTTAGTCCCGTCGATCTGCACCGATGCCCCGGCAATGGGCTCCCCATACGGGTCGCGCACGGTGCCCGTGACGACTTTGCCCGTCAGGTTGGCTTCGCTGATGCGTCCCGGGTTCCGCAACGGGTTGTCCCGCTCCGCGACCGCGGGCTTATAGTCGGCCAGCGGTGCCGCGGGGCGCGATACGCGCAACATCCTTTCCAGTTTCCCGAACAGCGCGCGGCTGCGGTCGTCGGCCGGCTCCTTTATGAGCGAATCCATCCGCAGGTAGTTGATGCCGCCTTTCCGCAGCTTTACGGTGGCCGAACAGCGGGTCGTATCCCTGAAGATGAGGTCTACGCGGAGGTTCCCCTCCGGCAGCCTGTCGATTTCGGTCGTCGTGCCGTAGTAGAGCCTGCTGGCGGGGTACTTGCCCGTCGATTGCAGGAACACCATGATCGGCTGTGCCCTTGTACCGTCCGCCAGCTTGCCTGTGGACAGTTGCAGGCGGCAGCTGTCCATGAGCGATATCTGCGGGACGGCAGAGATCAGCCCCGATTCGTTTTCGACCATGTCGGCGAGCTGCCGCCTGAATATGCCGCGGATCGATTCGGCCGTAAGCGCGTCCTGCCCGAAGCAGACCTTCTGCGTGAACGGTTCGAGCTGCCTCCGGATCGGGCTCTGCTCCCAACTCTGTTGTTTCAGGTAGTTGTTCCGAATGTCGTAACGGTAGCCGCCCTCGATCTCGAAACTGTTGACTGCAAGCGTATCCGAATAGAGCGTTCCGACCTGCATGCCTCCGGTGGTGAATCCCCGGTAGGGGAACGGCCCTGCCAGGATCGCCGTTTCGGCCTGCGGCCTGTCCCAGCGGTAGCGGCGGGCCTGCTTCTGCGTGCCGTTGAGGTAGTAGCAGACCCCGCCGGCATTTATAATGCCCGGCAGCTCGGTTTCAACCGTGTAGGAGGGTTGCCTGTCCGGCTGTCCCGTGAGCAGGGTCGCTTTCCCGAAGGTGTTGTCGACCGTAATCATGTGCCGCGTCAGCAGCGCCGTCTCGCGCTGCGTGAGCATGCCTTTCTCTTTCCTGCCGTATTCCCGGACGGAGATCCGCACGGGATGGTTGTCTCCGGAAGCCTCCCAGGGTTGCACTGCGGATCGTCCGCCGTCTACCGAAACGATGGTCTTTAGCCCTTCGCCCGCATAGACGTTCTCGACGGTCACCTCCCTGTCGTAGGTGCGCAGCCGCAGCGTGTGCAATCCCGGCCATATCGGGAAGCTGTACGGCGTCAGTTGCTGCGCCTGTTTGAAATAGTGGGGTTGTTCGTCGATCCACAGGACATGGATACCCTGCACTTCCCCGTCGACGACCACATAGGGGGATAGCTGGGTGAGTCTTCCGGGGACTTCCTCGGTGTAGGCGTAGAACGGCTCCGGGTAGAGGAATTTGTAGTATTCGATCGAATCGAGTCCCATGCGCTGCCGCCACAGCGGCCAATCCATCCTGCTGCGGGTGTTGTAGAGGAAATCCTCGTCGGCTTCGTAGTTTTTCGGGGTGATGGCCTTTCCCGATGCCGATTTCCCGTAGATCGTCACTTCCGGCGGCAGGGCTTCGAATTTCGAGGTGAACGCATAGGCCGTCACGTCGGCATTTTTCACCGGGCGTCCCTTGCGGTCTTTCACCGCCACTTCGACCTTTGCGCTCTGTCCGGGGTAGACGGTCGCCGCCGTCTTTACCTCCATCGTGATGTTTTTCTCCGTGAAGGGCAGCTCGCCGCGTATCGTCCGGGCATTCTCCCCCTGCAGATAGGCTATCTGCATCGAATAGCCCTTGCGGCCGTTGTCCTTGCGCGCGAAGTCGAGTTCGGTGGCATACCCCTTGGCAATCGTCTTGTCCCCCATGCAGATGGTGTACCAGAACGGGAATTTCGCGGGGTTGTCCACCACCAGCCGGACGTTGCCGTCCCGGCGGAAGAAGCGGTGCCCGATCAGTTCGCCCGGCAGCTTTCCGACCTCGATGTCCTCCGATGCCGTGGCGCTCTGCACCTCGTATTCGCTGACGATCCACGACAGCGGCACACTGCAGGGCAATGTAACCGAATCCTGCCATACGATCCCGTATTCCGGGTTGTAGGCGGTTACCAGGGCACGGCTTTCGACGCTTTTGCCGTCGTACAGTTCACGCAGGGCGAGCATCCCCTGGTCGGCCGAATAATCGATCCGCCTCCGCCTTGCGTCCCGGTACAGGCTTATGCGCTCATCCCTGCGTTCGTTGCCCGCATCGAAGAACGAGCAGGCGACGTTGTAATACATCGACACGCCGTCGACGAATATCGAGTCGGGCAGGATGATTTCCTTCGTGGACTTGCCCTCCATGTCGAACGTATGCTCCCAGAGCCGGTCGGGGACGAATGCCGTGCGGGCGAGGAATTTGCAGCCCATGTACCTGGCGGGTTTGACCAAGACCTTTACCCGCCCGTCGTATACCGGCATGTTGTTCTCATCCACGGCGCTCAGTGAAATCCTCACCGTGTCGTCCCGTGCGTATTTCTGTTTGTCGGCCCTGGCCGTGAAGGTGAGCTTGCCCAGTTCGTACTCCTCATAGCGGAAACGGCCCGTGATGTCATTGGCATGCTTGTCGCCCGTCCGGAAACGGAGTGTGTAATCCTTGTCGAGGCGGAGACGGAGGCTGTCCGACAGCCTGAACTCCCATTCGTACATGCCGGGACGGTAGGGCTCCAGCGATACGAGGGTCGTGTCTATCGACGGGGAGTAATACGAAACGAGTGCCACGTCGACCTTCCCGTCGAGGGGCTTGCCTTTGCGGTTGATGTGCGCCTTGAATTTCACCGTTTCCCCGGGTTTGTACCTGGGTTTGCTGAATACCACGAACCCGTCGTACTTGTCCCGCGCGGGCAGCTTCCCCGGTGCGAAAACCCGCTTGAAGGCTGTTTTGACCTTTCCCCAGGCCGTTTTGAGGAACCCGGGACGGTAGGTGTAGTCCGGTTCGTTCGCGATGGTGATGTAATGCAGTACGCCGTCGTTGTTTACCTCGACCGTGGCCTCTTCGCCGCGGATGCGCGGGAGGTTGTAGGTGCATGTGCCGGGGTCGTATTTCATCCGTTTCGAGCCCCGCCTTACCACGGCATCGTCGATGATGTTGCCCAGCGTGTCGCAGAGTATCAGCATCACCTGCTCGTCCTTGACGAGCCTGTAATAGAAATTGTCCACGACATGATCGCCGTATACGAGTTTGTTCCCGTCCGTCCAGACCCGCAGGTAATTTCCCCGGGGGAGCTGCGGGATCTTTCCCGACGCAGTATATTTGCCGACGAACGTGTGCAGCATCCCTTCGTCGGGCGCCTTGCCTTTCACATGCAGTTCGCGGAGCTCTCGGGCATCGGGTTTATAGATGAATATTTCCGGGGAGGTGCGGCGGCTTTCGGGCAGCGGGGTCTGCGCCAGGCAGGCGGCCGTGCAGAGAAGCCCCACGAGGATTGTACTGCAATACTTCATGGTGAGGTCGGGTTTTTATCCTGCAATATAACAAAAAGATCGCTCATGGCGACCTTTTCGGGGAGGTATCCGTGTGTCCGCCCGGATTTTACGGTACATATACCGTTTTTTCCGCCTTTTCGCGGCGGAAAAAAGCGGCCAGCCCGTCGAGGAACCATTTATCGCTCAGGGACGCGCAATACCCCCCCCCGTGTCTTCTACGGTCTCGGACTTAGGTTGTACCTTGGCGATGCTGAACGTAAACGTGGAGCCTTCGCCCAGCGTCGATTCGATGGTCAGTTCCCCGCCGTTGCGGCGTGTGAGGTCTTGTACGAGTTGCAGGCCCAGGCCCGATCCCTCTTCGTTCTTGGTGCCGTAGGTGGTGTAGTGTATTTCGGGGTTGAGCAGTTTGGGCAGGTTTTCCTCGCTGATGCCCGTGCCGAAGTCGCGCACGCTTATCACGGCATGGGTGGGGGTTTCCCGCACGGAGATGACGATCCGTCCGCCCTCGTTGCTGTACTTGATGGCGTTCGACATCAGGTTGCGCATGATCGTTTTCACCATGTCCACGTCGCACGGGACGGTGATCGGGCCGGGGATGTCGTATTCGACGGCGATGTTCTTGACCTGTGCCACGAGGTCGGACATCTTGCTGGCGAAAACCACGACCTCCGAAATGTCGACCTCCTGGAACACCGTGTTCATGCGCCCGATCTGGCTCTTCGTCCATTTGAGCAGGTTGTCCAGCAGCATGAAGGTGCTCTCGGTGATGTTGTTGCCCATCGTGATCATCTCCATGTTGTCTTCGCCGATCTGCTCCTGCGTAAGGTTTATCGAAAGCATGTTGAAAACCATCTTCAACGTGCCGATTGGCGACCGCAGGTCGTGGGCGATCACCGAGTACATCTTGTCGCGGGCGTCGACCGTGGCCTGCAACTCGTCGCGCTGCCGCATGATCGTGCGCTGCGCCGCCGCCAGATAGATGTGGTGCGATACGCGGGTGATCAGCTCCTCGTGATTGAACGGCTTGGAGACGTAGTCGCTGGCTCCCAGTTTGAACCCCTTGACGATGTCCTCGGGGTTGTGCAGCGCCGTGAGGAAAATCACCGGGATGTCCTGCAATGCGGGGTCTGCCTTCAGGTGTCTGATCACCTCGTAGCCGTCCATGTCGGGCATCATGATGTCCAGCAGGATCAGGTCGGGGGACTCCTTTGCGGCCTTTTCGAGCGCCTCGGCGCCGTTCTTGTTCTCGATGACGACGTGCGAGATCCGCCCCTCCTCCGTCCGGCAGCCGGTCAGGTAGGAGTGAAAATAGAGCGTCACGCCTGCTTCGAGCAGCATCCGCTGGCGAGGCGAGAGCGTGCATCGCGTCATGCCCCCCTCGGCGTATGCGTTTTGCTCGGGGGTCCCGACCGCGCCCCCGATGCGCTCGTCGGCGAGCATGTGGTCGCGCTGCTCGTGGAAGGCGCGCAGCGATTCGTTGCGCTTCATGCGGTATGCGCCCGAGGCGATGTCTTCCGCTTGGTCTTTCAAGTTGAGAAGCGCTTCGCGGCGGTCCTTGCCCGATGCGTCGCCGAGCGTCTGCATGAGCGTCGGGGCGACCTGTGCTTCGGGAACGTCATCGGTGATCGCCACGGTGCATTCGGTGACGTCTTCCGCCTGCTCGATTGCACGGGAAAAATGCTCAAGCCCTTGAGCTTTAGTGCGCTTGCATGCCTCGCATTCCTCGAAGATGACGGCGACGGCAAGGTCGATGCTGAGCGCGAGCGCGCAGGTCCAAAGCTCGGGCGGCAGCATCGCAAGGCACGGCAGCACGATCACATTGTCCGCTGGGGTAAAGCTGGAAGGGAGCAGATACGAGCACGTCAGAATGACCTTCTCGCCCGTGAGCGCGATTTTGCGCATCTGCGAGAACACCGCCTCGATTGAGGCACCGGGAATCGCGAACCCGTCGCACACGCCAACGCATATTCCGCATTTGGTGCAGGCGTGCGAATCGACGGCGGCGGAGGCGTTCGCGATGGCGATAGCCTCCTTCGGGCATGCCTCGATGCACTTCATGCAGCTGGAGCCCTGGGGGCGCGTGCAGAAATCGCGCAGGAAGAGCACCTTGCGCGGAGCGCCCAAGGCGACGCGCAAGGTAAAAGGGGCGCTTGCGGCGGATTGTGCGTCGCAAGCGCCCTGTTCGATGTCGCTATTCGTTCCCACCGAAAACCTCGGCGGTGACCTGGTCGATGCGCGCGATCACGTCCTCGCGAGGCAAAAGCTCGATCGACTCGAACAGCGGCGGGGAGACCATGTTGCCGCAGACGGCCACGCGCAGCGGCTGCAGTACGAGCTTGAGCTTCATGTTGAGCGCGTCTTCCTCGCCGAGCTCGCGGCATGCGGCCTCGAGAGTTCCCGCTTCCCATGCGCGGCTCTCGTCGGCCAGGATGGCGCGACAGGCTGCAAGCGCCTCGTCGGCGCGCGCGCCTTCCTTCAGAAGCACCTTCTTCACGCTCTTCTCGTCGACGGCCTGGCCGCCCGCCCGCCTGGCGGAAAGGTCGAGCCACGCCTTGGCCTTGAAGGGGATCAGCCCCTCGACCGACAGGACGGCCACGCCGCCGGCCGACGCTCTGTTCTCGACGAGCAGCCGGTAGTACTCATCGTCGAGCAGGATCGCCGAAAGGCTCGACACCTCGTCGTCGATGTGGATCGGCATGAGGCCGGACTCCGCGTCGCGCAGGCCGACGTCGGTGCGCGCGAACAGCTCCAACATGGCGGGGAAGGCCGGGTCCTCCGGCTTGGAGAACCGGTAGAACTGCGGCTTTCCGCTGCTCTTCTGCCTGTTCTCGTACCCGCCCTCCTTGACGAAATCCCAGAAGACCTGGCCGAACTCGGGCGTCAGCGCCTCCACCAAAAGGACCAGGTCGAGGTCCTTGGTGGCCCTGAAGTCCTGCCCGGCCTCGCCGAACAGCAGGTCCCGGGCGCCGCCGCCGATCAGGACGTACTCGCCGTCATGGCCCGCGAAGCGCTCCTTGAACTTATCGATTCCCCTCATGATCGCCTCCAAGCACTCGGGTCAAAACGTTCTCGATTTCGCCCGCGATGCGCGGGTCGTCCCTCTCGTCGGCGGGAAGGGACAGGATGGCCGAAAGCGGGTCGACCGCGCATCCCGGCGCCGGCAAGGGCTCGTAGCGCAGCACCTGCACCACGCACGCGGGAT
>ERZ779885.4010-NODE-4010-length-11843-cov-4.151340_pt1 | contig 11843 bp, 13 predicted proteins | sample MGYA00511554_ERZ779885 | MGnify/ENA primary metagenome ERZ779885 (study PRJEB29588, sample SAMEA2160998) | human gut metagenome | biome: human gut; feature: human-associated habitat; material: faeces | place: Denmark | collected 2008/2010 ... | reverse complement strand
TCCCGTCCGGGTCACCATTTTCAAAATTGAAGAGCGAGGTGAAACTTTTTATGTATGAGTTTAGATATGTCAAAGGGCATATCGAGGTTTATCTGGATGGAAAGTTTCAGTTCTCCGCTGATACGATGAAAGAGGCAAGAGAGGAACTTGAAAATGAATAGATTATACCAGGGTATTTGCCGAGAATATCTTAAGCAATATCCGTCGGTCTCTGTTTTTATGAAGACATTTCTATTCATTTTTGAAAACATGATTTTAAGAGGGAGGTTTCAATGAATAAAGATGATGTTGTTGTAACCCTCGCACGAAGAACAGGAATGATGAGGGTGAATGCCGAAGTTGCCGTAGACACGGTGTTCCAAATTATTTCTGAGGCTTTGGCAGATGGTGAGAAGGTTCAGATTATTGGATTTGGAACCTTTGAACCCAGAGAGCGTGCGCCACGCACCGGCAGAAACCCCAAGACCAACACGCCTGTTCCAATTCCTGCAAAGCGTGTACCGTTCTTCAAACCTGGGAAACCCTTGAAGAAAATGGTTGAGAAGTAATTTTCCAAATCAATATAAAGGAGTTTAAAGTTTATGACTAATGAGAAGATGAGTGTCCACAAGGCCCTTTGCGAGCTGAAAACTCTGGATGCCCGCATTACCAAGTGTATCAATGAGGCGGTTTTTGTTTTCGCAAACAAGCATTCCAACAATAAGGTGAATGGCATGAGCCTGCCTGCCTATTGCGATGAAATCAAGTCGGCTTATCAGCGAGTCAATGACCTGCTGGGGCGGCGTGATGCCATCAAGCGTGCGGTGGTTCTTTCCAATGCTGTCACCAAGGTAGCCATCAATGGCCGGGAGTACACGGTTGCCGAGGCCATCGAAATGAAGAACCACGGCATTCCGCTGATGCAGTCTTTGCTCAAAAAGTTGGAGCGTGACAACCGGGTGGCCCGGAACGATGCGAACCAGAACAACGGTGAAATGCTGGAAATGCGGGCTGACGAGTACATCAAATCCCTGTATGGCAACACCGACATGAAGAACGCTGGAGACGACATCCTGAAGGTTCGCAAGGAGTTTATTGATGCGCAGACCTATGAAATCGTTGACCCCATCTCCATCAAGGGCGAGATGGAGCGCCTTGAGAAGGAAATCAACGGGTTCATGGTTGACATTGACTCCGCTCTGTCTGTCTCCAATGCTGTGACTGAAATCGAAATCGAGTATTAAGTTTTCAACCTTGCTGCCGTCCGAAAACCCTAAATCATATTCCTTCTCTGTATGGCATCGTACAGATAAGTAAAGGTAAAAAGAATGATGCAACAGCCTGCTAAGCTGTGAAAACTTTGTAATTTGGGTTTACAAAAGTTTTTATGATGACTCATCTCATCAAGAAGATGATGTAGATTATAAAATCTATCAAGGCATTATTTGCCACAAACTGTAAAGCTAAATTTTCAAAGTTTAACGCTTAATGCTCAATGGTCAAAGCTTTTATTTGGTTAAAGAGCAAAGCTAAAAGCGTAACGAGTAAGGCTTTACAAAATCCAAGAGTATGGTTTGTCGGGTGAATATGTGACCGCTGGGAGTGCCACTTGGCTGGGCGGTAGCAAGTTTGATTTATATAAACAGCATTAACATGAAATCGCCAAACGGCGGACGAAGTGATGTAGTTTGGAGGGCTCTACTATGGCAAAAGCGCGAGACCGACCTTAACCGTTTTATAGTTGATTGAATGTTGAATTAGAATGTTGAGTTATATAAAGCACAAAAGCGAAACTGTCTCCGCCGACGAGGCGTGGATGATTGGTAGATGGCAACGTAGACCAACTTATTGAGTGTCTAAGCGTTGAGTAGTCCTGGCGGAGATGGTTGGGAACGGCGGCATAAAGTATGGGGAATCTGGGAGCCGCCATGCGGCAGAGTTTGCAAAGGGTTAAAGCCGCGTGCAGATATTGTGAAACTCAAGCGTGTCCACCATTGGGCGCACCGTGATAGCCGGTATTATGGAGATGTGGCGAAGTGGTAACGCAAAACGGACGACGCTTTTAGTGGGCTCTGTTTCATTCGCTGGTTCGAGTCCGGCCATCTCTACCACAGGGAACGGCGCTTATTCCTCAGCATCGGAACTGAGGCTTGTCCTGACAATCCGAAGTCTAGGAGGCATGAGTGCGGGGAGCGCTATACGGCAGAGTTGACATGGGTTTTAAGCCGAAGATTTATAATTCAATGCGAGGTGATAAATTGGTTAAGTTTATTTGCAACGAGAAAGATGTCGATGACCTGATTTTTGGCGACGACTATCACAAGCACAGCACAAAGTAAGGCGGCGCGGCCAAAGTGCCGCCAACTTTCTTATGGGGATATAGCTCAGTTGGGAGAGCGCCTGCCTTGCAAGCAGGAGGTCGCCGGTTCGAGCCCGGTTATCTCCACCAGCCCCACGGATTTGCCGTGGCGGGAGTTCCGTAACAGCCCCACATATTCGGGGATATGTGCGGGATAGCTGACAGCCCATCAGCGATTAAAGGTTCCCACTAAACCGAAAGTGGATGGGTTAGCTGAGGCATGCTACTTGGCGCGGGGTATGGCTCTGTGGAAACGGGACAATAAAGTGCATCCTGCTGGTGGAGGTTGGTGAACCAGCAACCCCGTTAATTTCGTACTGGAGGTGGGGGTATGTTTAAGGTTGGAGATAGGGTGCGAAGCACTGTTGATTACCCTGACAACAATGAAAACATTGTTCGTGGCGATACAGGAACAGTAGTCCATTGCGAAGATGATATTGTTTTTGTCGAGTGGGATGATTTTGTCAATGGACATGACTGCGACGGCTATGGCAATGTTGAATTTGGATATGGATGGAACGTACACTTCGATGAGATTGAAGCAGAGGTTGATGATGTCCAATATGAGTTCGACGAAGAAAAGTTTAAGGAACTTATTGGATTTTGAAATGGGGTGACATCCATGCTATGTCCAGATAATGTGATATTGACTCGAACATGTGCCGCATTTCCAGAGCAGTATGATGCTTTTGATTCTCACTGGAACCTCATCGGATATCTGCGTATCAGACATGGTCTCTTTACAGTAGAAGCACCAGATGTCGGCGGGGTTATTGTCTATAAGGCTACGACCTCAAGCGGAACAGGGTATTTTAACGATGATGAACGTCCTGCATTTTTAGATAAAGCAAAAGCAGCACTATCCGATTTCTATAATAGCGTTCATACAATATAATCTGGAGATGACGAGATGGATGGGCGAAAGAATAAAGTGGTGTCATGGCTAACGCCAAAAGACAAGGTTATTACTTTGTCAGAGTACCTTTCAGATTTTGAATTGGGCAAACGCAATATCACCGTGATTGGAAGTCAAGACGGAGATTTCAGCGGTGCATCTGCACTGTTTCGGGTATCTATGGACAGAGGGCTTGCAGAAAAGTTCTTTGGAGAATCCAGGGTAGTTTCGTCTGAGTTTTACTATGATAACAATCCAAGTCATAGGAACCATGTGAGGATATTTGTGTAATGAAAAAATTAAATTTGACTATCCAGTGTATGGCCGTCTACAACAGCAGTATTGATGTACCAGATGAAATGGGAATTGACGAGGCCATTGAGTATGCCAAAGCTCATCTTGACGAGGTTCCGCTTGGTACTTTGGAGTATGTACGAGACAGCGATATACTCGATGAAGAAAACTGCGACTTTGGATAAAACATGGCTTTTATGGGTGGGCAAAGATAAAGCTCATTGTTCAAGTTACTGATGCCTTAGTCGTTATGGTGTAAGTGGTAAGCACGCTGGCCAGGGAGGCCGGAGGTTTAAGGTTCGAGTCCTTGATGGCGGCGACCGAAAAGAACGGCGTCACAGTTTAGCTGACTGTGCGCATCGAGATAGCTACTCGATGTAAAAAATCAGTAGGGAGAACAATGCAAAACAAGGTAGCGTGTGATTAAAGGTAACGGAAGAAGATTAGAAGTCCGTGCGTTTGCCTGAACGATTGCGCAGTCGTATCGGGGCCTTGTTTCCACAGGGGAGGTGCCTGTGGCCCATAACTATATAAAACAATTCTTTGATGGAGGTACATATGAGCAAGAAAGTTGTATGCTCTGTCATTCGTATTGCAACGATGACGCTTGCACTTGTTGTGTTACAGCAGGTGTATCAAGTTGGACTGGTCGGCGGAATAATGGTTAGTTTAACTGGCGTTGTATGGGCCGTTACCGCCGATATTGAACATGACCAATAAAAATAAGTGACGGTGATGTGTGTGAAAGATTGCAGTAAATGTAGTTGGGGAAAGGAAAAGTGTGACCCACGAGGTTGCCCATATTATAGTTGCACAAGACCAGGCGGATGCTATGATGCGGACACCTTTAAGAAGAAGACACCGCCACATGACCCCAGAATGGGCATATACAGGTGGGACGAATCTACATGGTGAGAATGAGGTGATGTCATGTGGGAAACTCCGTTTGAAGAATGGATGTTGGAACTACGATATGGTGTTGTGGTCTTATGCCCAACAGAAGAAGCATTCTCTGAAATGGCTAAAATCCTTGATAAAAATCATATCAGGTTTGGCACAGGGTCAGCGTCAGATAATCTCAGATTTTGGAATGCTCACAAAGAAGACACTTGCTACTATATAAGAAGGGGATATAACCTATTATATGGCCCAACAAGTAGCGCTTATGATAGAGAATATAGTGGATACACTAAATGCACATTTTACGGATTAGAAACATCGGAATTTGAGTCTGCTGATGATAAGGAGATGTGTGATTTTCTCGGTTTCTGAGGGAGGGGTATAAGAATGGGTGTGCAAATTCATGTTTCCGCCGATAATGTCTGGAGGTTTTTCCAGGACAATAGAAAGCGACTGAAAGAAGAGATGGTCGCCATTGCGGAAAACGAAGATACAGAGTATACGGTTTATCTTACGGAGGAAGAAGGATATCCGCTCTTTGTTGTATGCCAAGGCGATGAAGATGCGGAATATGAAGAGCCCGCTTATCATGCAGATGATTGTAAAACCACCGTATCCAGGCTCTACTATACCTACCTTTTCCCGGTTGTTATCGACAGCGAAAAATCCTATCCAAAGGACGATGACCCGGAAGACGATGATGATTATATGACACCGCAGGAAATGAATGACAATATCTATGAGCGGGAAGATGAACTTCGGCTGGCGTTGTGCGATTTCTTGCAGGTTGTTTTGCAGGAAAAAGGAGATAGCCCGGACATCGAGGAAGAGTATGGCTCTGCAATGATAGATGAAATCCTGGACTATTTCCTGGAGTACCTTGGATTTGATTGTTGTCTTCCAGTATACCGACCGATGTTTATCACGGATGAAGATTCCGGGTGCGAGCTCTATACGGAGTTCCCATATGATTCCTGTGCTCCTGAAGGGGAGCTTGATGAAGTTGATAACGATGATGTTGACGGCGGCACAAAGTGACCGCCGTTTATGGCGAGGTGGCCGAGTGGTTTAAGGCAACGGTCTTGAAAACCGTCGGCGGTGATGAGCCGCCCGTGGGTTCAAATCCCACCCTCGCCGCCAAAATTGTAAATAAGGGGGCGCAGATATGCCTAATTGTTTGGACAGTTATCCTTGGCGTTCACTTAAAGGGTGTGGCGCTCTAGCTCCAGCCATGTTCAATCTGGGGGATTTCAGAAATGAGCGGTTGAAAGATGGAACACGGGTTCAATTCCGTATCATTGGATTTAACCACGATGTTACGAAGTCTGGATTGGTTGTTCCGATGACGTGGGAAATGGTTGACTGCTTACCAGAGCGTTATCCGTGGAACCGGCATGATACTAATGAAGGCTCTTGGGCCGCTACTGATTTGCGGCGAAATATGAATGAACCCGGCGGACGCATATACGAACTGATGCCGGATGAACTGCTTGAGGTTGTCACGCCGGTAATTAAGCTGACTGCCAATACTTTTGATGGTTCAAACGACATCATCGAAACAGAGGATAAGTTCTGGATAAAGTCGGAAAAGGAAACATTTGGGCGGTGCATTTATTCCGCTCCTGGAGAGGGTAAGTGGTATGAATACTACCGGCAGGAAGATGTTCCGGAAAGCCAATACGTCGTGCCCGGCAAGGTCGTTCGCTATCTGTATGAAGAGATTGGTATATTTGAAATAGGCGAGCATACCGAGATTTATCAGTACGCTCAGCGCAACAAGTCCCCGCCGGTAAGGCTTCGCCTCGGTGGCAGCCAGCAACCGTCCGATGACAAAATCGGTCACGGATACAAGTATCAGCAGGAAAAAATAGAGACCGCCGGTCTTGTAATAAAAATAAATCGAAAAGAGGGAGACATAGACCATGCGCAGCACGGGTGTCCGGCGCATGAAAGAGTAGAACAAAGTGAACCCTGCAAAGAGAAAAAGGAATATCCCGCTGCTGAATATCATCGGGCTGGCCGGATTGTATCGCAGCAATTCGGCAACGGCCTCCGTTATGCGGGAAATATCGACCATCTGTTCTCTGCAAGGGATTACTATTCCGCTGCGGCATCCGTCAGCCCCGTTTCCGCGCCCTCTTCGGCCGGTTCCTCCGTCCCTCGGCCGACATCGGATGAAGCAGCAGCCGTCTCCCCGCCTGCTGCCAAAGAAACGGCATTCCCGCCGGCATCCGGAACCTCTCCTCCCTGCACCCGCGCCGCAGAGACAGGCTGAGAATTCGAATTTCCATCCGGCGATACGAAGGGCATTCCCTCCTTCCGAACGCCGGGAGCAGCGCTGCCGTTACGCACCGCTCCGGCATCTGCCGTGGGCACGGAGAACTCCGTCCCTGCATCGTCGCCGAGACCGGAAGCGCCCATTATAGGTTCCTCAGCGCCATCGGAAGCCACGGCTTCGACGTCGCTCTCTCCATCGGCCGTCCCGAAAGAGAAGGCTCCGCCCGAGACCTCCCGCAGCCTGTCGGAGAGGCTGTCGTCGAGCAGCGTCCCCCGGCCGAGCAGAGTCGCCGCACGCCGCTTCTCCTCCTCCCGTCGTAGCTGCTCGGCACGCCGGGCCTTCTCGGCATCCTGCTCCCGAACGTTCTCCACCGCAGCATTGATGAATTTCACGAACTGTTCGGCGATGTATTTGCCTCCCGGATAACCGATATGGGTATAATCCTTCGCAGCCCAGTGGCGCTCCACGAATTTGGGCATCGAGTTGTTACCCCCCATGGCCTCGTACGTATTCCAGAAACCGACGCCGCACTCCTCGGCGGCACGCTCCTGCGTCTTCAGCATGGCCTTCACGGCAGGCATGGTGACGGCGGTACCGTTCTGCATGGTACTCCTGTCACCCACGCTCATGACCACGACGGCGCTGCCCGGAAAACACTGCTTTATGTAATTGATGATTTTGACAAGCTGTTTCTGGTAATAGCCGTAATCGGTCACATCCGCCGACATGGCATTCAGTCCGTATTGAAGGATAACCATGTCGTAATTCATGTATTCGTCGAACTCCCGATTGATGCGGTAATCCGTACCGAGCAGGGCGAGTCCGCTGTTGCTGCGTACCGAAAAATTGTGGACGCTGACGCCCACACTGTCTTCGAGCACCGCCCCGTAACCGATGAAACCGGCCGTATGGGAGAGATTTATCCGCAGCTCCGAAATATCGGGCCGGCCGATGAATATCCGCTGCACCTGTTCGCCCGAATCGGGGGCATAATTACGCCTTTCGTCGCCATTGACGGTAACCTCCAGCACTGTATGTTTCCGGTTGACGAAAAAGAGGGAGGCCGTATTGGTCTTCTCGATACGCCGACGGAACTGCACCCCCTTATACTCCGCCGAGGCGTTCTCCCCGGGAATGGAAAGCATTCCCGACACGAAAAACCACTCCTTATACTCCTCCGGCACGCTCTTGCGCTTTATCAGGTTGTAGTCGGTCCACCCCTCGTGATTGTGCGTCACCGTACCGCGGTATTTAGACAGAGGCGTGGAGAAAGGGACGAAGCCGACTCCGCTACCTCCGTATGCCATCTGCAGCTGTTCCCTCATATCGGCAGTAATGATATCGGCCTCGATGAAAGAATCGCCGAGCACCGCTATACGTACCGTACGTTCGTCGGCTTCGTATGCCAGCGCATGGTAGAAACGTGCCATCATCTGTTCGTCCGGACTGTAATCCGTTATTGGAACGATACCGGGCCCCTCCACACAGGGGACCGACAACCCCTCCGCATCGGTTCCGTCCTCGCCCGGAATTCCCTCCGGTCCCGTAACACCCGTGGCATCCACCACCTCCTGTACGGGCACGGGCTTGAAATCATCGAGGAACGACGTGTCGAGCAAATCCATATCGGAAACGGGCACGAGCCTTTCATCCTGAAAGGTCACGACATCCGAAAGGATATTGGCCCTTTTCACCACCACGTTTCCCACCCGGAAACTCGGAATGAACGAAACGCACAACAGCAGTATGATGACGAGCGAAGTGATATAAAACCCGCTTCTTGTATAATCCTTTGGCCCCGGCATACGATTCTAAGGTATAACGTCGACAAAGATAAGAAAAAGAAAGATTGGCGCACTATCCGTTGTCCGCCTATTATCGCCCCGAACCCTTTCGGTATCGCACCGTTCACGGAACTGTCCCGCAGGCAGAACCGACTGCCCGAAACCGGAAAGCACCGCACCGGCCGCATGCCATCCAATCCGCCGGTGCACCCGACATGCGCTACAACAAGGAAACACCGGACACAAGCACAGGATACCAGCCCCGATTCCGTCCCCGGTCCGCATAAGCAGCCTCCAGCCCGAAGCGTGCATCGCACGACACACATTCCGTCAGATACGCACAACGACACAGACAAACCCGACAACGGTCGTCATGTCCTGCCCGCAGGCAACCGCCAAACGCCTCCCGGCCGGACCGCACGAAAAAAGGCGGCGCCTTCAAAGCGCCGCCTTCATATCATATCTTTTCTGCTCGATTAGAGAGCCTGGAACTCAGGAGAGTTGAAGAGCCTTGCAAACTCAACATCGGTCTTGGCAGCCTCCCGGAGCGACGGTTTGAGAGCAATAGCGTTGCGCAGATAGCTGATAGCACCCTGGCTGTCGCCCTCCCTCATGGCTATGATAGCACGGAGATATTCGGAATCCGCACACTTGCAGTTGCCGAGAGCCTGTTTCGCATTCGCATAGTTGCCGTTCAGCACCTCCACCACAGCAAGGTTGTACCCTTCGAGGTCGCGGGTTGCTACCACGTAGTCGCCTTCCTGGAGAGCAACGAGTCCTTTGTTCATCTGAGCCTCCTTGCTGTTGAGTGCAGAGAGGTACTTCTTGGCAGATTCGAGGTCGCCCTGTGCGATGGCCACGGCTGCGAGGTTGTTGGTCACCGTCGGGTTGCCGTTGATACGCGCAGCCTTGTCGATAGCCTGCTTTGCACCGGCTACATCGCCGTTCATCATCAAAGCGACTGCCAGGTTGTTGTAAGCGGCCACGTCGTTGTACTTCTCGGCTGCCATCCTATAAGCGGCAATCTTCTTGGCCGGGTCGTTGATAAGCGTAGCGCCGTAAAGTATCTCATCGAGTCTGAGGCTGCCGTCCTTGGACTGAATGGCGGCCACAATCTCCTCGTCGCTGAGGCCTACTACATCGGCCGAAGCAACGAGCTGGGTACGGCGAAGTTCCGGAAGAATCTTGGTCTTGAGCTCGTTATATACGGCGGAAAGGTTCTTGATTTCCTGTTCGCGGCGTGCGGAGGAATCGTACATCGAAAGCACCTGAAGGATAAGGTCCTTGTCGGCGATATCGGAAGCGGCAACCAGTTCGCGGAAGCCTTCCCAGTCTTCACCGTAAGCGGCTGCGTCGTACTGTACGTCGATACCCTTGAGGTTCTCCTTGATAGCCTTTTCACCGCTCTTGCTGCGCTCTGCGGAGAGTTTCTGGTTGAAGTTCTCCGGACCGTCGGGCGATGCGTAACCCTTTGCATAAACGGTTCCCATCGTCACATCCTCGGCAGCGGAGTTCTCACGCACGAATGCCTCGAAAAGTTTCACCTGCTCCAGGGAGAGCTGGTTCTTGCGCACTACCGGGCTGTTTATCTGATAATGGATATCGGCCTCGCCGGTAACAGTCCTGACTCTCTTGAAGTTGTGGTCCATAAGAATCATGTAGGGCATATCGGCCAGCGACTGTACGGTGCTGATACCCTGCGCAACCACTACGGAGCCGAAGTCGCCGAAAGTTTTGAACTTGTCACGACGGCACTGGTCGGCCGTACGGCCCTCCACGCGGAGAACGAGCGTCGAAAGATTGGCCCTTTCGTCATACGGGAAAACGACCTTCTGCGTAAATACGCCACCATTCTTCCACGAAACCGGGGTGTAGTTGTCCCTTACGTCCTCGCCCTGGAAATATTTCGGGGTGCCTGCAACCTCGCCGCCCTCGAACACGAGCACCGGGGTTACCTTGAGAATCATTTCCTCATAGAAGTACTTCTTGGGGAAAGTATAAGTGATATCGGCTTCAACGGTCTGTCCCTTAAGCGCAAGCACCTCGGGAGTCGCGTAAGCGTCTATCTTGCCGACATTCTTCTGCATCTTGTTGTACGGATTACATCCGACGAGCAGAACCATCATTGTGGTAAGCGCCAGGCCCACCTGAGCTAATCTTCTCATAATTAATGTATTAAGATAGTTTGTTATTATTTATTGCATCTCTTTTCCCACACGACTAAACGGCGTTAGTAAAGCAAAAATAAGAATATATTTTATTTCCGCATAATTTTCACCTACAATTCTTTCTTTGCCCGACGGAAGTTAAAAACGACACGCTTTCCCGGCAATCCTTCCGTTCGGTTCGAATCAGGCGTCAAAAACTATACCATTCATTTCTTATGTTCACGCCTTTCATGCTTGCCGTCGCGTTTTTCGGACCTCTCTCCCCGGTCGCGCCGTTCACGCTTTTCGGGCTCTTCGTAACCCTCCGGTTTCGGGAGCAGTGCCTTGTGGGAGAGTTTGAGCTTGCCGGTCTTGGGGTCCATGCCTATCAGCTTGACCTCTATCATGTCGCCCTCCTTGAGACCGGTCTCGTCCATCGTCTCGAAACGTTTGTAGTCTATCTCGGAGATGTGCAGGAGCGCATCCTTGCCGGGAAGTATCTCCACGAAAGCGCCGAACGCTACGATGGAGCGTATCTTGCCGTTATAGACCTCGCCCACCTCGGGAACGGCCACGATGGCCTTGATACGGGCGAGCGCGGCATCCATACCCTCCTTGTTCTCGCCGAAAATATCCACGATACCCTTGTTGTCCTCCTCGGTGATGGTGATGGTCGTACCGGTCGTCTTCTGGATTTCCTGAATGACCTTGCCGCCCGGGCCGATAACGGCTCCGATGAAGTCGGACGGAATGGTAATCTGCACGATACGCGGTACGAACGGACGGAAGTCCTCGCGCGGTTCGGCTATCGTGTCGGTCAGTTTGTCCATAATGTAGAGACGGCCTACGCGGGCCTGTTCGAGGGCTTTGGCCAGCACCTCATAGGAGAGGCCGTCCACCTTGATATCCATCTGCGTGGCGGTGATGCCGTCACGCGTACCGGCAACCTTGAAGTCCATGTCGCCCAGATGGTCCTCATCGCCGAGAATATCGGACAGGATGGCATACTTGTCCGATTCGGAGTCGGAAATAAGCCCCATGGCGATACCCGAAACCGGTTTCTTGAGTTTCAGCCCCGAATCCATGAGTGCCAGTGTACCGGCGCATACGGTAGCCATCGACGACGAACCGTTCGATTCGAGGATGTCCGAAACGACGCGCACGGCGTAGGGGTTCTCCTCGCCCAGCGGAACCATCGGCTTCAGGG
>ERZ779885.4009-NODE-4009-length-11844-cov-4.825685_pt1 | contig 11844 bp, 7 predicted proteins | sample MGYA00511554_ERZ779885 | MGnify/ENA primary metagenome ERZ779885 (study PRJEB29588, sample SAMEA2160998) | human gut metagenome | biome: human gut; feature: human-associated habitat; material: faeces | place: Denmark | collected 2008/2010 ... | reverse complement strand
AGCGCCTGCAGCATAGAGCAGGCATCCCGGCAGGCAGCCCGATTGGTACCCGTATCGGTGCGGCCGGTATGGCCGGTGCGGCGGCGGAGGGGGCGGAGGCGGACGATGAAAACCCGGACCTCCGGATCCTCTGAAATGGCCGAAGCCTCGCGGACGCGGTCCTCCGGGGCCTCCCGGTCCCGGTCTGCCGAAGCCTCCCGGCCTTCCGGGTCCCCGTGGTCCGCCGAATCCTCCTGGCCTTCCCGGTCCTCCCGGGCCTCGCGGTCTTGGCATAAAGAACCCTCCTTTGCATCTGTCCTGTTGGTTTCATTGTATCAGCTTTCGCCGGGAAGAACAAGACAAAGCAGAGGGATTTTGGGCGGCTTTCCGCATGAACAGCAGCTTTGCTTCTGACTGCAGCCCATGTCCAAAGAACACGCGCGCAAATTGTCTGCGGAAATTACACGGGCCAGGAGACGGGAGCGTTGCGATCGCAGACGAGATGATCGTCCTGTACGAAGAGCTCGACGACCTGCACAACAGCCATGTTGCGCTGCTGGTCGGTGAAGTCGGCGGGATGGTTGCCGTCCTCCGGGAGCTCGCATGCGTAGGGGTGGCAGAAGTAGAACAGGAAGGCCCGATAGTCCCGCACCACAACGTCCGCATGGTGACCGAGTCCGACGTCCATCGGGCGTGTTCCGGAATGCTCGAGAAGGTTCGGGCAGCGTGTCCAATGCGTACAGTCATCCGAGGAGTACACGGCCAGTCCGCTCCAGAAATCGGAAATCATCCAGATTTTTCCGCCGAGAGAAAAGACGTTCGGCCCTTCCTGCGCACAGTCGGAAACCTCCTCGCCAAGAACCTCCCAGCGGTGCAGATCACGGCTGACGGCGGCATAGGTGTGACTTTCGCGGTTTTCGTCCTTGTACCACATTTTAAAAAGACCGGGCTCCGTTTCATACACGCACGCGTCGATGACACGGGCGGAGTGAAGGTCAACATCGCCGAGAAATTCCCAGTCCCACAGGTTCTGCGAGACATAGTGCAGCATCCGGCGCGGATGTTCCCAGTCGGTCGGAATGCCGGTGATGTAGGATACATACATGTGATACGCTCCCTGCGCCCAGAGAATTTCGGGAGCCCAGAAGGTATTGTGGCCGCGCTCAATATCAAGACCCTCCAGTGTACCTCGGTAGAGCCATTTGGCTCCGTCCTCGCTGACGGCGACGCCGATTTTTGTACCATGGACCCAGGAGACGCCCACCGCTGTGTCGGTTGCCCGGCGCTGGGTATAGAACAGATACCACTGCTTTTCCTCCCGGTTCCAGATGACCGTGGGATCGGTCGGGCAGTCGTAGATGGGGTCGCGGTACAGGGGGGCGGGAAGAAGAATTTCACGATTCATAGGGGAGGCTCCTTTCGTTTTCTGTCTCTTGACGAGTCCGGCGCGGGACAGCCCACAATGGCCGGAACTGCGGCTGCGGCGAAAAGTATTATACATCGCGTTTTTTACAAGTGACTGCAGCGCGGGAGAGGAGAAGCGTGCTTTGACGGATGTTGAAATATCAGCTGACAGTTCCGCAGATTCTTACACGTCGTCTCCGCAGCAGATCCGCACGCCGCCGCACGTTGCGCAGTGCATGACCATGCCGCCGAACCATTCCTCCTGCCGGATCTCGGCTGAGCCATCAAGAATTGACGCACAGAGGGCGGCGCAGGTGGGCAGGACGTGCGGCGGCGTCGGCAGGCATTCCGGCGCTCCCGCGTAGCCCAGATGACCGTTCCAGTTCTGATCAAAGCGATCCTGCAGCCGCAGCAGGCGGTCAAAATAGGCGGCCGCGCTTTGGAGGGACCGGGAGGAAAGCCCGAGATTCACGTTGCATGCGTCGCCGGAAAACAGGATGCGGTTTTTAGCGTCCAGCAGGCAGACGGAGCCCGGCGTGTGTCCCGGCGTTCCGATGACTTCGAGCGTGCGGCCGCCGAGATCAAACACAAAGCCGTCCGTGAGAGGGACAAGTTTTGGCAGGGGCTCAAGCGGGTGCACGGCGTCCGGATCGTATTCATAAACCTGAAAGGAGCCCTGTTCGCCGAGCATCCGGTTGTAGCCGCGGATTTCGTCTGCGTCCAGCTCCGGCACAGCCGGAAAATCATCGGGATGCAGGTAGATCCGATCAAACCAGCCGATGCCTCCGGCGTGGTCAGGATGGCAGTGCGTCAGCATGACGTCGAGCGGCTTGTCCGTAAAGCGGCGTACCAGTGCGGGGAGGTCGGTCAGGCCGCAGCCCGTGTCTATGAGCAGTGCGCGCTTGCTGCCGACGGCGAGGTACATCGCCGCGAGACCAAATTCGTTGATGGCATATGTGTCCGGCGCAATTTCCGAAACAAACGGTTCTCTGATTCCCATGATCGTTCTCCTTTCCTGTGTCCGGTCCAGCTGTCCGGGCCTGTATCGGACGTCCTTTTTCAGTATACAGGAAGGATTCGCGGCTGGCAATTTTTTTGACGCGCTTTTGACGCGCCAAGGGGGATGTTCTGAGACTTTTGTTCACCTGTCAGGGGGAAGGAATAAGGAGAGAGAAAAGTACAGTGAAAAATTGCTCTCTTTTCGGGGATTGATTGACATTTCAAAGAGAGGTTTCTATAATATTTTCATGTAAATGAAAAATGATGATCGCACGGGCCGGATGAGGCGCAATGTCTTGTCCGGCCGCGCGGGCAAGCAAGGAAAGCAGCGAGGGAGGACAATGACTATGGAAGCATCGTTTTATCAGGAAAACCGGAAGGCATTGCTGGATTTTCTGCCGGATCATTCCGCCGCGGTTCTCTTTTCCGGGAATGCGCCGCGCCAGTCGGCGGACGCTTACTATCCTTTTTTCTGCAGCCGGAATTTTCTCTACCTGACCGGCGTCGATTTTGCCGGCCTTGTACTGTTCCTGCGCAAAAACGGGGACAGCGTGACGGAGAGCCTTTATATCCTGCCGCACGACGCGATGAAGGAGCGCTGGACGGGCCGCCGTCCCACGGCGGAGGAGGCCAGACGCAAGTCCGGTATTGAGGATATCCGCTATGTGGAGAGCTTTGAGGAAGATTTCCGCAGGGCGGCCGTCAACGGAGAGGTGGAAACGCTCTGGCTCGATTTGTTCCTGCATACCCTGGACGAGGTGCCCGGCGAGACGCACCGCTTCGCGGAAAGCGCCGCGAAGCGCTATCCCGGCGTGCAGGTGCGCAGTCTGCTGCCGCAGCTGCGCCGCCAGCGTACGTTCAAAAAGCCATGTGAGATTGCGGCCATGCGTCAGGCGATGACGGTGACGAAGGCCGGTATCCTCGCGATGATGAAGGCGTCGCGTCCCGGCATGTACGAGTACGAATACAAGGCGGAGTTTGACCACGCCCTGACGAGCCGCGGCGTGCTGACGCCCGGCTTCCCGTCCATCATCTCCGCGGGCGAGAACAACTTCTGCATTCATTATTACGGTTATACCGGCCAGGCAAAGGATGGCGATATGGTGCTCAACGATGTGGGCGCCTGCTGGGACAACGAAGTCAACGACGTTTCCCGCGGCTGGCCGTGCAACGGCAAGTATACCGCGGAGCAGGCGGCGCTCTATCGCTGCGCGTACAATACCTCCCAGTACATGTTCTCGATTTTAAAGCCCGGACTGCCGATGGCTTCCGTCGATCAGACGGCAAGGCGGTACTGCTATGAGCAGCTCAAGTCGATCGGCAAGCTCAGCTCCTACGATGAAATCGGCAAGTATATGTGGCACGGCGGCGCGCATCACGTCGGCTTCGACGTACACGACGAGGTCGACATGACGCATCCTCTCGCGCCCGGCATGGTGTTCTGCGTGGATATCGGCATCTATGACGAGGACAGCGGTATCGGCTTCCGTCTCGAGGATAACTGCCTCATCACGGAGACCGGCTGCGAAAACCTCTCCGCCTCGATCCCGAGAAAGCTTGAGGATATCGAGGACGCGATGGCGAATAAGGGCTGAGACATACCGAGCGAATGAGGAGGAAGCAGGATGGACGGTCTTTCCGTATTCAATATCCAGCGGTACAGCATCCACGACGGGGACGGCATCCGCACAACAATCTTTTTTAAGGGCTGCCCGCTGCGCTGTGCCTGGTGCCACAATCCGGAGAGCTGGAACGCCGCTCCGGAGCTGATGTGGGACGGCGATAAGTGTACGCAGTGCGGGGCGTGCGAGGCTGTCTGTCCGCACGGCGCGGCCCCGGCGGAAAAGGGGAGAATCGACCGCTCGCTGTGCGCCGCCTGCGGGGTGTGCGTGACAGCCTGTGTGAACGGAGCCCGGCAGCTTTCCGGGTATCGCCGTACGCCGGAGGAGCTTCTTGCGGCGGTCCGGCGGGACGCCATGTTTTATGAGGAATCCGGCGGCGGTGTGACGCTTTCAGGCGGCGAGGTGATGGCCGCGGAGCCATTCTCCGAGGTGGCGCGGCTGTGCCGTCTCCTGCGCGGGGAGGGGATCAGCGTCTTTATCGATACGTCCGGCATGGCGCCGTTTGAGCGCTTTGAGCAGCTCCTCGGCGATGTGGACTGCTTCCTCTATGACATCAAGGCGATGGACCCGGAAAAGCATAAGAAATGGATCGGCGCGGACAACGCGCTGATTCTGGAAAACCTGCGGCGGCTGAGCCAGTGCGGCGCGCGGATTCGTCTGCGCCTGCCCATCGTAGACGGCGTCAACGCGGAGCCGGAGGACATTTTGCCTGTGATCGGGCTGCTGCGGCAGGGCGTGCGGGCGGAAAGAATTCATCTTCTGCCGTACCATGAGTTTGGCAGGGAAAAATTTGAACGGCTTGGACGCGGCTCCGAGCCGTTCCGCGTGCCGTCGAAGGAAAAGCTTGAGAGCCTGGCGGAGCTGTTCCGGCAGGCCGGTTATCCCCAGGTGGTCATCGGCGGCTGAACGATGAAACGGAGTTTACCTGAAGCGGTTTTGAACAAATGAGAAGGAAAGGGTGGAATTTTGACCATGGCAGAGCAGGAAAAAACGGTCCGCGAGCAGCACGGGGCGACGGAGCGTGTGCGCAGACTGCGCGAGGAGAGTCTCAACACGCAGCCCCGTATTTATATGGAGCGCGCCGTGCTCGAGACGGAGGCGTATGAGAAATACGAGGGGACGGTGTCCGTTCCGGAGCTGCGCGCGCTGACGCTGCGTCATTTCTTCGAGAATAAATCCATTTCGATTCATAAAGGCGAGCTCATTGTCGGTGAGAAGGGCGACGGCCCGCAGTCCGCGCCGACCTTCCCGGAGCTTTGCTGCCACACGCTCGAGGATATGAAGATCATGGATCAGCGCGAACTGATCCGCTTCGCCGTCTCGGAGGAGGATCTGCGGATCCAGAAAGAAAAGATCATTCCCTACTGGGAGAAGCGCTCCATCCGCCACAAAATTCTGAGCAGCATGAGCGAAGAGTGGAAGGCGGCCTATGAGTGCGGCATCTTCACGGAGTTTATGGAGCAGCGCGGCCCCGGCCATACAGTCGGCTCGAACAAGATTTATCAGAAGGGCCTGTCCGACTATCAGGAGGATATCCGCCGCGCCATGGATTCCCTCGACTTTATCCACGACAGGGAAGCCCTGCACCGGAAAGAGGAGCTTTCCGCCATGTACATTGCCTGCGAGGCCGTTATGATTCTCGGCAGACGCTATGAGGAGCTTGCGCGCAAGATGGCCGCGGAGGAGACCGATCCCCGGTGGAAGGCCGATCTGCTTACCATTGCGGAGAACTGCGCCGTCGTGCCGGCCCATAAGCCGCAGACCTTCCATCAGGCGCTGCAGATGTACTGGTTTGTGCATCTGGCTGTGACGAGCGAGCTCAACCCCTGGGACTCCTACAGCCCCGGCCGCCTCGATCAGCATGTGATTCCGTTCTATCGCGCCGACGTCGCCGAGGGACGCTTGACGCGCGATCAGGCGCTCGAGCTGCTTGAGTGCCTCTGGGTCAAGTTCAACAACCAGCCCGCCCCGCCGAAGGTCGGCGTGACGCTCAAGGAGAGCGGTACCTATACCGATTTTGCGAACATCAACACCGGCGGCATCACGCCGGACGGCAGAGACGGCGTCAACGAGGTCAGCTATCTGATCCTCGACTGCATGGACGACATGAAGCTGCTCCAGCCGAGCTCCAACGTGCAGATCAGCCGCAAGACCCCGACGAAGTTCCTGCTGCGTGCATGCGAGATCAGCCGCAAGGGTTGGGGCCAGCCCGCGTTTTACAACACGGAAGCGATTGTGCAGGAGCTGCTTGCCGCAGGCAAATCGCTCGAGGACGCCCGCCGCGGCGGTACAAGCGGCTGTGTTGAGACGGGCGCGTTCGGCAACGAGGCGTACATTCTTACGGGCTACTTTAACCTGCCGAAGATCCTGGAGCTGACGCTCTATAACGGCTACGACCATGTGGCGGGCCGTCAGCTCGGATTGCAGCTTGGCAGCGCGGAGGACTTCCATTCCTACGAGGAGCTCCTTGACGCGTTCCACAAGCAGATTGACTATTTCCTCGATATCAAGGTCCGGGGCAGCAACATCATTGAGAGCATTTACGCGAATTATATGCCGGTGCCGTTCCTTTCCGTCATCACAAACGACTGTATTGCGACGGGCAGGGACTATAACGCCGGAGGCGCGCGCTACAACACGAGCTACCTGCAGGGCGTCGGCATCGGCACGGTGACGGACAGCCTCGCGGCCATCCGCTATCAGGTGTACGACAAGAAAAACGTCGCGATGAAGGATTTGCTCCGCGCCCTGCGCGAGGATTTTGCCAACGATCCGCAGCTGCTGAACCTCGTGCAGAACCATACGCCGAAGTACGGCAACGACGACGACTATGCCGACGATATCATGCAGAGCGTATTTGAGTACTACCGTGACGCCGTCACGGGCCGTCCGAACCAGCGCGGCGGTACATACCGCGTCAACATGCTTCCGACGACGTGCCATGTCTATTTCGGTGAGGTCATGCTCGCGAGCGCGAACGGCCGCCGTGCCCATAAGCCTGTGAGCGAGGGCATTTCCCCGGACAAGGGAGCCGACACGAACGGCCCGACGGCGGTGCTGCGCTCCTGTGCAAAGATGGATCACCTGAGCACGGGCGGCACGCTGCTGAACCAGAAGTTCACCCCGTCCGTCGTTGCAGGCGAGGACGGACTTCGCCAGATGGCGAATCTGATCCGGGCCTACTTCAACATGGACGGCCACCACATCCAGTTCAACGTGATTGATCGCCAGACGCTCCTTGACGCCCAGGCTCACCCGGAGGAGTATAAGGATCTCATTGTCCGCGTGGCAGGCTACAGCGATCATTTCCGCAATCTGAGCCGCGCGCTTCAGGATGAAATCATTGCCCGCACGGAACAGTCGTTCTGCTGAGAGTTCCCCGGCAAGCACGGAAAAATTCCTCCGTCCGGCCTGTGGCCGGGACGGTCCGCGCAAAAGCGGCGGAAAACGGGAACCCACGGTGCGCGGGACAAGGCAGTATGCTCTCATATGCAGTGTGCATGCAAAGGGACTGCCGTACAAATCCCCCTTTCCAAAAGAGACACATCAAAAGGGGCTGTTGCAAAAGGAAAACGCAAGAGCGATCTGCATGAGAACGCAAGAGCAATTTGCACAAGGAATTCAAAACAGGTAATGAAAATCGGCCCTCGAGAGAAGCGGTTCTGCTTTTCTCGGGGACCGATTTTCTGCATGATTTTTTGTAAGGCTATTTGCAACAGCCTCTTGTTTTTATTTCACGCCAATTCCTACGGGCTGATGGTTTTCGTTTCACACGGTTTTCCCGCAGGCCGCCGCGTTTTTGGCGGCAGACATCTTCTTCCCTCAGTAAACGCCCAGAAAGGACAGCGTAGGGCAGACCCTTGCATCCTCGATGCACAGTGCCAGTTCCCGCACGGGTGGGAGCGTGAGCGGAACAATCTTCTTGTGTCCCACGGTTGTGCCCCGGTACACCGTCTGCCAGGCTCCGTCTATTTTGGCCTCCACGGAGAAGCGCTCGATGCGCTGGCTCAGCCGAATGTTCTCCTTGAGCACCATCCGCCGGGGCTGCACGTTTTCGGGCCATGTCATCGCGATCCGGCAGGTGCAAATGCCGTCCCTTGGTTGGAACCATGTATCATACGAGTCCTCCCGCACGGCCTCGATCGGGTGCTCCGGCAGTTCCTCCCCGCAGGAGAGGGACGCGCCGTTCAGCAGGTTGACAGCGTACGTTTCCCGCAGATACCGGCCGAACTCCCGCAGCCGCGCAACGTCCTCTTTGTGCAGCAGGCCGTCGGTGTCCGGGGGAATGTTCAGCAGGAATGTGGCGTTGCCTCCCGCGGCGTTTTCGTAGATCGAGACGAGCTGTTCCAGAGGTTTGACCTGCCCGTCCTCCTCCGTGTGGTAGAACCAGCCGGGGCGAATGGAGGTGTTGACCTCCGCCGGGTACCAGATCAGCTCCAGCTCATTTTCGAGAACCGCCCGGCTGCCAAGGTCGAGGTCGGAGGCGGAAAGTTTCCGCTGCCGGAACTCGTCGCTGTCCTCCTGCTGGCTGTCCGCGGCAATTTTCTCTGTATCCCTGGTGCGCTTCGGTACGACGCTCCACTCGCTCGGACGGGTGACGCCGGCCTCGTTGCCGCACCAGCGCACGTCCGGCCCGCAGACGGAAATACAGGCGTTTGGCTGCAGCCTGCGCACTGTCTCATAATAGCGGTTCCAGTCGTAGAACTGTTTTTTCCGTTCGGCCCTTCGCCGCACGCTCCGTCAAACCATACGCAGAAGATTTCTCCGTAGCCGGTCAGAAGCTCTTCGAGCTGATGCACAAAATAGTCGTCATACGGTGTTCCCGTGCCGTACAGCGGGTTGTGGCGATCCCAGGGCGAGAGGTAAACGCCGAAGGCCAGACCGGCCTTGCGGCAGGCGTCGGAGGCTTCGCGCACAACGTCGCCCCGGCCGTTCCGGAACGGGCTGGCCGCGACGGTATGGTCCGTGTACCGGCTCGGCCACAGGCAGAAGCCGTCGTGATGCTTGCAGGTGAGAATCATGCCCTTCATTCCCGCTTCGCGGATCGCCTCGGCCCATTGATCGGCGTCAAGCCTTTCCGGACGGAAGATAGAGGGAGATTCCGTTCCGTCTCCCCACTCCCGGCCGGTAAAGGTGTTTACCGTGAAATGGATAAAAGCGTAAAATTCGAGCTCCTGATGGCGCAGTTGGCGCTCCGAGGGCACAATCCGCACCAGACGCTGATCCAATGCAGCGTTCATAAAGAATTCCTCCCTTGCCTGCTTATCGTTCCGGATTCTGCCGGCAGCGCTTGCCATATCGCTTGGCTGGGTGAGCATAAGGATTGTTATCCCCCATGACAGCAGCCCTCCGCGTCAAAATTGCCTGGAAGCGGATGGCTTCCTGCGCTGTTTTTCGGAAGCCTCCTGCTCCGGAAAAATCCGGTGGTATCTCTTGCTTTCAAATAAAGCTATAGCCCTGATCTTTCTATACCACAGAATCGCAAAAAAGAAAAGAGGAGGACGCTTTTTATTCCGCGGGGAGACGATTTTTCACGCCGCGTTGTTCTCCTCCGGCGCCGTTCGGGCTTTCTTTCCGCCGCGCTTTTTCCAATGCAGCAGCAGGGCGGAGTTGGCAATCACGAGCACAGAGCCCGCATTATGGACCAGCGCCCCGACGACCGGGCTGAGCGTGCCGGCGATGGCCAGAGCAATGGCAAGAAAGTTGAGCGCCATAGAGAATGTCATGTTGAGCTTGATCGTCGTCATCATTCTCCGCGAGAGGGCGATGAGATGCGGCAGCTCCCGGACCTCGTCGTCGACCAGCGCAATATCCGCCGCCTCCACGGCAATGTCGCTGCCGACGCCGCCCATCGCGATACCGACCCGCGCCGTTTTCAGGGCGGGCGCGTCGTTGACGCCGTCTCCGACCATACACACGGGCTCGCCTTTCTGCTGGTATTCTCCGATGCAGCGCAGCTTATCTTCCGGCAGACAGCCGGCGCGCACCTCCTGAATGCCGAGCCGGGCCGCAATGGCCTGCGCCGCGTTCTCGTGGTCGCCCGTCAGCAGGACGGGCCGCACGCCGAGGGAAGACAGTCCCGCAATGGTCGCCGCGCTCTCGGGACGAAGAGTATCGGAGAGTGCGAGGAAGCCCGCGAACACCCCGTCAACGGCGAGATAAATCGCCGTGCAGCCCTTTGCCAGAAAGTCCTTTGCCTCATCCGGCACGTCAAACGCAACACCCCGGTCGCGAAGGAGCGCCGGATTTCCCGCCAGGACGCGCTGTCCCTCCACAGCCGCCTCCACGCCGCGCCCGGGAATCATGGTGAAGTCCTCTGCGGCGGGCAGGAGGCCGTCCTCCTCCTTTTTCCAGCACTCGACGACTGCCTTGCCCAGCGGATGCTCGGACAGGCGTTCCGCCGAGGCCGCCAGCCGGTACAGCGCCGTACCGCTCAGTGCGGGGGAGAGGCTCTTGACTGCAACGACCCGCGGCGTGCCGCGCGTGAGTGTGCCTGTCTTATCAAAGCAGACGAGCCTAACCCCGGCGAGGCGCTCCAGCGCGTCGCCTTCCCGGACAAGAAAGCCGTGCTTCGTGGCGTTGCCGATGGCCGCCATGATGGCCGTCGGCGTGGCGAGGACGAGGGCGCAGGGACAGAACACAACGAGGATCGTCACGGCCCGGATGATTTCTCCGGTAAAGAGCCATGTCAGCGCGGCTGCCGTCAGGGCAATCACGACGATCCACGTCGCCCAGCGGTCAGCCAGCCCGACAATCTTCGCTTTCCCTGCGTCTGCCGACTGTACAAGCCGGATCATGCGCTGGATAGAGCTGTCCTCGCCGACACGCGACGCGCGCATCGTGAATGCGCCGAACTGGTTGACCGTGCCGCTCGACACCTCGTCCCCCGCGCTCTTGTCCACGGGCAGCGATTCGCCTGTCATGACAGCCTGGTTGATCGACGTCTGGCCGGAGAGGATCACACCGTCCACCGGCACGCTCTCGCCCGGCAGAACGCGGAGCACGTCGCCCACCCGGACCTGATCCGCGGGGACGATGGTTTCCGTTTCGCCGTGAAGAATCCGCGCCGTTCGCGGCGTTAGATGCACAAGCTTCTCAATACCTGCCCGCGCCCGGGCGACCGTCAGTTCTTCCAGCAGCGCGCCGAGCTGCATGATGAACGCGACCTCGCCCGCCGCGAATGTTTCTCCGATGCACAGAGACGCGATGAGCGCCAGGGAGACGAGCACGTCCGCCTTCATGTCGAAGACCGTCACGAGACCGATCACGGCCTCAAGGATGATCGGCAGGCCGCACAGCACGATGGCGATCCACGCGATGTCGAAGGGGAACGGCTGTATGCCGAACAGACTGCACAGCACCGCAGCGCCCGAGACGGCGAGCAGCACGACGTCCTTTTTGATGCCGCCGATCCCGAGCAGCTCCTCGAGTTTTTCCATGAAAGCTTTCATACCCTGCCTCTTTTCTTCCGGGCGGCACGTTTTTCGCCTGGCGCGTCCTGCACTTTCTCCGGCCCGTTTTTGGCTTGACGGGGTCCGTGCTTTTCCCGGTCTGTTTTTCATCCCGTTCCCGAAAGTTTCTTCCATGGATGCGCAGCTGCGTATGGCAGTGCACCAAACCCATGAACCGCGGTATGACCGCAAAGTCCCCGGAGAACAGGAAGCAAAACTATTATACCTATAGGGGTATATGTTGTCAAGAGGATACGCTCCCTTGCCACACCGCCGCTCGAGGGCCGCCTCTCAAGGCAAGAAAAGCATATGCCGGAGTTTGGAGAGGAACCGTAGCGGCGACGGTATGCCGGGCCTGTCAAAATCAGCCGCGGATCATCCGGATCCGC
>ERZ779885.4006-NODE-4006-length-11850-cov-4.872064_pt1 | contig 11850 bp, 11 predicted proteins | sample MGYA00511554_ERZ779885 | MGnify/ENA primary metagenome ERZ779885 (study PRJEB29588, sample SAMEA2160998) | human gut metagenome | biome: human gut; feature: human-associated habitat; material: faeces | place: Denmark | collected 2008/2010 ... | reverse complement strand
CCCCGCGAACGCCATTCCCTGCTCCACGACAAACACGGCCGCCGTCGCGCCGAGGGCGACGGTGAGCAGCCCCTTGTCCTTATAGGCAAGCAGGATGGCGACAAGCAATCCTGCCGCCGCGCTCCATCCGCTCGCCGTCGACGACAGAATCGCCGGGAAGGTCATTGCGGAGAGGACGGCGTACGGCACATAGGCCAGAAATGACTGGATGAACTGATTCGTGATCTTCCTGCGGAACACCACGAGCGGCAGCATGCGCACCACATAGGTGACAAGCGCCATGATCAGCACACCGGTCAGCACATAGGCATAGTTGATCATGTCTGCGCCTCCTTTGCCACGGGATAGCGCAGGGCCGCGAGCGCGCTGGCCGCGACGGCGCAGATGATGATGACCCAGCCGCTCGAAAGGAGATTGAGCCCGGGCGTGAAGGTAAACAGGCACGACAGCGCGCCCGCAAGCAGCACCACACGCAGAATCGGCTTCGACGTGCGCGCGGGCGGAATAATGATCGCAATGAACATGCCGTAGATCGCGATGCCAAGCGCACTGCGGAGCGATTCCGGCAAAATCCCCGTGGCCGCCGCGCCGAGGAAGGTACCGAGCGCCCAGCCGCAATACGGGGTGAGGATCAGCCCCGAGAAGTAACGGGCGTTGATCTCCCCCTTCTGCTGCATTGCGACGGCGAAAATCTCGTCCGTCACACCGAAGGAAAGCACCCAGCGCTGCAGGTTCGTCATGGCCGCGTCGACCTTCTGCGAGAGCGAGAGCGACATGAGCATATAGCGGATGTTGATGACAAACGTCGTCACGGCAATCTCGATGTACATGCCGCCCGACAAAATCAGGGCCGTGCCCGCCACCTGCCCCGCGGAGGTCAGGTTCGTCATCGAGATAAGCAGCGCCACCCAGACAGGCAGGCCGCCCTGCGTTGCCATCATCCCGAAGGCGAAGGAAACGCTGATGTAGCCGAGACAGATCGGCAGGCCGTCTTTCAGGCCCTTGCGAAATGTGAGCTGTTCTGACATGATTTTCAGTCCCCGGCAAAAGCAAGCCCGGCGGCGCAAAAGCCTCCGGGCTGCCCGTGTAGTTTTGGAATCAGGGTAAAGCGCCCCCGTCCTTTCGGACGGCGGGCGCGCGGTCTCAGAGCGACTCGCAGACGAGCGTTCCCATTTCCTCACAGGAAACGAGAGGCATTCCCTCGGTGCAGATGTCGGCGGTGCGGCCCTTCTCGAGCGCCTTCGAAACAGCCGCCTCGATCGCGTCCGCGGCCTCGGCCTCGCCGAGCGAATACCGCAGCATCATCGCGGCCGAGAGGATAGTGGCAAGCGGGTTCGCCTTGCCGGTGCCGGCGATGTCCGGGGCGGAGCCGTGGATCGGCTCATACAGGCCGGATTTGCCGCCGCTCAGGCTGGCGCTCGCGAGCATGCCGATGCTGCCGCTGATCATGGAGGCCTCGTCGGAGAGGATATCGCCGAAGATGTTCGAGGTGACAATCACGTCGAACTGGCCGGGATTGCGCACAAGCTGCATCGCGCAGTTGTCGACATACATGTGGGAGAGCTCCACATCCGGGAACTCCTCGTCGCGGATGCGGGTGACGGTCGCACGCCACAGGCGGGAGCTCTCGAGCACGTTCGCCTTGTCGACGCTGCACACGCGGCTCTTTCTCTTTCTGGCCATCTCGAAGGCCACACGGGCAATGCGCTCGATCTCCGGCACGGAATACTGCTCCGTGTCATACGCCGCCTCGGCCCCGTCCACCGTGCGGCGGCCGCGCTCGCCGAAGTAGATGCCGCCCGTCAGCTCACGCACCACGAGGATATCGAGGCCCTCGCCGATGATCTCCGGGCGAAGCGGGGACGCGCCGCGCAGCTGCGGGAAAATCACGGCCGGACGCAGGTTCGCAAACAAACCGAGCGCCCCGCGGATCCCCAGAAGCCCCTTCTCCGGACGGCGGTCGCCGGGCACATTGTCCCACTTCGGGCCGCCCACGGCGCCGAGCAGCGTGGAGTCCGCCGCCTTGCAGACGTCGATCGTCTCCTGCGGCAGCGGCACGCCCGTCTCGTCGATGGCGCAGCCGCCCAGCAGGGCGTACTGATAGTTCATGGCAAAGCCGAATTTCTCCCCGGCCTTGTCGAGGACGCGGATGGCCTCATTGACAATCTCGGGGCCGATGCCGTCTCCCTTTAAAACGGCAATGTTGTATGTTCTCATGCGGATGCCCTCCCGTTACTGCTTTTTCTGTTCGCCGGATGCGCGGTTGATCGCGCAGATGATGCCCTTGATGGAAGCGAGGCTGATGTTGCCGTCCATGCCGACGCCGAAGACGGTCTTGCCCTTGCCGTCACGCAGCTGGATGTAGGACAGAGCCTTCGAGTCCGCGCCCGCGCCGACGGCGTGCTCGCTGTAGGAAACAAACTCGTAGTCGGTGATGCCGACCGAACGCAGCGCCTTGAAGAAGGCGTCGATCGGGCCGTTGCCGCGTCCGCTGATGAAGTGATCCACATGGCGGAAGCGGAGGTTGCCCTCGAAATGCACGACCGTCTCGTCGCTCTCGGCCTCGTTCTCCTCGTAGAGCTTATACTGCTTGAGATTGTAGGGGTACTTGATCTCGAGATACTCGCGGCGGAAGATGTCGAAGATCTCCTGCGGCTGCAGCTCGCGCCCGGCCTCGTCGCAGGCATGCTTGACAAGCGCGCCGAACTCCGGATGCATGGCCTTGGGCAGCTCGTAGCCGAAGCTCTGCTGCATGACGAAGGCCGCGCCGCCCTTGCCGGACTGGCTGTTGATGCGGATGATCGGCTCGTACTTGCGGCCCACGTCCGCCGGATCGATCGGCAGATACGGCACCTCCCAGTACGGACTGTCGCTGTCCTGCATATACTTGACGCCCTTGCTGATAGCGTCCTGATGCGAGCCGGAGAAGGCGGTGAAGACGAGGTCGCCCGCGTACGGATAGCGCGGCGGGACGGTCATTCTCGTGCACTTCTCGTAGATCTCGCGGATGCGGCGCAGATCGGAGAAGTCGAGCTCCGGATCGACGCCCTGCGAGTACATGTTCATCGCGACGTTCATGATGTCGGCGTTGCCGGTGCGCTCGCCGTTGCCGAACAGCGTACCCTCGACGCGCTCCGCCCCGGCGAGGATGCCGAGCTCGGTGGCGGCGGTGCCGGTGCCGCGGTCGTTGTGCGGGTGCAGGCTGATGATCGCGCAGTCGCGGTGCTTCAAATGGCGGCAGAAATATTCAATCTGGTCGGCGTGGTGGTTCGGCGTGGACATCTCGACGGTGTTCGGCAGGTTCAGGATGACCTTGTTCTCCGGCGTCGCGCCGAGCGTCTCGAGCACCTTCTCGCAGATGAGCACGGCATTGTCGATCTCCGTGCCGGAGAAGCTCTCGGGCGAATATTCGTAGCGGATGTTCGCGCCGGTGCGAGCAATCTCCTTTTCCGTCAGCTCGCGAACGAGCTTCGCACCCTCGACGGCGATATCAATGACGCCCTGCATATCGGTCTTGAACACGACCTTGCGCTGGAGCGTCGAGGTAGAGTTGTAGAAATGGACGATGACGTTCTTCGCGCCGTCGATAGCCTCGAACGTCTTCTGGATCAGGTGCGGACGGCACTGCACGAGCACCTGAATCGTCACATCGTCGGGGATGAGATTGCGCTCGATCAGAGCGCGGCAGATCTCGTACTCCGTCTCAGAGGCCGACGGAAAACCAATCTCAATCTCCTTGAAGCCGATCTCCACGAGCGTTTTGAAGAACAGCAGCTTCTCCTCGAGGTTCATCGGATCGATGAGCGCCTGGTTGCCGTCGCGCAGGTCGACGCTGCACCAGATCGGCGCTTTCGTGATCACCTTGTCGGGCCAGGTGCGGTCCGGCAGGGGCACGGGGGAAAACGGAATATACTTCTTACAGCCTTTGTTCAACATCGCATATACCTCCTGTCTCTCTTGAGAGACGGAACAAAAAAAGCCCCGAACTCTCGTGATGAAAGCTCGGGGCGAATGATTCCATCCGCGGTACCACCCAAATTCAGCGCGCTGTGCGCGCCCTCAGACCTCTCCATGAAGGTCTTGGCCTGTAACGCTGCCTCTGCGTCCGGCCCTACGCTGCCGCATCGGACCGGCGGCTCCGGGATGAGCTATCCACGCTGACAAAGCCGCCGGCTCGCACCATCCGCCGGTTCTCTGAAGACTTTGGGGAGCGTCTTGTTCCCTTCAACGCCTTTATTGGCTGTGAAATTTTGTATGGAACTTATTATAGCGCCGGGGCGCGCCGTTTGTCAAGGCCATGTTTGCGAATTTGCGCCCGCCGCGCCGGCAAAAATCACTGCTTTCCGGACAGGGCCGCCCACACAATTCAGGCGGAAGCCGTCTGCCGGTCCGGGACGGAAAGCTGCCGTTCGCCATGCTTGGCTCAGAAATTCGCGCCGTTCCAGCCCCACTGATCCGTTGCGAGATAGCGCACGTAGACGTGATCAGCCGCAATGCCGAGCACCTTTCCCGCAAGCTCGCACAGCCGCGCGGTGAGTTTATCACAGGCAGCGTCCGGCGCGCCGCCGTACAGATCAACGGCGATGAAGGCCACAGACTCGTCCGCCTTGCCGCGGAAGGCCATGCGCGTCTCGGGTTCAAAGGTAAGCATGAGCCAGTTCTCGCTCTTGCCGGGAAGCAGGGAGATCGCTTCGCCCAGCGCGGCGCGGAGCGTTTCCTCCTGCGAAGGAGAAATGGCGGCGTTCGTTTTCCACTGGATACAGGGCACGGAAAATCAGTCCTTTCCGAATTTATTAATTTTGTGCCTCTCATTATACCACGCAGGAAAGAAATAAGGAAGAAGGAAGAGTGAAGAAGTGCGGCGCTCTGCGCCGCCACCTCACCTTTTCCCTCTTACCTTTTACTTTTTACTTCGCGCGCCGCCGCGGTTGACGTGTCAATCGCGACGACGCGCCCCCCTTCCTCCCCTGTCAGCGGGGAGAACGGGAACCAGGCAAAGCGGAGGGTGCGGCGGATTTCGGCGGGACGCTCGCGCGCCGGAATGTCTGCGAGGCGCGGAAATTTGGAGAGCAGCACGGCCTCATTGCGGGCGGCGTCGTGCAGCAGAACGTCAGCCTCCGGAGGCTGAGGCGGAGTAAGGAAATCCGGCAGGCCGGGTGCGCGTCCCTCACGCAGAGCGTCAAAACGCAGAAGCCAGCGCAGCCGCTGCGCGTCCCCGCCGCGCGACCGGCAGAAACCGAGCAGCAGCGCGTGGCCGTCGTACCGGCCCCACGGACGGTCGAACGCGCCGCGCTCTTCAGCGAAAGCCGCGAGCGACTCAAAAAAGGCAAAGGGGGAGGAAACGTTCCGCAGCAGAAACGCCAAAGACGAGCGGAAGCGCCCGCTGTTGTACAGCGCCCCGCACAGGCTGTCGATTTTCTTGAGGCGGCACAGCTCCTCATAGGAAATCCACGGGGTGAACAGCACCTCATACGGCGCGCGCGTGCGGCACACAATGCCAAGCTTTCTCGCCTGCTCCTCCATCTGCGTGCCGTGGAGCACCTTGAGAAATCCGAGCTGGAGCATATCGGGCCCAACGCGGAACACGTCGTCGAACGACCGGCCGAGCGACGCGTAGTCCTCATACGGCAATCCCGCGATGAGATCCATATGCAGATGACAGTTCCCGGCCTCGCGGAGCGCGGCGCAGCGCGAGAGGACGCGGGAAACGTCCCCCGAGCGGCGGACGGCGCGGAGCGTCTCCGCATTCGTCGACTGCACCCCGGCCTCAAACTGAAACAGCCCCGGCCTCGCCTGCCGGATGAGCGCGAGCGTCGAGTCGGCAAGAAGTTCGGCTTCAATCTCAAAGTGAAAATTCGTCACGCCGTTGTCATGTTCCAGAAGATAAGCAAGGATCGCGTCGCAGTGCGCGCGGTGCGCGTTGAACGTACGATCGACAAATTTGACCTGGGGAATGCGGGCGCGCAGAAAAACGCCGAGGCGTTCGCACGCAAGCGCCGTGGGCATAAGGCGCACGCCGCCCTCGCGCGACGACAGGCAGTAGCTGCATGAGAACGGACAGCCGCGCGACGTCTCAAAATAGAGGATCTTCCCGCCAAGAGACGCAGCGTCCCCGGAAAGCAGCTCCGGATACGGAAACGGCAGGGATTCCATCGGCACGGGCGCGGCAGGGACAGCCGCCTGGATCTCTCCGCCCTCGCGAAACCACAGGCCGGGCACTCCGCCGAGCGGCGCATCCGCCTCAAGGGCCCGCAGAAGCGCCGGAAAGCTCTCCTCTCCCTCGCCGGAAAGGACTGCGTCGGCCTCCGGAAGCTGCCGCAGGACCTCCTTTGCACAGAAGGAAACCTCCGGCCCGCCGAGACAGAGAAACGCACGCGGCAGAAGCTTTCTCAGTTCCGCACACAGCTCCCGCACGAGCGAAATATTCCACAGGTAGCACGAAAAGCCGATGAAATCCGGCTCTTCCAGAGCGAGGGAGGCCAGCAGCGCATCGAACGGCTCGTTAATTGTACGCTCACAGAGCGTGACGGCAAAACCCGCCTGCCGGGCGCTCTCCCGGAGACTGCGCGCCGCGGGGCAGGTGTGGATATACTGGGCGTTGAGAGCAGCGAGAACGGTTTTCATGGCCGGACCTCCCTTTCGGCAGCCGCCTGGTTTCATTTTCTCACGCGCGGCGCAGGATTCTCTGCGGTTCAAACAGCGTACCGGCTGCGCGGCGAAGAAACGGCGGATAAAATGGAAAAACGGGGACGCTCAGCGCTCCCCGCAGTAAAAATAGGTGTAATTGTCGACGAGACGGCACCAGTCGGCCTTCTCCAGAATAGCGGCCACGTCGGCACGGCGCAGCTTTCTCGGAGCAATCGTCTTGACGGCCTCCGAAATGTGGATCAACCGGTCGGCGTTTTCACGGAAGAATGCCTGAAGCACCTCCGCGGCCTCGTCAAGCCCTTCCTTCGGCGCACGAGCTGCCGCAGCCACCGCCTTCTTCTTTTCCAGCAGAAAATCTTCCGGGTGCGCCTTCAGGTACGCGAGGTACGTCACGCGGATCCGGCTGACAAGGGACGGGGTGATATCCGGCTCGTCCTTCAGCTTTGAAAAGGAACAGCGCACCAGATCATGCATTTCCTCATAGCCGTGGCTCTCGCAGTAGCACAGAAACGAATAGTAAGCGTCGCTCGTATAGATTTCCCGAATTTTCGCCATATTGTTGGGTCTTCCTCCTCAAACAAAACGTCGTTCTGCTCCACAAAAGGAGCTTCTGTCAAATTTTTCCTCCAAAAAGAGGCGCGATTTTTATTATAACAAGCCCCCTCCCGCTTCGCAACACAAATTTAACTTTTTGTCATTCCTTTCGCCTTTTGTTTCTGGTATAATAAAAAACAATGTCGGACTTCGTACCTCCAAAAGTTTTTACGCTGTGAAAGCTATGGAAAATACTTATTTTCGTATGTTGCAGCAATCAGAACAACAATCATTTGGGCCTCTGCAAAGCCAAAACAGCGTCCGGACTCCCTGTAATGATATAAAACGATAGGGACAGATACAAGGGACGGGCATGAACGTAAGCCGAGGCAGCATAGAAAAATTTACAGGCAGCGCTGTCATCCGGGCAGAGAAATGGGCCGCCCTAAATTGCGGCGGCAGAGGTTGCAGCAGAATATTCCTTTTTAATGGAAGAATATTCGGAACCAAAGTAACGGTCCCTCTTATAAAAACAGTGACCGGATGACGATTCTTTAGGATGACCATTATCCGTTTCAAAGATTCGGCTTACTCAAAGAACAAAATGGAAAATACAGCTGTCACACATTGAAGAACTGCAAAAAGCACGGCAGTTAAATGACAGGATTCCGGAAAGAGATCCGAACACCGATTTCATCACCTGCTCACCTTAACGGACAAAGGACATACCATGTTCACATGGAAATTCGAGGAGTATGCTATGGCCAATCGTGCAATCAGGGATATCACGGATTTTATTTTTATGAAGGATGCTCCCTCCCCTTGTGATGTGATTCTGATTCCCGGAACGTCCCAATCCGTGATTACAGAGACGGCGGCCCGGCTGTACCGCGAAGGATGGGCCCCCTATGTGCTTCCCTCCGGGAAATATTCTTCCCGTCTTGGACATTTCGCCAGAGAGCACATCGACAATCCCCTATACGACGGGGATTACGCCTCTGAATTCGAGTATTGCAAGCATATTTTATTGGCAAACGGAGTTCCGGAATGCGCCATCCTTCAAGAGAATCAAGCGACAAACTCCATGGAAAATGCGATGTACTCCGCAGCCGTGCTGAAATCCGCCGGTATTCCTGTCAAACGGGCCATGGTCTGTTGTCAGGCCTTTCATGCGAGACGGGCTTTTTTGTCATATACATGCCACTTTCCCGGAACGGAACTGTCGGTCGTGCCCACCAATACGCAGGGAATTTCTGCAGAAAACTGGTATTTGAGCGAGGCAGGGTTCAGGAAAGTGATGGCGGAAGTCGCGAAATGCGGTCAATATTTCTCAGAATACAAGGAAGCGCTGCACCATGCAGCTGTTGCGGACGGTGAAACGCTTTCCAATTGAAAAAAGCTCAGGGATTGCCGGAAAAAGGATATCCACATGGTTTTTTCCGTTTTCAAACAAATCCCGCACAATTTTTATCGATTGCAAAATGGAGAAGGGATGAAACTATGGCACAAACCATGACCGCCGGGGAGCGGCGCGAAGCTATCCTGCGCGAGCTCGAGCAGGCTCAGGGACCCGTAAGCGCTTCCGCGCTGGCCAAGCGGTTCCATGTCAGCCGTCAGGCGGTGGTAGGAGACGTTGCGATGCTGCGGGCGCTCAACTCGCCGATCGCGGCGACGCCGCGCGGCTATGTGCTCACGCGCGGAGAGAAAGACGCGCAGACGTATACCATCGCCTGCCGCCATGGCCGCGACCGCCTCGCGGAGGAACTGTACGCCGTCGTGGACAACGGCGGCGCGCTTCTGGATGTGATTGTCGATCACGCCGTCTACGGCCAGCTCAGCGGCCGCCTCCACATTTTTTCCCGCTATGACGCCGACGAATTTCTGCGCAAGCTCTCCTCCAACGAGGCGTCCCCCCTCTCCTCTCTGACGGACGGCATCCATCTCCACACACTTTCCTGCCCGTCCCCGGAATGCTTTTCCCGGATCTGCGCCGTCCTGCGTGAAAAAGGCCTTCTAATCGCCCCGGAAAAGGATTGATCCGGCTTCGCCAAATTCCCCGTTTTTTTCGTGAATGTGGGGAAAAGTCCGTCGATCTTATCCATTGACACATGTTCCTTTCATGGGTATGATAGGTGTCAAGACACCTGATAGCAACGCTGTCAATCCATGAGGAGGAATTGCTCTATGAAAAAGAAGGATGCGGTCGTCTCGATGTGCATTTCCGCGCTGCTGTGCGCGCTGGGACTCATGATCCCGATGTTTATGCCCAAAATCGTGATCCCGCCGATGTCGTTTACACTGGCCAGCCACGTGCCGATCTTCATTGCCATGTTCATCTCCCCCGCCTCGGCCATCATGGTGACGGTGGTAACGAGCATCGGCTTCGCCCTCTCGATGCCGCTTGTGGTCGCGCTGCGCGCGGCGTCCCACCTCGTCTTTGTGATCGTGGGCGCTTACATGCTCAAAAAATCCGGCTCAATTCTTCAGTCCATGCGCACGGCTGTTCCCTTTGGCCTGCTGCTCGCCGTCCTGCACGGCATCTGCGAGGCCATCGTCGTCACAGCCTTCTACTACACCGGCAACGGCTCCGAGAGCTGGTATGAAAGCGGCTACGTCATGACGGTACTCCTTCTCGTCGGTCTCGGCACCGTCGTGCACAGCTTCGTCGACTTCGCCATCGCCGCCGCCGTTTGGAAACCGCTCTGTCCGATGATCCGCATCCCGGTCAGCGCCAAAGCAAGCTGAGCTCCATGTAACGGCCATTCCCCAGCTGTTGAAGCGTCGATCGGCGGGATGCTGCCAGCCAATTGATGCTTCGTACGCCAGCCGAAGGCTGACCTGCACACGCCGCGTCCCGCGGCGAACCCAAATAAAGAAAAGCGCCCCCTTTGCGGCTCACACCGCAAAGGGGGCTTGCTATGTGCCCGCGTTGTTACTGATGTAGAAGAGGCAGCGTTATGTATGGATCGCGAACTGCGATGAAATTTGAGGGGAACGGCTCTCAGGGAGCTTGCACAGGTCCGTTTCCCCTTTGCACGCAGGGAAAAGAACCTCACCGGGCTGCCGCAGAAACGGCAGCCAGCGCCAGAAATGCAGACGGCAGCACAAGACCGGACCGGCGCTTTCCGCACAGCGGCACGGAAACGGCGGCGGCATACTCCGCAGCGGAACCGAGACGCTCCATCACATCCGCTTCGCTCTCGCCGTGCTCGCGCGCGGACTCAAAAATCTCGCGCAGATCGCGGAGCACCTCCTGCTTTTTGCGGCGCGGCAAACGCAGCTCCTTCTCTACCTGACGAAGATACTCATTCATGGGGTTCCTCCTTTTCCCGGTAAGCGGAGACAAAATCTTCCACACAGGCGCTGTAGGCGTCCCAGAACTGCAGAAGTTCTCTGAGCGTCTCCTTGCCCAGCTCCGTAAGCGAATACAGCTTTTTTGCCCCGCCGTTTGCGGCGGCCGGAGCGACGCGGCTTTGAATCAGACCCGCGCCCTGCAGACGGTATAAAATCGGATAAACGGTTCCTTCCTTCGCCCAGCCCAGCACGGCGCTGCGGCGGTTTAACTCCTCCAGAATGGCATAGCCGTACGTCTCTTCTCTGCCAATGAGACAGAGCAGGATCATTTCCAGCGAGCCTTTCTTGAATTGCTGCACATAACGCGGATCCATTGCCCCTCTCCTTTGCTTCGCTATTTAGTATTACTAATTATATGCGGAGTATAGCAGATCCCCGTTCCGATGTCAAGCAGACTCTGTTCCCTCACCGGTGAAAAAGGTGTTCCCTTACCGGTGAAAAGGAAAGCTTTACGGCAACAGGCGGCTCCTTACCGGCAAGACGCGTCTTTACAGGTGAGAGGAAATCTGCTACAATAAAGCCATCGCCGCCGGAGCGTTTTTCCGCGGCGCATCAATACGAAAGAAAGGGAAAGGGAACCGAGAGTATGCGCAATATCTGAACGGAAACAAGCACAACACCTGATTTTTGACTCGGGAGGGCGCGTTTGGCGCTCTGTTTTGTGCTGCCGTTCGGGATTCGCGCGATCGCGGGCCGTCTTTCCCTGTTTTTGCTTTTGGGGAGCGGTCTGCCTGCCGCTGCCCGCCGCACAAAACCCTCCCGTCTGGACGGAGGGATTTTTTATGCCCATTTTACTGGAAACCACATCTCTTACGCAGTACGCCGGAGAGCGCCTGCTCTTCCAAACCGATCCGCTCGCCATCTACGAGGGCGACCGCATCGGTCTTGTCGGCCCGAACGGGAGCGGCAAAACCACTCTTATTAAACTGATCAACGGGCTGCTGGTGCCGTCCGACGGCCATCTCGCCGTAAACGGATGCGCACCGGGTGTAGAAACCAAAAAGATCATCTCCTATCTGCCTGACCAGGACTGCCTTGGAAATCAGATGCGTGTCAGAGACGCACTTACACTTTATACGGACTTTTACAGGGATTTCAGTCTGGAACGGGCGGAAAGCATGCTTGACGCGCTGGAAATCGACCGGCATTCCAGATTCAGCACCCTGTCAAAAGGGACAAAAGAAAAAGTGCAGCTGATTCTTGTCATGAGCCGGGATGCACAGCTCTATGTGCTGGATGAGCCTATCGGAGGAGTAGACCCTGCGGCAAGGGACTACATTCTCCGTACAATTCTGACGAATTATAATGAAAACG
>ERZ779885.4001-NODE-4001-length-11862-cov-2.664860_pt1 | contig 11862 bp, 10 predicted proteins | sample MGYA00511554_ERZ779885 | MGnify/ENA primary metagenome ERZ779885 (study PRJEB29588, sample SAMEA2160998) | human gut metagenome | biome: human gut; feature: human-associated habitat; material: faeces | place: Denmark | collected 2008/2010 ... | reverse complement strand
TGCCGGTAGCCTTAAGGAAACAATATTTGAAGTAATTCAAATCCCAAAGGATAGAACGCTGATTGAACTCCGGCTGCGGATAACAACGGGAAAAGTCGAAGCCGTCGGCTCCGGCAAACTGTATGGCAGGAAGCAAACGGACCGTCTTGCGGAGCAACTCTTTTTCCTCTTCGGAAAATACGCTGGTAGCACGTCCTTTCTCGATTGCATGAAACAAAAGGGTATCTCCCAAATCCTCCTGAAGATAGTAACTCTTATTTTCGGAAACGATATGAACTTCGGGTACAGGCAGGCCGGACTTGCGGAAATGGGCTGCCATATAAAGGAAAGCATCATTCTCCTCGACAGACGTGCCACATACGCCGATCAGGGTTTTCGCACCTGTCAGCCGGAAGTAGCGGCGGTTGGAACCGGAAGATGGTAATTCTGTTATATTCTCTACGGGAACTCCCGTATATTCCTGATATAGTTTCTGTAGTTCTTCGGTAATCATAGTCGTACATTTTCGAGCAAAGATAAAGATTATAGATAAATTAATATCATCTTTGCTCAAAACTCTATATCATTTTATTCAATATTCATCCGAATGTATTATCTTTGCTTCTGTTTACTCGACCTAATTCAATGAAAGCAAGACTCTATATCGTCCTATGCATCGCATTTATCACACAAATGGCCGGTGTCCTTCCTTTACAGGCGGGGCATTACTATTACAAGCAGATTTCTCTGAAAGAAGGACTACCTTCCACCGTCCGGTGTATCCTTACGGATGAACAGGGATTCGTGTGGATAGGCACCCGCTCCGGTCTGGGACGGTTTGACGGCCACGAACTGAAGAAATACATCCATCATGCAGACGATCCGCATTCGTTGCCTCACGACCTCGTCCTTCAGATTGCAGAAGACGAACAATACAATATCTGGATCTTGACTGATAAAGGGGTGGCACGCTACCAACGGCAAAGTGACGACTTCTACCTGCCAACCGACGAAAAAGGAAAGAACATCACCGCATATTCCACCTGCCCTACCCCAGAGGGGTTATTATTCGGAGCCAAAAACAAAATTTACTTTTACAGCTATCGGGACGGTTCTTTCCGCCTGCTGCAGGAATTCGACCAGACACCGGATTTCAGAAACTTCAATATCACGATACTCAGCCTTTGGGATGAAGAAACTGTACTCTGTTGCAGCCGCTGGCAAGGGCTGCTCCTGCTCAACCTGAAAACCGGAGCATACAGCCGCCCGCCTTTCGACTGCGGAAAGGAGATTATGAGCATGATCATCGACTCGAAGAACCGGATATGGATTGCCCCCTACAATAACGGGCTCTACTGTTTCGACCGGAACGGAAAACAACTGGCATCATACACCACCCGCAACTCCTCGCTGAGCAACAATGTCATACTCAGCCTTGCCGAACGGGAGAACAAACTATGGATCGGAACGGACGGAGGCGGTATCAACATCCTCGAACCGGAAACCGGACAGCTTTCCCTGCTGGAACACATCCCCGGCAGAGACAACTATTCGCTCCCCGCCAACTCCATCCTCAGCCTCTACAACGACCGTAACAACAATATATGGGCAGGAAGTATCCGGAACGGACTGATCAGCATCCGCGAAGTGTCAATGGTGACCTACACGGACGTAGTGCCCGGCAACGACCGTGGACTGAGCAACAACACCATCCTCAGCCTCTATCAGCAGTCCGACGATAAAATATGGATCGGAACAGACGGAGGCGGAGTCAACCTTTTCAATCCTCTCACGGAGAAGTTCACCCATTATCTCTCTACGTGGGAAGACAAAGTGGCATCTATCTGTCAGTTCACTCCCGACAAACTACTGATCTCGCTCTTCTCACAGGGAGTGTTCGTCTTCAATCCGTCTACCGGAGAGAAACAACCGTTCACAATCATTGACGACGAAACGACCACCCGCCTCTGCAATCGGGGAAAAGCGGTCAACCTGTATCAAAACAGCCCCGACAACGTGCTGCTGCTCGGCGACCACGTCTATCAATACGACCTGAACAAACGCACTTTCCGGATTGCCACCGAACAGGAGGGACAGGACATTATCGGCGCCCTTCTGCCCATCACCAATCACGAAGACTATACCTATCTCAACGATACGAAACGTATCTACCAACTGGACAAACGGAACAACCGCCTGACGTCTCTGTTCCGTTGCTTCAACGATACGGTCATCAATTCCGTTGCGCGTGACGAATACGGAGACTTCTGGATAGGGAGCAACTACGGACTGATCCACTATAATCCCGCTACCAAAGTACGTACTCCCTTTACCACCACGCTATTCACGGAAGTAACGCTCATCGTGTGCGACCAACAGGGAAAAGTATGGTTCGGAACGAATGACATGCTTTTCGCATGGCTCATCAAAGAAAAGAAATTCGTACTGTTCGGCGAATCGGATGGTGCCATTCAAAACGAATATCTTTCCAAACCCCGTCTGCTGAGCAGCCACGGAGATGTCTACATGGGCGGCGTCAAAGGACTGCTGCATATCAACAGCAATCTGCCGCCGGCTACTTCCGAGCTGCCCAAACTGCAATTATCGGATGTCATCGTCAACGGAGAATCCGTCAACAATGAACTGTGCGGTGACCCGACCGGAATTTCCGTTCCCTGGAACAGTAATATAAGTATCCGTATCATGTCCAAAGAAGAGGATATCTTCCGGCAGAAAGTGTATCGGTATCAGATAGAAGGGCTGAACGACCAGCAGATCGAATCGTACAACCCGGAACTGGTCATCCGCTCGCTTCCGCCCGGCGATTATCAGATTATGGCTTCCTGCACAGCAAAGGACGGCAGCTGGATTCCCAGTCAGCAGATACTGGAACTGACCGTACTCCCTCCCTGGTACCGCACATGGTGGTTCACGCTGGGCTGTGCCTTGTTAGTAACCGGAATGATTGTCGAAACTTTCCGGAGAACACTGAAACGAAAAGAAGATAAGTTGAAATGGGCCATGAAGGAGCACGAGCAACAGGTGTACGAAGAAAAAGTACGTTTCCTGATCAATATCAGCCACGAACTGCGTACTCCACTGACACTGATCCACGCTCCGCTCAGCCGCATATTGAAGTCCTTATCCCCGGCAGATACCCAATACCTGCCGCTGAAAGCGATTTACCGGCAGTCTCAGCGAATGAAGAATCTGATCAACATGGTGCTCGATGTGCGCAAGATGGAAGTGGGAGAAAGCAAACTGCTCATACAGCCTCACCCGCTCAACGAATGGATCGAACATGTATCGCAAGATTTCGTCAGCGAAGGGGAAGCAAAGAATATACAGATTCATTACCGGCTCGATCCACGCATCAAAATAGTGAGTTTCGATAAGGACAAATGTGAAATCATTCTGAGTAATCTGCTGATCAATGCACTGAAACACAGCCCGCAAGACACGGAAATCACCATCACTTCAGAACTGCTGCCCGAAGAAAAAAGAGTACGCATCTCCATTACCGACCAAGGTTGCGGATTGCAGCAGGTAGATACACAGAAGCTCTTCACCCGTTTTTATCAGGGCATGGGCGAACAGAGCGGAACGGGCATCGGCTTGTCTTACTCCAAGATTCTGGTGGAACTGCACGGCGGCTCCATCGGCGCACGGGACAATTCGGAATCGGGAGCCACCTTCTTCTTCGAACTACCGCTGAAACTGGAATCGGAAGAGATCATCTGCCAGCCCAAAGCGTATCTGAATGAATTGATGAGCGACGACAGCAGCAAGCAGTCACAAGAGGAAGACAGCTTCGCCACCGCCCCCTACAGCATTCTGGTGGTAGACGACAATCCCGACCTGACGGACTTCTTAAAGAAAACACTGGGAGAATACTTCAAACGTATATTGACTGCCTCTGATGGCGTAGAGGCACTTCAGCTTATCAAAAGCCACACTCCCGACATCATCGTAAGTGACGTCATGATGCCCCGCATGAACGGATACGAGCTTTGCAAAAACATAAAGGAAGACATTGCGATCAGTCACATCCCCGTTATCCTGCTGACGGCAAGAGACGACAAACAAAGTCAGATGAGCGGCTACAAAAACGGTGCGGACGCCTATCTGACCAAACCGTTCGAAGTGGAAATGCTGATGGAACTGATCCGTAACCGACTAAAAAACCGTGAACATACCAAGAAGAGATATCTGAACGCAGGACTGATCCCCGCTCCGGAAGAAAGCACCTTCAGCCAGGCAGATGAAACGTTCTTGCTCAAACTGAACAAGATCATTCAAGAGAATTTGGACAGTAGCCGATTGGATATTCCTTTTATCTGCAAAGAAATCGGCATGAGCCGGGCCTCTCTTTACAACAAACTGAAGGCACTGACGGACATGGGAGCCAATGACTATATCAATAAGTTCCGGATGGAGCAGGCAATTCTACTGATCACCGGCACGGAAATGTCATTTACGGAAATTGCGGAGAAAGTGGGATTCACTACTTCCCGTTATTTCAGCACGACTTTCAAGCAGTACACGGGCGAAACACCGACTCAATATAAAGAGAAACATAAGAGAGAGACATCAAAAACAATTAATCAATAAAACCCCTAATATATAAATTTCTTAACACATTATTTTTATGAACTACAAATTATTTTCTTTAGTAAGCGGTACGCTTATTCTTTCCAGTCTGTCTGCCAGCGGACAGAAAAACAACACAAAGCCGAATATCCTCTTCATCCTCTGCGATGACATGGGATATGGCGATCTGGGATGCTACGGTCAGCCATTCATCCGCACCCCCCATCTGGATGCGATGGCAAGCGAGGGTATGCGCTTCACACAGGCATACGCAGGAAGTCCCGTCAGTGCTCCTTCCCGAGCTTCATTTATGACAGGGCAGCATACAGGACATTGCGAAGTACGGGGCAACAAGGAATATTGGACGAACGCCCCCACAGTAATGTATGGCAACAACAAGGAGTATGCAGTAGTCGGTCAGCATCCTTACGACCCCGATCACGTTATCCTGCCCGAGATAATGAAAGAGAACGGATATACCACCGGTATGTTCGGCAAATGGGCGGGAGGTTATGAAGGTTCCTGCTCCACTCCGGACAAACGCGGGATAGACGAATATTTCGGCTACATCTGTCAGTTCCAGGCCCACCTTTACTATCCTAATTTCCTCAATCGCTACAGCAAGGCATTAGGCGACACAGGCGTAGTACGTGTCATCATGGACGAGAACATCAAGTATCCGATGTATGGTGCCGATTATCAAAAACGCCCGCAATATTCGGCGGATATGATTCACCAGAAAGCAATGGAATGGCTGGATGAGCAGGACGGCAAACAACCGTTCTTCGGAGTGCTGACTTATACCCTGCCCCATGCGGAACTGGTTCAGCCGGAAGACTCTATCTTAAATGAATATAAAGAGAAATTCAATCCTGACAAGAGCTACAAAGGCAGCGAAGGATCGCGATACAACGCGATCACGCATGTACACGCACAATTTGCAGGAATGATTACGCGACTGGACTACTACGTCGGAGAAGTACTGAAAAAGCTGAAAGAGAAAGGACTGGACGAGAATACACTGGTCATTTTCTCCAGCGACAACGGCCCTCACGAAGAAGGCGGAGCTGATCCTACATTCTTCGGCAGAGACGGTAAACTGCGTGGCTTGAAACGCCAATGCTATGAAGGAGGTATCCGTATCCCATTTATCGCCCGCTGGCCGGGACGTGTACCTGCAGGTACAGTGAACGACCACATCTGCGCTTTCTACGACCTGATGCCTACTTTCTGCGAGATCATCGGCGAAAAGAATTACGTAAAGAAATATGCGAACAAAGACAAAGAAGTAGATTACTTCGACGGCATTTCCTTCGCCCCGACATTACTGGGAAAGAAAAAGCAGAAGGAACATGACTTCCTTTACTGGGAATTTAATGAAACAAATCAGATTGGCGTACGCATGGGAGACTGGAAGATGGTGGTAAAGAAAGGGATACCTTTCCTTTATAATCTGGCAACGGACATTCATGAAGACAACAATGTGGCCGACCAGCATCCGGAGATTGTAGAAAAAATGAAGGCAGTTATCTTTGCACAGCACACGCCTAATCCCTATTTTTCCGTTACATTGCCGGAGAAGAAATAAGGTAATTAAGCAGTTCATTATTTAGGCACGGATTTCACAGATTACACTTTTTTTTAGTTACTCAACTCTTAAAACCGTGTAATCTGTAAAATCCGTGCCTGACTGTTAGCAATAGCCGAATAATCCACTATTCATCAGACAGTTTCCGTGCCGACATATTTTCCTTTATCTGCTTCTCCTTATACCGAATAAACCGCAGTGCCCACTCATGCATTTTCTCTACAAACTCTTCTTCAGTGAGCGTGTCATAATAATAATTAAAAACTCGTTCATAATGTATCAGATCTTTTTCTTCCCTTTTTTTATCTTTTGATACGTAGCAGGCCCCATGTGTATCGCACGGCACATTGCTGAAATATTTATATGCGCTACTTTAAGCGCCTCTTCAATAAACTCACCGAGTTTAGGATGCACGATTTTATTTTCCATTTTTCTTATTATTAGTTAAAAACACGTCTTATATATTAAACATTTTCACACTACTTCAGACATATCTGAACTCGACTTATTTTATTTGTCTTACTTTCGCACCATGCTTTGAAAGTCAAAGTCATTTATTAAACGTCCTAATAGAAGTATTCTATGCAAAACTTTTTCAGAATGTCTTATTTCATGCCCCCGATTGCTCCCATCAGGAACGAACAAGGACAAACCGTTACACCCGCCACTCTCACTCCCTTCTGCGAAGTCTCAGTAGAGCAAGTATATCAGATGATCACCTGCAATGAAAATCTCAAAGCACTGACCGAACAGGTGCGCAGAGATATACGAATGGCGAAAACATCCTTGCTGCCATACGTGACTCCGTGCGGCACATTCATCCGCCGGAACAGTAAATTCTTCGCATCTCCTTCCGGACTCGTAGTGGTAGATATAGATAACCTCGACTCCTATCAGAAAGCCGTAGAAATGCGTCGTACACTGTTCGACGATCCTTTTCTCCACCCTGTACTCGCATTTATCAGTCCCAGCAACCGGGGTGTGAAAACATTCGTACCTTACAGCAACCTGTACACAGACGATCAGAGCCGTAATGTAAGAGAGAGTATGAGCTGGGCAATGGAATACGTAGAAATGACCTACGGATCAGAAATGAACAACTCCATCGAAACAGTTCAAAAAGCCGTAGACACCTCCGGCAAAGACATCGTAAGAGCCTGCTTCCTCAGCCATGACCCACAAGCACTATTCAGAGAATATTAAATTATAATCACGAATGATCAAACTTCAATTGTCAATTATCATTTGTCAATTGTCAATTATCAAAAAATGACCGATATTGAATCTTTACGCCTCCTCACCGAAGCAGTCGAAACAGCAGGTGCCGACATTGCACCCACTTACGCCGAGTACGTACAATTAGCATTCGCCATCGCAACGGACTGTGGTGAAGCAGGACGGGAGTTTTTTCATCGCCTGTGCCGGATTTCCGCCAAGTATCAATCCGCCCATGCCGAACGAATGTTTTCCAATGCACTCACGAAACAGCAGGGAGCAATACATCTCGGAACGGCATTTCACCTCGCTGAATCGACAGGAGTAAAAATCTGCAGGGAAGACCGGAAGGAAGTTATGAACAACCGGACGGGTACAGTAGGTACAGAAAGTTCACCGCACAATTTTTCCACACACGCGCACGTATATAATAAAGTAGAAGAAGAAAAGAGTGAATCAGAAGAACTGCTGGAAGGCAGCGACCCGCATCACCCATTACCTACTTTCACCTTAGAAGACTGGCCGAAGCTACTGCTACGTATCATAAGTTATGGCACTACCGCCACTCAAAAAGACGTACTCTTACTCGGAGCATTGACTGCCCTGGGTGCCACCATGGAACGATACGTGAGATGTCATTATGCCGGCAAATACCAATCGCCCTGCATGCAATCCTTCATTGTAGCTCCGGCAGCCTCGGGCAAGGGAGTACTATCACTCATCCGCCTGCTCGTTATGCCTATCCACGATGATATCCGCCAACAAGTTGAAAAAGAGATGAATGTCTACAAAAAGGCAAAAGTCGCCTACGAAATGATGGGCAAAGAGCGTGCCAAAGCGGAAATCCCCGAAATACCTTTAAACAGAATGTTCCTCATCTCCGGCAACAATACCGGTACCGGTATCCTTCAAAATATTATGGATAACAACGGAACAGGCCTCATCTGCGAAACCGAGGCGGATACGATCTCTACCGCCATCGGTTCGGAATACGGTCACTGGAGTGAGACGCTTCGCAGAGCATTCGACCATGACTGGTTAGCATACAACCGACGTACCAATCAGGAGTACCGGGAAAACAAGAAAAGTTACCTCTCTCTCCTGCTTTCGGGGACACCCGCACAGGTGAAACCACTCATTCCTTCAGTAGAGAACGGACTTTTTTCACGCCAGCTGTTCTATTATATGCACGGCATCTATCAATGGATCAATCAGTTTGACGAGAACGAAACGGACTTGGAAGCCATCTTCACCTCCATTGGTCTGGAATGGAAAAAGCTCTTGAACTTACTCAAGGAACATGGTCTCCACACACTCCGGCTCACAGATGAACAGAAACAGGAGTTCAATGATCTCTTTTCCGAACTGTTCACCCGGTCAACGATTGCCAATGGCAGAGAAATGAACAGTTCCATCGCCCGAATGGCTGTCAACATCTGCCGTATCATGTCAGTAGTGGCCATGCTTCGTGCTTTTGAAAATCCTCAGCCGTATCAATACCAGGCATCTTCTCATCCCCTGCTTACACCGGACAAGGAAATCGCCACTGATAATATCAAAGACGGTATCATTACCCGTTGGGATATGACGATCACTCCCGAAGATTTTAAGGCTGTGTTGAACCTTGTGAAACCACTCTATCAGCATGCCACGCATATCTTGTCTTTCCTTCCTCCTTCAGAAGTCAGCCATAGGGCCAATGCCGACCGTGACGCATTCTTTGAGGCACTGGGTATCCAATTTACCCGTGCACAGTTGTTGGAGCAGGCTACGACTATGGGAATCAAGCCCAACACTGCCCTCACCTAGCTGAAACGACTGGTAAAACAAGGGCTACTCTACTTATCAATCTTGACGGTAAGTGCTTACGCGCACACATACGTACGCGCACGCGTGTGCGTGTGTTAGGGAAGGGCGGGTAAAAGTGTACCTACTGTACCTGTTGATAACATCGTTTTTTATCGTTTCTTTATGAAAATCAGAGTATGGTGTTTTATGGAAGCTAAAGCACCGCTTTAGATACCATAAAGCTATGCTTTAGAAGTCGTAAAGCATAGCTTTAGCCAATACAAAACGCCCCTCGCAGTCTCCAACACTTATTACCTATTACCTAATACTTATTACCTGCTCATGGTTCTCCCAGCGCATCCACGATCGCCCTCACCTCCAGCGGAGTGTAAGAACGGTGCTGCGGCTGATAACCTAAATCGGACAGGCGTTCCTGAAGACCGGGACAGCGGACAATCCATTTATTCATTTTGCGGTAAGCGGCAATGCCAGTAAGTTCGGGAGAATAAAGCTGTGCCAGTTCCATACGACCATAAGCACGTATTTTGAATTCTATCATGACAAATAAGTTTCTGTTTTACTGTCACAAAAGTAACAAAATATATTCACATTACCTACGTTTTATCAGGGAATAACAGACTATAACTGACAACAATTGCACATTACCGACTCTCACTGTACACAACCGATTCTTCCGAGTTACAGCATACTATCTTTGTGTCATCGAAAGGGAGAAATCCTCACGAAAGTATGTTTAACTCTTTAAAATTATTATTTTATGATTCGTTACAAAATTTATCAGAACCAACAGAAAAAAGGCTTGAATGCCGGCAAATGGTTCGCCCGGGCGGTAAGCGACGAGACATTCGACCTTGCCAAACTTGCCGAACACATGTCGAAACACAATTCACCGTATTCCAGTGGGGTGATCAAAGGCGTGCTCACTGATATGGTGGACTGCATCAAGGAACTGCTGCTCGACGGCAAAAGTGTGAAAATTGATGATCTAGCCATCTTCGGTGTAGGAATCCGCAGCAAGGCTGCCCAAACGCTGGAAGAGTTCTCGCTGGAGAAGAACATCACAGGTATGCGGCTCAAAGCACGTGCCACTGGAAACTTATCAACGACCAATCTGAAGCTCGACAGCCAATTGAAGCAGCAGGCGGAGTATCAGAAACCGACAACGCCCGGAGGAGGTTCCGGGTCAGGCAACACTCCCGATCCGAAACCTAATCCGGACGAAGGAGACGAAGAAGCACCGGACCCGACTGTTTAAGTCATAACCTGAACCCCGCAAAGTCTTTAGCTTATCACGGCTAAAGACTCATTAAAAATCAATATTTTTTTCATTTAAAATCAAAACCTATGAGTAATTCATCATCACGATCCGTATGGAGTTTCATTATCAAAGTAATCATCACTGTCGCTACTGCTGTAGGTGGTTTGATAGGAGTACAAAGCTGTATGTAAACTTATGCGGACCATCACACTGATTATCATTCATTGCAGTGCCACGCCGGAGGGAAAATCCCTCTCGGCGGAGGCTTGCCGACAGGATCATATCCGACATCGGGGATTCCGTGACATCGGTTACCATTTCTACATCACACGTGATGGGGAAATACATCCGGGACGACCGTTAGAGAAGATCGGAGCACATTGCCGGAATCATAACGCACATTCTATAGGAATCTGTTACGAAGGAGGACTGGATGCTGACGGACGGACTAAGGATACACGTACGCTAGAGCAACGGGGATCGTTGTTAGCCTTAATTCGTGAGTTACGAAAGAGGTTTCCAAAAGCGTTGATAGTAGGGCATCATGATTTGAATCCGATGAAAGAATGTCCGTGTTTTCGGTGTGTAGAGGAATATAAGGAGTTGTAAAAGAGGAGGTCAATCACACTTATCAAACTCATCAATGATTTGTTCCAGTATTTCTTTCAATTGGGGCAAATCATTTTTGATTTGTTTTCTACACATAGATCCCGTCTTTATTTATACAGTTTCTCAACAATTCATCCATGTTATTCCGCAATCTAACTACATCTACAGGACATTTAAACAGTTTTTCCAATTCTTCCTTAATATGAACTAAAGTAAATATAGAAGGCCTATCTATCTCCACGCATATATCAACATCACTACCGTCATGTTGCTCACCACGAGCTACTGAGCCAAATATTCCCATACGAGATATACCATATTTAACAGCATTCTCCCGCATGTATTTACGAAGAAGGGATAGATATTCTATAGTACTTAACATAATAGATACTTTTAGTCTATTACAAAGAAAGAAATTTTCCTTCAATAATCAAAGAGATATTGCTTTTTTCTGCCCATTACCAACTTCTTCGTATTCAACAACGGTGTTTCACTATAAATACAACAATTTTCTCTGCTAAAACTTCTTGCCAAAACAAATATTTATAAATGTCTTCACCAAGATCTTAAAATCAAACCACCATGAGCGATGCTGCAAATAAAACAAATCATAGCGAAGACGACGCAACATTTTATCCATCGTATCCGTGTACCCATTGTATAACGTAGCATACGAAGTAACACCCGGTCGTATCTGATACAAAAATACGTAACGAGCATCGTGTTCCATTATTTGATCAATGAAATACTTACGCTCCGGACGTGGACCAATAAAAGCCATCTGCCCGCAGAAGACATTCCAAAGTTGCGGCAA
>ERZ779885.3994-NODE-3994-length-11873-cov-2.712557_pt1 | contig 11873 bp, 15 predicted proteins | sample MGYA00511554_ERZ779885 | MGnify/ENA primary metagenome ERZ779885 (study PRJEB29588, sample SAMEA2160998) | human gut metagenome | biome: human gut; feature: human-associated habitat; material: faeces | place: Denmark | collected 2008/2010 ... | reverse complement strand
CTCCGGTATCTTTATCGACTATCCACAGATTGTCGCCGGCGAAGTCAAACTGCATCTCACGGCCTGGCTCGTACGCATTATGGTACTTGTAGTCGTGGTTCTTTTCGTATTCCTGGATGATTGCCTTGAACTGTGTATATCCGTAAGGGTTGTCCGTGCTCCTAAGATATTCCCCGTACAGAACGTCATAGGTCATGTGCTTGCGCCTCATGTCCTTTGCGTAGCCTTCAATGTTCTCCTGCATAAAGGCATACCTATCTGCGTCCCTGCCACGATGGCCATAGCCTTTTTGCATGATTGCCTGCAGCTCAGCATCGTTCAAGGAAAGGAGATCAGCCATACTCCTGCCGGTCGCTTCAGCGCGGTCACGATAGTTCCTTAGAGATGTGCGGCTGAGTTGCAGCTTTCGTTCCATCTCTCGTAGTGATGTCCCGCGTGAGAGCTCGCGGATGATTACTCTGATGTCTATCATTGTCGCTTTTACGTTTGCCATAACCCTGTGGTATTCTTGTTGCCACAAAGTTACATTGTCAAACCGTTCGCTACCATTCCAAAGGTCTGCCCCAACTATGCTGGCACTGGTTAACTGGGGGTACATTTGATTCCGCTACAGGCGGTACATTTCAAAGTGATACGGGTGGTACATTTCATTCTGATACACCCGGTACATTTGAAAGTGATATGGACGGTACATTTAAAGTGTCGCAATCACAAGCCGATGACAAGAAAGAGAGGCCGTCCGGCCAAGGCTAAAGTCGAGAAGCAGGAATTATAGGTATACAAAAATGAAAAACTCAGAATTGCTAAGAATATGATTAAGAAGATTGTTATAAAGAATGTCGCCTCTTTTGATAATGAGGGTGTTACTCTTGATGACCTTAAGAAAGTAAACTTTATCTATGGTGGTAATGCATGCGGGAAAACCACCATCAGCCGTGTGCTATCTTGTAAGGATATCCAACATTCTTTTCCGCAGTGTAACGTGGAATGGGAAGGGGATCCTCTTCATAAATTCAATACCATGATTTATGCCATCATAATAAAGATTTCCGTAATGACAATTTTCGCGAAGCGAACATTCCAGGGGTTTTCACACTCGGTCATGCTTCTGTCGAGGCGATTGAAGAGATTGAGCGAATGAGCAAGGAGAGGGCGGGTTATTCAAGAGCTATTGAAGTGGCGGTTGCTAATATTGGCGCCAGAAATGCCGAGATTGAAGAATTGAATAGTTCTCGCCAAGAGCAATTATGGAAAGGCGTATACAAGAAGAATGAAGAGTTTAAGCAGTGCCTGAGAGGCTTTTTATACAAGAATACGTTCGAAGCGAAGATTCTTGATGTGATTCGAACAGGCTTACCCTCTCCATTGCCCGATCCCGAAGATTTGAGGCGTAGGTATCAATTCGTTTTTGCTGGAGGTGGAGCACCGTCTAAAAAGGAAATCATCCCGGAGTCGTCTGATATGGTGTCTTCTTTATTAGAGATCACAGATGACGCGATATGGAAAAGACGCATAATCGGTAGCGAGGATGTTCCAATAGCAGCATTAATCAAAGAGTTGGATATTGCTGACTGGGTGCGTCGTGGCCAGTCGTTCATTTCACCAGAATCGGACGTTTGTCCTTTTTGTCAGAAGCATACAATCGATGAGTCGTTTCGAAAGCAACTTGAAGGCTTCTTTGATGAGAATTACGTTCGTGATATTGAACAGGTTACTTCATTACGAAATCAGTATTCAGAGTTGATAATAGAGGTTTCCGCTTTCTTTGATGACCTATTGTCTCGATTAGAATCTGATCTGGCGGGCTTTGTGGATGCATCTTTGTTCGGAACGACAGTTCAATTAGTAAAGGAAGTGATGGCCTCTAATCTGGAGATGATGACAGCAAAAATCAAGGAGCCAGCTTTGACGGCCGACTTTAAAGATGTTAAGTCTTATACGGAAACGCTTCAAGGGCTGATAGATACTACCAACGAAGCCATTCGAGTTAATAATGAAATGGTAGACAACTTTTCAAACGAGCAAAGCTCGTTGATCAAGGATGTGTGGTATTATTTGGGCGGGCTGGCGTTAGAAGAAGTTAAATCTGTAGATAAGAAAATCCGAGGAAAGGAAAGTGCAATCGCCCAGCATAAGAGAGATGAAGCAGCTGCCAGAGAATCTTATGCCCGTGTGGATCGTGAAATCAAAACTAAAGAAGGTCAAGTTACAAGTGTCCAGCCAACAATTACTAGGATAAACAATGCTCTGAAAAAGTTCGGTTTTACAGGTTTCAGTATCAATGTCTCTCCAACAGATTCCAACAAGTATCAGATACAAAGAGAAGATGGAACGTGGGTGGAGAATAGTTTAAGCGAAGGAGAGATTACTTTTATTACCTTTCTGTACTATATGCAATTGGTGAAAGGTAGTAATACTCAGTCTAATATCAAATCTCCTCGAGTGCTGGTAATAGATGACCCGATTTCCAGTTTGGATAGTAATGTGTTGTTTGTGGTGAGTACGATGCTAAAACAATTACTCAAAGATATCCGAGAGCCAATAGTCGGGAAAGAAAGCGACATTAAACAAGTCTTCATCTTAACGCATAATGTATATTTCCACAAGGAGGTCACCTTTATTAACAATAGACAAAGGACTCGGAGCGATACAAATCACTGGGTGCTTTACAAGAGAGGAGACATTTCGGCGGTGAAATCATATGGAATGGACAATCCAATCAAGGGGTCATATGAGTTGCTTTGGAAAGAGTTAAGAGAACGACAGAAAGAAATGGATAACATTGCAATCCAGAACGTGATGCGTCGGATTATCGAGAACTATTTCATTGTATTTGGCGGATTGAATGGTAAGGAACTCATTGGAGATAATTTTACGGATGATCCAGAAGAATTGGCCATTGCAACGTCTTTTGCCAGCTGGTATGACGAAGGCTCACATGATATCTCTGATGACTTATTTGTCGAGCACCCCAATATTTTGACTGAAAAGTATATATCTGTTTTCCGGGGGCTGTTCGATAAACTTGGTCACATTGCTCACTATAATATGATGATGCACGTAGAAGAAGAATCTGATGCCGAAGAATAAGAATGCTACAATTCGCTACCGTGTTCTAGATAGATGCTTTAGAAATAGGAGGCGGCGTTTTTTTATTGACGATCTTGTTGATGCCTGCAATGAAGAGTTAATGGCCTACGATGGATCGTCTGTAAGCAAGCGTCAAGTTCAGCAAGATATAGCATTCCTTGAAAGTGATGCTGGTGGAGCTATTGATTTGGAACGAAACCGAGATGGTCATAAGATCTATTTCAGATACCATGATCCGGATTTCTCAATCTTGAATCTTCCTATGAGTCAGGAAGAAGCTGAGCAGCTTTCTGATACGATTCAGATGCTTAGCCGCTTTAATGGCCTTCCTCAATTTACATGGATGGACGAGGTGCTCGTGCGCCTTAAAGATTCTTTCCAGCTTGACGGGACGGTATCTGGATCAGTCGCTTTCGCTCAGAATCCAGATTTGAAAGGAATAGAATTGTTTTCCCCAATATTTGATGCAATAGTAAAGAAACAGGTCCTGTCTATTAAATATCACCGTTTTGGAAAGCCGTCTTCGGTGCGTATCATTCATCCATATCAACTGCGCCAGTACAATAATCGCTGGTTTCTCATTGGTCTAGAAGAACGGTTACTTCCCCGGATACCAATAACAGTTATTCCGATTGATAGGATAGATGAATTTAACGTCGCAGGGAATGTAATATTTCAAGAGTATCGAGGGGCGGATTTCGATGATTATTTTTATGACATAGTTGGTGTTTCATTACATCCGGAAGGCAAAAAGGAACGAGTCGTAATCAAAGCCTTGTTTCCTGCAGCTAATTATATTGAGACAAAGCCTATTCATCCGTCACAGCGTATTTTGGAAAGAGGTGAAGGTTATATTGTGTTTCAACTAGATGTTATACCAAATTATGAACTAGAGACTCAGTTGATTGCCTATGCAGATCAGGCCGAGATTATTGAGCCGATAGAAATAAGACAAGCAACAGCCAAAAGAGCCCAACAGATTTTGAAGCTTAATTCATAGTTTTTTGTAACAATGCAGATAGACTGCATAGTTGCATATTACTTTTGCATCGTATTCAGAGACATTTCTTGGATGCGATGTTTTGTTTTACAAAAAAGTAATGACTATGGCAACAAAAGTACAAATCATTGCAGATATCAATTCACATCTGCAAAAAAGTAAGAAACAGTATTATTCCGATTTCTATATCGGTATTACCAACGACATTGAGAGGAGACTTTTTGAGGAGCATAAGGTGTCGAAGGATTACGGATGGGGGATATATCGTAATGGAGATACCAAGGCGGTTGCACAAGCCGTTGAAGAGTACTATCTTGACAAAGGAATGCAAGGGGATACGGGTGGCGGAAATGAAGATACCACATATGTATATTGCTATGAAATTACCGATTATACAGTAGAATAAGCAATGAAGTATACAGTGTATGATCTCGGTCAATGTCGTTCGGGGGAGAGGATTCAAGTGTCTCTTCAAGGTAATGCGGCGAACGTCAGATTGATGGATAGTAGCAATTATTCTAATTACCGGAATGGACATCAGCATCATTATTATGGCGGTCTAGCAAGACGCTCTCCTATTGTTCTGATGATTCCTCGTTCCGGTCACTGGTATATTACAATTGATCTCGCAGGTCTTGGTGGTAGTGTTCGATCTTCTATTCAAAGACTTCCTGCCCCATTGCCATTATACGAAGAGCCGGCATTGTCGTCAATTCCATCTCTTGTCCGTCACAAAGAGGAGGGTGGGAAAAATGTTGAATATGATGTGTTCATCTCTCATGCCTCGGAAGATAAAGATGAGGTCGTAAGACCTCTTGCGAAAGCATTGTTGGACCGTGGATTAAAAGTGTGGTACGATGAGTTTGAGTTGAGAATTGGCGATAGCCTGAGACGTAAAATCGACATAGGATTGTCAAAGAGTCGATTTGGTGTTGTTGTCCTTTCTCGCAACTTTATTCGCAAAGGATGGACGAACTATGAGTTGGACGGTATTATTACAAAAGCAGTTTCTGGAGAGCAAGTTATTCTTCCAATCTGGCACAACATTACGAAACAGGAGATTGTTGATTACTCTCCTTCTCTGGCTGACAAATTAGCCAGAAACACCTCGTCGTCCACTATTGATGAAATTGCTGAGGAGATAGCCGAACTGATAAAAGAATCATAAGGAACCTCCTAAGTGACGGGTATACCTTGCTCATAGAGGTATTCCGGCGCAAATCCAATCTCATTATTCCAATCGACAGTCCAGCCGTCGAGGGTGTAGTTGCGGAAATACTCCGGATTCTAGAGTTTCGTGAAAAGGCCTTTGTCGTAGATGCTGGAGAAGTCGAAAACGCACACGTCGCCATTGCTGAAGGTGAGCTTCAGCAGATAGCCGGAGATATTCTCGGCGGCGGTGACGTGTAAGAATTCAGTATTCATATCTGGCACTTTCCTTATCTGTGGTAGAACCCCCATCTGGCCTCGCCAATGACGCGCTGGAAATCGTCCACACGGTTCTGTAGTTCATGGAGGTCGAAGAACTCAGGGTCAAACTCACGGCCCATCCAGTTGAGGTACTCTTCGCGTTCATCATCATCGTCATCTTCATCAGGATTCTGCAGCGCCTTGAGCATATCGGCATAGCCATATACGTGATCGTCCCCACAACCCCATCTTGACGTGATTGCTGAAGAGTTATACCTTCGCGCAAAAACGTAAAAGATGAGAAAGAAACAGGAACCAAGTCCGGTCGAGAGACGCGGCCGGAAACCGGTATTCGCCGATGTGGTGTTGTCAGATGCGAATTCAAACGATGCCGGCAAAAGAGGCGGCATCGAATTGCTGTATCCCAATGGTGTGCGAATCTTGTTACCTCAGGGGATGCACGACGCAGAGGAGCTGATGAGTTACGTAAAAGCGTATGGAGAGTGATGGAAAGGATGGTGTGTCAGTTGGGCGGCAGCCTGAAGTACAGGGTGTATTCCCGTCCTGTGGATATGCGGAAATCGTTCAGGGGACTGGCGGGCATCGTCCATTCCGAGATAGGTCGCCAGCTCAGTCCGGAAGATGTGTATGTGTTCGTAGGAAAGAACCGCAGGACCCTTAAGCTTTTGCATCGTGAGGGTCATGGCCTGACATTGTATACTAGAAAGTTGGATGGCGTTTGTTTTCCCAAGATTGAGGTTGACGAGGAGAAAAACGAGTGCGTCATATCGTATGCGACGTTCATAAAAATGGCGATCGGAGAGAGGTTGTGGGGAAAAATGGGAGTTTACATTTGTTGTAGTTTGTGAAAATGGTGAGAAATTGAAGGGATTGGCCGTTGCTTCGCTCAGATTGAAAACATTAAACGACAATCCCTAAATACATGATTATCCAATTATCATCATCCCAGCCAACTGCACGAAATAATCATTTGACCAAATGTCAAGTTCCTTTGGATTGCGCACGAAAGGCAATACATCTTCTTTCACTTGTTTTATATCAGATGTTGAGAGACGCTCAATGAGTTTCTCTTTGAATAATGTTGGTGTAATATCCTCATTGTTGAATTGCTTGCACCGTTCTGCTAAATGAGTGAAATCAAGTGGGACATTATGGCGTACATACCATTCAAAATCGTACCAATCACGACCTTTTACTCTGTTCTTCCACGCACGATATACTAATGCGTGCATCTTGCCTGCAAACAAGTCGGGAAGTGTAAGACAACGGGTCATAAATGAATATGGCTGAAGCAATAGCTTCTGTTCCGTCTTGAAGTTCAACGGTGGGCAAGTATCTACTTCTATCTTTATCTTTATAGACTTCTCTGTTTGGAAAGTCACATCATATACATCGGTGTTGTCTTTAAGAAATGCAGATTCGACCTTTCCGAAATTCCTCTTGTCTTTTTTCTTTATTTCAACCTCACGGCCTACCATTGTAAAAGCATCAATGATAGCAGGAAAATATTTTGTGAAATCGAACTTGTCATCTTGTGTAAGCAATGAAAAATCCATATCCTCACTGAAACGCTGCAAGCCATGAAAGATTCTCAAGCAAGTTCCGCCATAGAAAGCTGCCGACTCAAAAAAGCCACCGGCATACAGGCCAGCAAGTATCACTTGTTGGTTTACTTCAAATATGGCGTTTCTTTTCTGTTGCTCTGTTGTTAAATCATAACGGGAGAGCATATTGTCGAATATTTCATTTTTCATCGTCTTAAGAATTTTAAAAGTGTCGAAATTGAATCAGCCTTTTTGCCTACATTAATATATTCTTCAAATATGTTTGCGTCCATATTATAGAACTCACCCATATCCATACGAATATCCTGCTCAAGATATGCCTCTACATCCTTCATATAACGAAGAATGACTTTTGAGGAATTTGCAATCAAATCACACAATGCCTTTTCCGGTGATGCGATAAGAAAAGCATAATTATCCTTATACATGCTCCTTACTCCTATCGGGAATGCCTCTTTTGAGATATGTTTGTAGTCATAATAGCCGACCGGAGTTTGAAAGCTGCGGGAGTGCTTTACCGTCATTGATTGATGAACATATACAGCCTCGGGGATAAGTCCATAATATCGTAGTGCAGTGGACATTGAAATATACGAAGGTGTATAGAGATGATTGGCAATCAACTCACTTGATAGAGTCTTTCCTGAATGTTTGGGATTAGCCACATAAAGTCCCCGCTTCAGTCTGATGATAAATCCTTGCTTCTCAAGCCAAGTTACTTTCTTGTTGGCAGACTTCAGTTCCGGATATGACGATTCAATGATTGAAGTTGTTACTGGAATGGTTCCTATTTCACTTAATTCTATCTTCATGCTGCAAATATAGCAATAATTTGAACAATAAAGGAAATATTACTTCTTTTTCTGTTCAGAATATTACTACTAAGGCTATCTTGGCGACTGCTGTCACATAAGTCAATGGCAGCCTTTCTTGAGAGCGACATGTCGGGGTATTCCGCAGACAAATCGGGATGAATGAAAGCCACTTCTATTACTGAAGGGTAGAACTATAAGCTGTTGGGAGACATAATTCCGGAACTTGCCGGAGTGAGAGCGGCTGGCTGATTGCGGGTTTTTGCCCCCGTCGTTGGAACCACGTGTGCGGATCGGGCTCTTTTGCCCCCGTCATCCTGTTACGCGTTCTTCTTGGGTGCAGATCGTAGGCTTTTGCCCACGGCGGAAGGCGAGGTGAACTCCTAAGACGCACCGTTCGAATTCACGGGGGAGGGTGTGTCGCGGGGAACGGATGCCGAGGGAAAGGCGAGTGAGCCGGAAAGGTCAAGCCGATATGCAAACATTTGCAAGGGACGGTTGGCTCATCTGTAAGGTGTGGCAAAAATTTGGAATTCAGTATAATTGTTTGTAAATTTGCCACAGATAAAAACAACTAAAGCGCACGGAAACGCCATGGACGAAAGACTCATAATTGCAAAAAACATCAAATTGATGCGTGAAGTCAGTGATTTCACGCAAGAGAACGTCGCTTCATTTCTGGGGATAAATCGCTCTGCATATTCTAATTATGAATTAGGCACGAGAGAGTTGCCACTGGAATATATGGAAAAATTAGCTGACTTGTATGGATGTGATGCTTACATTCTATATGAAGAGAATCCAGATGTGGTTAAAAACATGTTGACTACGGCATTTAGGGTGGACAACTTATCTGCCGATGATATGGCACAGGTAGCAGCGTTCAAGCGTATGGTGAAGAATTCTCTTATGATGGATAACTTATTGTCAAAATGAAAAAACTATCAATACAGCAAGCGGAAATATTAGCTGGTAGATTTCGTGCTTTGAATGAATTGGGTCCGTCCGAGCCAGTAGAAGCAAAGACCTTATTGCGCAAACTTCAGATTTCAATTATGTATCGCCCGTTGTCCGGCACGTCATTTGGTATAAGTTGCAAGTCACCAAGCAATAAAATGTTCATGCTGATAAACAGCAATTCTACCAGAGGACGACAGCATTTTACGATTGCTCATGAATTGTATCACCTTTATTTCGATGAAAATCCCACACCACATATGTGCAGCGGAGCCACGACTATGGAGGAAAAAAACGCAGATTTGTTCGCATCGGTTCTGCTTCTTCCTAGAGAAGGAGTGTATGCGATGCTCAGCACAGATGAAATACTGCAGCATGATGTAAAACTCGCAACCATCCTAAGAATAGAGCAGTTGTTTCAGGTCTCCCGGTCAATGCTGCTTATCCGCTTGAAAGATATAGGGGTCATTTCCGAGAATAAACGTCAGGAGCTACAAATGATACCGGTAAAAGAGTCTGCTATGAATTACGGGTACGACAAATCATTGTACGAATCAGGAAACGATGGCGTTTTTATCGGAGATTTCGGAGAAAAAGCCAGATTGCTTTTCGAGACGGGAAAGATTTCCGAAGGGCATTATACGGAACTGCTAAACATGATATCGAATGGGAGAGAAAAAGACTAAGATAGTGCTTGATGCAGACGTAATCAATCACTTCGTCAGAGGGGGAAAACTATCATTGCTACCGAAGATATTTCCGGAATTTCAGTACATCGTTCTCGATGTTGTAAAAAAGGAACTTCCGATGTTGATACTTTCAGAATTAATCAAACAGATATCTCATGGAATAGATATTCGCGAAGAACTATTCAATGTTTCAGGAGAAGCGAAAAAGGAATACTTCAGATTAACGGCAACAAACGGGTTGCATCTAGGTAAAGGAGAAAGCGCCTGCATGGTGTACTGCAAATTTCACAACGATGTTGTAGGCAGCAGCAACACCAGAGATATAACCAATTATTGTAACGAACATGGAATAACTTATCTGACCACAAACGATTTTCTGTTTTACGCTATTCAACGCGGCTTGTTGAAAAAAGAAGAAGCCGAAGACTTTATACGTATTGTGATAAGCATGGGCAGCAATCCTCCAATAGTAGACTTCGATCAGTATATTTGTTCAAAAATATAACTATCATCACCACTAATACTATCTGACAAGAGTAGAGTAGGGTAGGAGCTGTTTGGCTTGGCTCCTTAGTGCTTGGCTTGAGCTACGCATGTGCTCCTTTCATTTAGCTAGCTCACGTTTAGGCTATCGGCTTTAGGCATGGGCGCTTAACTTCTAAGAAAATGAAAAGATATTGTCAAACACTTGATCTGGTTGGGGACAGTCAGATGATTGAGATCTACATCGAGGCTCGCCGGCACGTCTGGCCCGAGATTCAGGAGGGGATCCGCTCAGTCGGCATCCTTGACATGCAGATCTACCGCCTTGAACGCCGGGTCTTCATGATCATGGACACCACCGATGACTTCGACTTCGTCGTGGACAACACCCGTCTCGCCACCTTGCCCCGTCAGGCAGAGTGGGAACCCTCTCGATGTACCGTGGTGTCATGCGTCCATATCCTCACCCACGATCAACGGAAGCCCTTGAAGGCTTCGCCGCTTATCGCGGCTGTCAGGCCGGGTGTAACTATGCGAGGGCGTTCGAGAAGGACGGTTATTCGGGCTGGAGCAAATGGCTGAAGAAGAACGGGATAACAGAGTGCGCATGCAATGCCCATGCCCGTCGGGAGTTCGAGGAGTCGAAAGCGGAGGACCCGTTGCCGTCGAGGGTCGGATTGGGGTTCTACACGTTGTTGAACATGGTTGAGCGGTATATCAAGGCTGAGGGGTTTACCGGAAAGCGCAAGAAGGACATCCGGATGGATCTGGAGAAGCCGATATGGACGGCCTTCGTGTCGTGGGCGACAGCCGAATATGACCAGCATCCAAAGGGAAGTGCGATATCGGGGGCGTTGGGCTATCTGTTAAAACGGAGAAAGGGACTTATGGCGTATCTGAAGATCCCGATGATGCCGATAGACAATAACGCATGTGAACGAGGGTTCAAGCCGTTGGTGAAGGGCAGGAAGACATCCCTGTTCTTCCAGAACCTCATGGGCGCATGGCGCGCGTCGATGATGTACAGCTTCTTTGAGACGTGCGCGATGAATCACCTGAATCCTCAGCAGTGGTTGACGTATGTGTTGAACAACATCAAGACCACGCCGGTGGACCGGTTGCCGAACCTGCTGCCGCAGAACTTTGACAAGAGTCTTCTGAAACTTGTCTAACTGAACAAAAGAAAAACAAATCAGAAAAATACGGCGAAAGCCTTAAAGGATAGACTGTGCCACGCAGCCTTGGTGTTGCTTGGTCAATATGGGTGTGTGGGGACGGTTACTTTTGTGGAGACGAACGAGATTGATTGGTCGTTTGTTCATGACGTTGCATCCAAAGCAAATATGCACCGATTTCCTTGATGCAATTAACGGCATTTGTGTCAATGCCCTCGGCTATCAAGCCGGCAAGTTCCCTATAGAGCACCAAGACGATAAACTGGAGCATAAAGTATTGAGTGAGATCCTCACATGCACAGACAATCCGCATCATCCTCAACCAGAATGCTCATTTATGGAGAAAGTATCCTACGATTTCCATAAAGCCAGCCGAATGTGGAAGAATCGCTGGAAATACAAAATTGTGTACGACGAAAGTCTTCTTGAGTCTTTCTTGTGGAAAGCGCAGAGTCGGATGAAATTACCACGGTAGGATTATCCCAGTTTGAAATAGTTAATGATGATGCTCAGAGTTAAATTATTATGGTAAGTCATTATGGCATATTTTAATGATAAATTCAAAAAGGCGAGATTGGATCAGTCTCCCTATTTATTTCACTTCATCAAAGGAAAAGAAGAGGCACCACATGATACATTAAAGAAAATTTTATCAGAAGAAAAACTATGTA
>ERZ779885.3993-NODE-3993-length-11874-cov-7.054404_pt1 | contig 11874 bp, 7 predicted proteins | sample MGYA00511554_ERZ779885 | MGnify/ENA primary metagenome ERZ779885 (study PRJEB29588, sample SAMEA2160998) | human gut metagenome | biome: human gut; feature: human-associated habitat; material: faeces | place: Denmark | collected 2008/2010 ... | reverse complement strand
ATTGACTATAAAGAAGTAGTACAAATACGCTCTTGAGTTCTCAAACCACCACCACACCAGCAAGCCGCCCCAATCTCCAGGAGCGAGGCCGCCGTGCTGAGCAGCGAGAAGTAAACTTACACGAACCTGCCGATCCACGCAACCCGGCACCCCGCAAACACCGCCAAAACCATTGCAAAACAACACATCCACCGGCGTGTCGCAAACACCTCCGAACGGCCGTAAGACCGGTCCGGAACCCGAAGACAACGACCACACGAACCAAAAACAAACACCACACGGCGTGTCACCGCCGCATAAGGAACACATGAAGAATCCAACACCGCTTTACGAAGGCAGAAATAGACCTGGCCGCACTGGAGGTGACATACACAATGAAATACACGTCGAAATACAGCGAGGGCCGCCGACTGGGGGAAGTCGGCAGCCCTCGCTGTATTTCAGTTGTTATTCAGTTATTGATGTTGACCCACTAGAAGAAAGCGAAATCAGGCGGAGATTTCAGCCTTGGCCTTCTTGCGATCCATGTAGCGCTTGATAGCCAGAGCCTCAAGTGCAATCACCAGAACAGCGGTCACGCCCCAAGCCACGTACATGGCAGTCTTCCAGATCGGGGTATCGACCTTCGGCTCACCATCTGCATACTGCCAGCTGTTGGCGGCGGTGTACAGAATGTTGTGAGCAGCGGTACGCATGGCCTTCACGGAAGTTGCGGACTTGTCGGTAATGTGGTTGGTGATCTTGGTGGTGGCCAGCATGGAATCGTTGCCGTTACGGATCTCCTGATCACCATTCTGGTAGCCGTAGCCGCCGAAGTAATCGGTCAGAACGAAGCCCTTGAAGCCCCACTCGTCACGGAGCACGGTGTTCAGCAGAGCGTTATTGCCACCGGCATAGGTGTTGCCGATGTAGTTGAAGGCGCTCATCACGGCCTGTGCGCCGCCTTCTTTCACGCTCATCTCGAACGGCTTGAGGTAGATCTCACGCATGGCCTGCTCGTTGGTCCAGGTGCAGAGCATCTCGGTACGCTTGGTTTCCTGATCGTTCAGGGCGAAGTGCTTCATGAAGGAGTACACGCCCTTCTCCTTGGCACCGGCGATCTCGTTGGAAGCCATGGCACCGGAGAGCAGCGCATCCTCAGAGAAATACTCGAAGGTACGGCCGGAGAATGCGTTGCGGTGGATGTTCATGGCCGGAGCGTACCAACCAGCCACGTGCATGTCGTGAGCCATGTCGCCGATCATCTCACCGAACTGCTTGGCGAGATCACGGTTCCAGGTGCAGGCGAACGCGGTGGAGGCCGGGAAACCGATGGAGCCAACACCGGTGAAGTTGTTGTTCAGCGAGGCCGGGCCGTCGGCGTCGGTCAGCTGGATCTTGCCGACGGACTTCACAGCCGGAGTGCCGTAACCACCATTGGCGATCAGGTTGTCCATATCGTCGAAGGTGAGCTGGTCGAGCAGCTTGTCCCAATCGGCGTCGTCATAATCCTTGCCATACATCTGGTACAGCTTCAGGCCATTCTTGGCACCGGTGGTCGGCATCTCGTCCGAATCGTTGTCATACTTCTTCGGATCGTAGTTGCTGTTGTTGGTGAACTCGGCCTTGGCTTCGTCGCTCATCGAGAAGTTGGTCGGAGCGGCGGTGGCCTTGGCATAGTTCGCGAAGTGGCCCGCGCGAGACAGGTACGTCACGTCGCCGGCGGCGTAATCGAACTCGTTGGTGGCGGCCACGGCATCGCCGTTATGGGTGTTCGAGTCGGAATCGTAGGTGACGGCGTCCTTCACGGTGACCTTCTGATGGTCGATCACGTGGTGCGAATCGGACTGGATGGAGATGTCGTAATCGCCCTGCTCCAGCACGTACGCCTTAGCGTCCTTCTGGTCGTAGGAGGCCATGTCGTCATCGTCGAACTCGATCTTCACGGTCTGGGAAGCGCCCGGCTCGAGCTTCTTGGTCTTTTCGAACGCAACCAGGTTCTTGGATGCCTTCTCGATGCCGCCATCGGTGTACGGCGGGTTGTAGTAGACCTCGACCACGTCCTTGCCGGCCTTATCGCCGGTGTTGGTGACGGTCACATCGAACGAGATCTTGCCGTTCTTGTAGGAGACCTTGCCCATCTCCTGCTTGAACGTCGTGTAGGACAGGCCGTAGCCGAACGGGAACATGACGGTGTCGTCGTAGTTGATCAGACCTTCGTCGGCGGCGGTCTCATAGAACTTGTAGCCAACGTAGATGCCTTCGACGTAGTTGACGAACGTCGGGGTCACCGTGACCTTGTCGCCACTGAAGCCCATGTAGGAAGCAGCGAGATCATCCGCATTGTCGTAAGTGAACTTGCCGTTCGTGCCGACGGACGAAGCGTTGCCGGCGGCGGTGCCATCGGTGTTGTTGAACACAGCGGTCTTGGTCAGGTCCTTCGCGAACGTGTCGGAGGTCTTGCCGGACGGATTCACATCGCCGGCGAGCACCTCACCCAGTGCGGAGAAGCCGGTCTGGCCGGCCGGCGGGCACCACAGCACGGACTTGATCTGCGGATACTGGGACAGGAAGTCGAACTGGAACGCGTTGGCGCCGTTGTAGACGAGCGTCACCTTCTTGAAGTTGCTGGTGACCAGGTCGATCATGTCACGCTCGGTCTTCGACAACTGAAGGAAGCTCTCACCCTTCTGGAAGTCGTCATAATCCTTGGAGTTGTTCTTGTAGGTGATACCCTTCGCCTTCATGTCCGTCGGCAGGTCCGCGCCCTCGCCGCCGACACGGGTCAGCACGACCACGGCCTCGTCCGAGAAATCCTTCGCGTCGGAGACCAGCTTGTCGGAGTACTGCTTGGCCGGCACCTCGGGCAGGGTCCAATCCTGAGCGAACATGCCGACCTCAGGACGATCCTTGCGGTAGTCCGTGTACAGCTTGCTCAGCTCCGTATTGGTCTTCAGGCCAGCCTGCTTCATGCCGTCAAGCAGGGAGACGGTCTTGTACTGCTTCGACATGGAGCCGGAGCCGGTGCCGCCGTAGACGGGGTTGGTGGAGCCCCAGCCGAACACGTTGACCTTCTTGCCGGACAGCGGCAGGTTGGAATCGTCATTCTTCAGCAGGGTGACGGCCTCCGACTGCACATCCTTGGCCAGCTCGTTGGCCTTGGAAACCGTGGCGTCGGACAGCGTGTACTTGGTGATGGTCGCATTGTTGAGCAGCGTGGAAAGCGGACCGGTCAGCATCATGGACACGGCCACGACGATGCCGACGAGCGCCACCAGCCAAGATTCGGAATGGACGATCTTACGGGTCGCCACTTCCTTGACCGTCTTCTTGTTGACGGCAAAAGTGATAATCAGCGCGAGCACGAACAGCACGCCAATCGCAATAAGGTACGGCGTCAATGAGCCGATGACGTTCATAACGTCAGCCATGTTGATTTGCAGCATGGTCTGCCTCCTCCTTGATTCTCATAACCAAACGACACGTAGGCTCCGATGCCTTTATCGGAACCGCGAAACCATTCAACACTGCCCCGCATCTCATGGTTTCGGTGAAGTGGCTGCAGATGCGTGCGGCAAGTGAAGACACTTCTTCATGTCGATGATTCGATTTCATCAGACTTCAACGTGCGGCACATGGCGTTTTCCCCAGCCTGTCAATTCGCGTGCATAATCTGCACGCCAAGTACGATGGAAGTATGAGCGACTTAAGCGCATTGAATCTGGAAGCAGGCAGCCTGGTTGGCGGCTACACGTTGATTTCCCGGCTTGGTTCGGGTGCCATGGGCTCGGTATGGCGTGTGCGGGACGATGGCGGCCATCAATATGCGATGAAGATTTTGCGCGATTCCCTCTCCGACGACGATTCCCCGCAGCAGCAGCGCGACGAGTTGACCGCACGCGAGCGCCTGCGCAGGGAGGCGATGGCGTTGCAGAAGGTGCGGCATCCGGGCGTGTGCGGCATTGTGGATATGGAACTTGACGACGCGTTGGCTTTTATTGTGACCGAGTTGATCGAAGGCAAGAATCTGCGTGAGGATGTGCGCGTCAATGGCCGATATGTGGGCGACGATTTGGAACGGCTGGCACGCAAGCTGATTGAGGCGGTGCGTGCCGTGCATGCGGCCGGCATCGTGCACCGCGATATCAAGCCGACGAATGTGATGGTGTCGAGCACCGGCCCGGTATTGGTGGATTTCGGCATCGCTATGGGCGAAGGCGAAAGCCATGTGACGCGTACCGGTCTGGTGATGGGCACGCCGGGGTTCATCGCGCCGGAAATCATTGATGGCGCGGAATCGGATGAAATGACCGATTGGTGGTCGGTGGCGAGCGTATTGGCGTTCGCCGCTACGGGTGAGCCGGTGTTCGGCACGAAGCCGATGATGACCGTGTTGGAACGTGCGGCGGCAGGCAGCGCCAATCTTGCGGGACTTCCTGCGGGCACGATGGCCGCGTTCCGTTCGGCGCTTAATCCGGATCGGACGAAGCGGTGCACGCCGGACGATTTGCTGCAGGCAATCGCCGTGGATGCGTTGAATCCGCAGGCGTGGGTTGCGGCCGACAATGGTGGCGCAGCGGATGGCGATACGGAGGCGATGCCCCCTTTTGTTGAATCGCCCGACAATCCGCGCACGTTGTGGCGATTGCAGGACGACATAACCGGCGAAAACGCCATCGGCACGCGCACGATGCCAAGGCTCAGCGAAGCAACGCAGGCGATCGGGCAGCCCGATGTGAGCGCAACTCAAGTAATCGGGAAACAAGTGACCAGCCAATCCGACGCGAGCGCAACGCAGGTGATCGCACCTGTTGACGATGCCGAGACCAGCGTGCTTTCCGACGCACTTCCCAACGTGGACAGCACGCGCACGATGCCGCAATCGCAAGGCACGCGGGCGATGCCGACAGGCACGCAGGTAATGCCGCAATCCATGCCGTCAACACAAATGCTGCCGGCCCAGAACGCATGGAATCCAGCGGAAGCGCCGACGCAAGTCGACCCGACCATCAAACCCGCGTTGCAACGCATCGCCATGCGGCAGCCACCGTCCGTCATACCGCAGGCCACGGTGGCCGCGGCGCAGCAATCGCCCGCAATGTCATTCCCGCCGGTACCCGGTATGGATGGGCCGAACGTTGCGGAAGCACCCAATCCCGCCGATGTGAAGCGTGGCGCGATGTTGGGCCGGGGCATGCTCCCCTGCGCGCTGATGGCGATTCCCGTGGCCGTCTGCGGACTGTTCTCACTGTGGACGGCGATGGCAGCCGCGTTGCTGTTCGCCTGTGCGCTGGCCACCATCGGATTCAACACGGAGGCGCAGCTCGAGCGCGAAGGCAAACGTGGCGGCGAGAAGAAAAGTTCCGACTGGCTGCTGCGATTGGCGGGACTGCCCTGGCACATCGTGAAGGGCTTCGGCGTCGCCATCGTGCGGACGCTGATCATGTTGGCCGTGGCCGCGCTGGGTTTGTCGCTCACCACGGTCGTGCTGCAGCTTCCGTATGCCGTGATGGATACGTGGATATTTGGATTGACGATTCCGATGCCGACGCTGCTTGGCGGTCCGCTTTCCGAAAGCGGGCTGGCGCAGGCTGCGTTCTGCGCGATCGGCTGGCTTGTGGCCGTGGCCGCTCCGGGCGCGATCGTACTGCGATTGGGCAGCGGCGCACTGCGTAAACAGCCGTATCTGCGCCACTTGAGCGAGCTGCCGACGCAATCGCAAGGCAATACGGAATTCCCGGCGAATCGATAGCAAGGCATCGCTAGTATGGTGCCCAGCATAACAACGTGAGGTCGAAAGGAATATCGATGGCCCAGAACAGCAAGGATGCGCAGAAGCGTACCAGCCGCGCCGAGCGTAGGGCCGCTGAGGCCGCGGCGATGAAGGCGCGCGCCGAGCAGATGGAGAAGGAACGCAAGCAGCAGACGATCATCGGCGGCATCGTGGTGGCGGTGCTGGTGATTCTGGTGGCGATCGGCGCGTTCACCGTGTACCACAACATGCATAAGAAGGCCGAAACGAAGGCTTCCACCGAAACCGTGCAGGAAGCGTACACGGCGTTGCAGAAAGTGAAGAACACTCCGAAGCTCGTCGATAAGAAGGGCGGCCTGCTGATTTCCAAGAACGGCTACGGCAAGGCTGTGGAGGGCGCGCCGACCGTCGAGCTCTACATGGATTTCCTGTGCCCGGGCTGCGGCAACCTGCACCGCCAGTTGGACGCCGACCTGCAGAAGATGGTCGATGCCGGCCAGATCAATCTGGACCTGCATTTCATGGCGTTCATGGACCGTTGGTCCACCGACGAGTATTCCAGTCGCGCGGCGAACGCGGCCATCTACCTGGCCGAGCATGACAGCGACCCGAACCATCTGATCTCCTTCCTGGAGAAGGTCTACGCCGAGGATTTCCAGCCGGAGGAAGGCTCCGCATACAAGTCGGTGAGCGACGCCAGGATCAAGGAGCAGATGATCGCCGCGGGTGTTTCCAAGGATGTTGCGGACAAGGCGTTTGGCCGCGATTATCAGGAATGGCTTGATGCGATCGACACTTACACGCCGAAGCGTTCCGAACTGTGGCATCAGTCCGGCAGCTACAAGGGCAGCATGACCACGCCGACCATGATCATCAACGGCAAGTATTGGGATATGGACCAGCTGACCACCGCCCAGACGACGGTTAAGGACGGTCTGTTGGAATCGATCGGCCTGAAGGACAGCGAAGTCGGCGTTGCCGGCAAGATGCCGTCCATCGGAGCCAAGAAGGGACCGATTTCCGTCACCACGGGCGAATAACCCCTTACGGGCAGCCGGCGTGTCTCAACCCGCAATACTAAGTTGACTGCGGTGGAAGCGCTGGTTATGCTATTCATCGTTCCTCTGTTGTTTTCATAGCAAAAGAGGACATGCCTCCTTAGCTCAGATGGCCAGAGCGGCCGCCTTGTAAGCGGCAGGTCGTCGGTTCGATCCCGACAGGAGGCTCGAACCCGTATGACGGGCTTGGACCTCTTACCATGGGTAAGTGCTCCAGAAGTCTTCCCCCAACTTGAGACTTCTGGCAAAGCGGACGAGACGTCCCCCAACCTGTCTCGTCCGACCGGGGGCAGGACATCCCCTTCTCTCCTGCCCCCTTTTTATTTTTCGCTTTTCGTACCTGCTTTCAAAAATGTGGCGGTATGGATAAAACCATCGGAAAGCACGGCGACCGTTCCAGCTGAGCCGTTACAATAACGGCGTTGTAGGCAGCGCTGAAAAGAGGATAAATGACGAGAAGGTGGACCCCTCGGAGATTCGTGACGCTTCGTCGTGTCCGCGTCATGGCATGCGTGGCCTCATTGACTTTGACTTCGGCGTTGGCGTTTGGTGTGGGCGCGCGCAAATCCGTGGCGTTGACCGTCAATGGGGAGACCACCACGGTGACCACATATGCGATGAGCGTGGACCGTCTGCTGCAGGAGCAGGGCGTGAAAGTCAAAACGCACGACCTGGTGGAATCGACCAGCCCGACCAGCATGCTGAAGAACCATGATGTGGTGAACGTGCAGAGCGCATACCAGACCACCATCACCATCGACGGCCAGGAAGTGCCGTTCTGGACGGTCGCGTCCAGCGCCGAGCAGTTGCTGGACTTCTTCAACCAAAACGAAACCGAAGCGGCGAAAATCACCGTCAATATCAGCAACGTCTACAACAAGCTCACCGGCGGTCTCATCATCAACCAGAAGGGGCCCGTCACCGTCATCGCGGACGGGAAAAGCTCGGTGGCGCCGAACGGCAAGCTGCCCGCTGCCTCCATTCTTGACGCCAAAGGCATCACGTTGGGCAAGGAGGATCGCGTCAGTGTCGAAAAGGACGACAAGACGACCATTCTGCGCGTCCGCCGCGTGACGCATGGTGAGGAGACCCGCACGAAGGAAGTGCCGTTCGGCACGCAGACCATCATCGACCCGAACCTGCAGCCGGGCGAAGTCACGGTACGGCAGGAAGGCGAAAACGGCGAAATCCAGCAGACGTACGCCGTCACCTACGTGGATGGCGTGAAGGAAAGCGAGACGCTGACCGGAGAGAAGACCACGAAAATCGCCATCGACAAAGTCATTGCGGTCGGACCGGAAAAAACTACGGACGATACCGACAAATCCGACAAATCCGACAACAGCGGCAACGGCAACAGCAACGGCGATAACGGCGATTCCGGCAAGACGGACGACGGCAAGAACGATTCGGGTAAGAACGACTCGAATAAAAACGACAATAAGTCCGATTCGAACAAGTCCGATTCCGACAAAACCGATTCGAACAAGTCGGATTCCTCGGATAAGAACAATTCGAACAACAACTCGAATAACAATTCCAACAACACCAAGAAGGACGATCCGGCACCGACCCCCACACCAACCCCTGCACCGCAGCCGACTCCCGCACCCCAGCCCAAACCGCAGCCCACGCCGCAGCCGAGCAATCCTTCCGCAGGCTGCCGCTTGTACCATCCTTCCGCGGCACAGGCACAGGCCTACGCTTCCGGCGCGGCGGCGCAGCGCGGCTGGACCGGCCAGAACTGGACGGATCTGGTCAAACTCTGGAATCGCGAATCCGGATGGAGCTGGAGCGCGGAAAACGTGTATTCGGGCGCATACGGTATTCCACAAGCGTTGCCGGGCAGCAAAATGGCCACGTTCGGCGCGAATTGGAAGGACGATGCCGCCGTGCAGATCGACTGGGGTCTGAGCTACATCGCACAGCGGTACGGCAGCCCGTCCGCGGCGTGGCAGCACTCCGAACAGACCGGATGGTACTGATCCGGCTAATCGCCAACGATTTTCGTACCGGCATGAACGGATAATGAGGGAATGACAGAAGAGGGAATGACGGAAAACGTGAACGAGCATACGCAGGGCCATTTGCTGGGGGCGGCCGACATCCGACGCATCGCCGCCGACGCGGGTATCAGCCCGACGAAGAAATTCGGGCAGAATTTCGTGATTGATCCGGGAACCGTGCGTCGCATCGTGCGCGAGGCCGGCGTGACCGCCGACGACCATGTGCTGGAAGTCGGTCCCGGACTGGGTTCGCTGACGCTGGCGATTCTGGAAACCGGCGCCACGATGACGGCTGTGGAAATCGACCCGCCGGTCGCCGAACGCCTGCCGAAAACCATCGCCGAATTCATGCCGGACGCCGTGGACCGCTTCCGTGTGGTCAACCGCGACGCACTTACCGTCAATCCGGAGAATCTGCCCGATTTCAAGGATGACGATTCCTTCACGCTGGTGGCCAATCTGCCGTACAACGTGGCCACGCCGATTCTGCTCACCCTGTTGGAACGTTTCGACAATCTGGGCACCTTCCTGGTGATGGTGCAGAAGGAAGTGGCGGACCGTTTGAGCGAGAAGCCCGGTTCGAAGATCTACGGCACGCCGAGCGTGAAGCTCGCATGGTACGGCACCGCGGAACGCGTGGGCGTCATCGGCCGCAACGTGTTCTGGCCGGCCCCGAACGTCGATTCCGCGCTGGTGCTGTTCAAGCGCTACCCGGGCGGTCACACCCCCGCCGCGGACAATGCGGACGGTTCCGTGGTGGATCGCGAAACCGTGTTCCGTTTGATCGACGCGGCTTTCGGGCAGCGCCGCAAGACCCTGCACGCCGCATTGAAGAAAATCGTGCCGTCCGAAGCGTTCGAGAAGGCCGGCATCGACCCGACCCGTCGTGGCGAGACGCTCACCATCGACGAATTCGTGGCGTTGGCACGCGCGTTGGATGAGGTGTTCGCGTCATGAGCACCATTGATTCGCCCGCCATCGGAACGGCCACCATCAACGCCGTCAGCGTGGACTGCCCGGCGAAAACGAATCTGACCCTGCATGTGGGCCCGTCGCATGCCGAATGGGGCGGCCGTCATGAACTCGACACCATCTATTGCGCGGTCGGCGTATACGACACCGTCACCACCACGCGTAAAGCGCCGGGAAGCGGCTTCTCGCTGAATCTCGAGGGCGCGTATCTGGGCGACCTGGCCTCTTCCGGCAGCGATATGCGCCGCAACCACGCCGTGCTGGCATTGTTCGCCATGGCCGAAGCGAGCGGCCACGAGCCGGACGTGGCGTTGAACATCGACAAGCGCATCCCCGTCGGCGCGGGCATGGCCGGCGGTTCCGCCGATGCGGCGGCGACGATTCTGGCATTGAACACGTTGTGGGATCTCGATTGGCCGATCGAACGCCTGCAGGAAGTCGCGGCCACGCTGGGCGCGGACATGCCGTTCTGTCTGACCGGCGGTTACGCGCGCGGCACCGGTTTCGGCGAACGCATCGAACAGCTTGATGACGATGGCGATATCGTACGCGATCTTACGGAACGTGGGTTTACCGGCCATCTGCTGGTCGGCGCATACCGTGCGGAACTGCGCACGCCGGAAGTGTATGCCACATTCGATCAGATCGGTGCCGGCGATGGCGATGAGAACCACCTGCAGAAGGCGGCGGTCTCCCTGCATCCGCGTAGCGGACAGGCGATCGAGGAAGCCTTGCGTGCGGGAGCCAGCCAGGCGTTCGTCTCCGGTTCCGGCCCGTCCGTCATCGCGTTCGTGCCGACGGAGGATGCGGCGGACGCCGTGCAGCGGGCATGGCAGGACAGCCGTTGCGTCGATCGCATCATCGCCACGAACGCCCCAGCCCGACCGATTGTGCATATCACCGCATGACACATATCACCGCATGACAGTAAAGTTGATGGCAATTGGTTTGTTCAAAAGGAATTCGTAAATGACCCAGGCTAACGACGAGCGCGCCGCGCGCAAAGAGTACATTCGCCGCCGTCAGAAGACGGTGTTCAGCATCGTCGGAGCCGTCATGGTGGTCGCCATGGTGGTGTCCCTGCTGTTCTTTTTCCATGTCGGAGGCCTGGGCAACGTCAAGTCGGCCGCCGTACAGCCGAACTACGGCCAGCAGGCACCGTGCCCCATCAAGGAAGCCGACGGCAACAAGGCCAAGTATGTGGAGAATCGCAACATCACGCTGCGTGTGCTCAACGGCACGAAGTTCTCCGGCTTCGCCAAGGCGGTGAGCGACGCGTTGCAGAACCGCGAGTTCAACCCCCAGACGCCGGGCAACTACACCAAGAAGGTGGATCGCACGATGATCGTCTTCGGCAAGAACGGCGTGAATCAGGCGTACACCGTGGCAAGCAATTTCACCGATGCCATGCTGGTTATGGACGACCGTCAGGACCAGCTGATCGACGTCATCGTGGGCGCCACGTTCGACAATCTGCAGGATACGAAGAAGGTTCCCGCCGCAGGCAAGGCGATCACCGGCATCCAGGGCTGCGTCGCGGTGGACAAGATGACCGACCTGCCCAAGGCGCCCGAGCATGATGCGGTGAATCCGCAAAGCTGACCGCCAATCGAAATCGATATAGGCAATATGAAAAACCCGCGCTCCCCCAATCGGGAACGCGGGTTTTCGTATTCGAGCTGTTCCAAGCACACTGTTCCATGCATGCGGCGAAACCACCGCATGTCAATCGCTATTCGCCCTGCTCCTTGTACCAGCGTTCCAGCTCGGCAACGGCCACGTCACGCTCCACCGGACCGTTATCGAGGCGGTATTCCAGCATGTGCTTGTACGCCTTGCCGACCATCGGGCCTGGTTCGATGCTTAGCAGCTGCATGATCTCGTCGCCGTTGAGGTCAGGACGGATCGCGTCGAAGTCTTCCTTTTCTTTCAGGTCGCGTACACGCTGTTCCATCTCGTCCATGGCCGCCGAGAACATCATGGCCTTGCGCTTGTTCTGTGTGGTCGTGTCGGCGCGCGTAAGGCGGTTCAGACGCTCGTACAGCGGGCCAGCGTCCTTGACGTAGCGGCGGACCGCGGAATCCGTCCACGGCTCCTCCACGTAGCC
>ERZ779885.3990-NODE-3990-length-11880-cov-4.950359_pt1 | contig 11880 bp, 9 predicted proteins | sample MGYA00511554_ERZ779885 | MGnify/ENA primary metagenome ERZ779885 (study PRJEB29588, sample SAMEA2160998) | human gut metagenome | biome: human gut; feature: human-associated habitat; material: faeces | place: Denmark | collected 2008/2010 ... | reverse complement strand
CCCGCCGGATTCGGCCCGCCTGCGGCGCGGCTTTTCAGCAGATAAACAAACGCCCGAGGAGGTTTAGCATGAAAATCAATCAACATTATCTCTCTCTTGAGGAGAGCTATCTTTTCTCCGAGATCGCCCACCGCGTCTCCCGCTATACAGAGGAGCATCCGGAGGCCGATGTCATCCGCATGGGCATCGGCGACGTGACGCTGCCGCTGTGTGATGCAGCGGTCAAGGCGCTGCACGAAGCTGCCGACGATCAGGCAAAAAAGGAAACGTTCCACGGTTACGGCCCCGAGCAGGGGTATGACTTTGTGCGCGAGGCCGTGAAAAGCTACTATGCTTCTTTCGGCGTCGAGGTGGACGCCGCGGATATTTTTGTCGGCGACGGGGCCAAGAGCGACGTCGGCAACATTCTCGATCTCTTTGACGAAGACAACACCGTCCTCATTCCCGATCCGGTCTATCCGGTCTACCGCGACACCAATCTGATGGCGGGCCGCCGCATCGTCTATCTTGACGCAAACCGTGAGAACGGCTTTCTTCCCATGCCGAATCCAGAGCAAAAAGCTGACATCATCTATCTGTGCTCCCCCAACAACCCGACAGGAGCGGTATACAGCCGCGAGCAGCTGACCGAATGGGTGCGGTATGCCAACGCGCAGGACGCCGTCCTCCTCTTCGACGCGGCCTACGAGGCGTTTGTGCAGGATCCCTCTCTGCCGCGAAGCATCTTCGAGATTGAAGGCGCACGCAACTGCGCGATTGAATTTTGTTCTCTTTCGAAGACAGCGGGCTTTACAGGCATGCGCTGCGGCTATACGGTCATTCCGGGCTCCCTCACGCGCGGCGGAGCCTCCCTTCGCGCCATGTGGCTGCGCCGCCAGACAACGAAGTTCAACGGCGCTTCCTATCCGGTGCAGCGCGCCGCGGCGGCCGTATTCTCGCCCGAGGGTCTTGAGGGCTGCCGGAGAAACCTTGCCGTCTACCGCGGGAACGCCCTGCTCATCTCGAATACGCTCCGCGAACTCGGGATCTGGCACGTCGGCGGCGTGAATTCTCCGTATATCTGGATGCAGTGTCCGAATGCTATGAGCTCGTGGGATTTCTTTGATCTTCTGCTGGAAAAGGCGCACATCGTCGGCACGCCCGGCAGCGGCTTCGGCAAGAACGGAGAAGGCTTTTTCCGTCTGACAGCCTTCGGATCTCCTGAGGCAACACAGGAGGCTATGGAACGCCTGAAAAAGCTTTTGGGCTGATCGCCCCGTGAGCACTACAGTGATTTGACTATATTTTAAATTGTTACTGCATTATGAACTCAAAATCCTCCTGCTTGGCAAAAGAGCAAGCAGGAGGTTTTTTCAGATACAATCTAAAAAATTGTTAGATTGCACAGGTGAAAAACAATTTGTGAAGATTTGTTTTTGCAATATTCAATTTATAAAATTGCAAAATGTAATTGACTTTTTGAGCCGCACGAGCTATAATACATCATGAAGCAAGGGTGCTGCGGGAAAGAAACCGCAGCACCCTTCTTTTGTTTTTTGAATGCATGGCCATGCGTTTGACACTGTAAATTCAGGAGGGATTTCAATGGGACTGAGCTATGTATCCGCTGACGTCATTTGGGTCCTGCTCGGCGCGGCGCTCGTCTTCTTCATGCAGGCAGGCTTCGCCATGGTGGAGACCGGATTTACACGGGCCAAAAACGCAGGCAACATCATTATGAAAAACCTGATGGACTTTGCCATCGGTACCCCCATCTTCTGGTTCTTCGGCTTTGGCCTGATGTTCGCCGGTACCGGCTCGCTGATCGGCGGGCTTGACTTCTTCATTCAGGGCGACTACAGCTTCATGGGACTTTCCGTCCCGCTGTGGGCCTACGCGATCTTCCAGACCGTCTTCTGCGCCACCGCGGCAACCATTGTCTCCGGCGCAATGGCGGAACGCACCAAATTCATCTCCTACTGCATCTACAGCGCCGTGATCAGTGCGTTTATCTATCCTGTCTCCGGTCACTGGATCTGGGGCGGCGGCTGGCTCGCCCAGCTCGGCTTCCATGATTTCGCAGGCTCCACCGCAGTACATATGGTCGGCGGCGTGGCAGCTCTTATCGGCGCGAAAATCCTCGGGCCCCGTATCGGCAAATACGACAAGGATGGCAAGCCCCGCGCCATTCCCGGCCACAGCCTGACGCTCGGCGCACTTGGCGTATTCATCCTCTGGTTCTGCTGGTTCGGCTTTAACGGCTGCTCAACCATCTCCATTTCCAGCGACGAGAGTATGATAGCCGCCGGACGTATCTTCTTCACCACCAACCTTTCCGCCGCTACCGCGACAGTTGCCGTCATGATTATTACCTGGATCCGCTACAAGAAACCCGACGTCTCCATGACGCTCAACGGCTCCCTTGCGGGCCTTGTGGCCATTACTGCCGGCTGCGATGTGGTCACTCCCGTCGGCGCGTTCTTCATCGGCCTGATCGCCGCCTTTGTCGTGGTTTTCGGCATTGAATTTATCGACAAGGTACTCAAGATCGACGATCCTGTCGGCGCAATCGGTGTGCATGGTTTCTGCGGCGCGACCGGTACCCTGCTGACCGGCCTCTTCGCCTACTACCTGACCGACGACGCGGGCAACCCGCTCGGCCTGTTCTACGGCGGCGGCTTCTCCTTCCTCGGCACTCAGGCGCTCGGCGTAGTATCCGTCATCGCATGGGTTGCTGTCACCATGACAATCGTGTTCACTGTGATCAAGAAGACTGTCGGCCTGCGCGCCAGCCGTGAGGAAGAGGTCCGCGGCCTGGACGTCACGGAGCACAACCTCGTCAGCTCCTATGCCGACTTCCTGCCGATGCCTCCCCAGGTGCTGACCGGCGAAACCGAGAACGCCACCTCCGTTCTGCTGCAGAATCACGATTCTCCCTCTGCCGCACCCGCCATTCAGCCCGCTGCGACCGAGGCGAAGCTGACAAAGCTCTCCATCCTCTGCCGTCAGGAAAGCTTCTCGCAGCTTAAGGAGGCCATGAACGCAATTGGCGTGACCGGCATGACTGTCACCCAGGTACTCGGCTACGGCCTGCAAAAGGGGCGCGACGCCTACTACCGCGGCGTCAAGCTCGACGATGCAAAGCTTCTGCCGAAGGTGAAGGTAGAAATTGTCGTGAGTAAGGTCCCTGTGGAAACGGTGATCGAAGCTGCCCGCGAAGCGCTTTACACCGGCCGCGTGGGAGACGGCAAAATCTTCGTCTACAACGTGGAAAACACGGTTCGGATCCGCACCGGAGAACAGGGCTTCGATGCTCTGCAGGGCGAAGACTGAACCACATACAGAAAAGCCCGGACTGGGAAAGCCCGGGCTTTTCGCCGTCCGCGCTGCGACGGGTCCGTATCATGGAAAAAGGAGCGGAACCTCCCGTCCCTGAAGCAGACACGTGCGGCACAACAGAAGAAATCGGAAAGGAAGCGGAAAAGCGATGAGAAAAATCAACGAGGAATGCGGTGTGTTCGGCGTCTACCGTGAGGAGGAGGCTCCCCTGCTGACCTACTTCGGCCTGCACGCCCTTCAGCACCGCGGGCAGGAGGGGGCGGGAATCGCCTGCGCCGATGGGCGGGACATCGCCTGCCGCAAGGGCTGCGGCCTGCTGACCGAAGTCTTCCACACGGAAAATCTCGCGGAATTGCACGGCCACAGCTGTATCGGTCACGTACGCTACGCGACAGCGGGCGGAAACGAACTGGAAAACGTACAGCCGCTTGTCGCACGTTCCTATCTCGGCAGCGTGGCAGTGGTGCACAACGGGCAGATCGTAAACGCGGCTGCTTTGCGGCGCGAACTTGAGGAGAAGGGAAGCATTTTCCGCGGCACAAGCGACAGCGAAATCATCCTGCATCTGATCCAGGGCGGAACGGGAACGCTGCTCGAGAAAATTGAGGCTGCCTGCCGCCGCCTGGAAGGGGCGTTCAGCTTCCTGATTCTGACCGAAAAAAATCTCTACGCTATCCGCGACAAAAACGGGATTCGCCCGCTTTCCATCGGCCGTACAGCCGGAGGCAGCTGGTGCGTAAGCAGCGAGACATGCGCGTTCAGCATGATCAACGCGCGGTTTGTGCGCGATGTGGAACCGGGAGAAATCGTCAAATTTTCCGCCTCCGGCGCGGAATCCTTCTTCTACGCCCAAGACTGCGCGCACCGGCTGTGCGCCATGGAGTACATCTATTTTTCCCGCCCGGACAGCACACTTGAGGGACTGAGCGTGCACGCAGCGCGCAAGGAGACAGGACGGCGGCTTGCACGGCTTGAAGAAAACGCGGAATTCGCCGATATCGTTGTCGGCGTGCCGGATTCCTCCCTCTCCGCGGCAATGGGTTACAGCGAGGAGCTCGGGCTTCCCTACGAAATGGGACTCATCAAAAACAAATACACGGGACGCACCTTCATCCAGCCGACACAAAAGCTTCGCGACACCGGCGTGCGGATGAAGCTCTCGGCAAACCAGCCCGTTGTCGAAGGAAAGCGCGTGGTGCTCGTAGACGACTCCATCGTGCGCGGCACGACGTCGCGGCGGATTGTAACGCTTCTGCGCGAGGCGGGAGCGTCTGAGGTACACGTGCGCATCGCCTCCCCTGAGATGAAATTCCCGTGCTTTTACGGTGTGGATACCTCAACGCGCGCGGAACTCGCGAGCGCCAATCACCCGGCGGATGAACTGTGCCGCCTGCTCGGGGCAGACTCGCTGCGCTTTCTTCCTGAACCGGAACTGTGCGGCGCATGCGGCGGGGATGGTCTGTGCCGTGCATGCTTTACAGGAAAATATGTAACTCCTCTGTACGACGGTATGGAGCGTCCCAAGGACTGGGAAGCCCAGCAGTAAGCGGGCAGGCCACCCGGCCTGCCGCAAATATATTCAAAAACAACGTACGAAAGCGATCCTGAAAGGAAGCCCGAACAGCTTCTTTTCAGGGTCGCTTCTCTTTGCTGCTTCTGATTTTAAGCAAGTATCTTTTTCCCAGGCTGAGCCCGGGTCTCCGCTGCCGCTCCGGGTGCCGTGCGCCGGGGCGCACAGAATGGGCGCCGACCGAAGCGGACACGACGACTGGTGCTAATTCGCTCCCCACTGGGGAGCCGCACCGCACTTCGCGTCCTGTACTCAACTTTTTCTTTTGTCTTGCCGCTCGCGATTGGGGGGATCTGTTCTGTCACCGCTATGCGGCAGTGCAGTTACTGCAAAAGCGGAAAGCCTTTATTTCTTTTGCTTCCAAGCCGCCTCAATGAAAGCACGGAAAATGGGGTGCGCGCGATTGGGGCGGGATTTGAACTCGGGATGATACTGTACGCCGACAAAAAACGGATGTCCGGGAAGTTCCACAGCCTCGACGAGCCGCTTGTCCGGCGAAAGTCCGCTGAATCTAAGCCCCGCCGCTGCCAGCGTATCCCGGTAAACGTTACTGACCTCGTAACGGTGACGGTGACGCTCAATGATGGACGCTTCTCCGTAAATCTCCCGCAAACGGCTGCCCTCCTGCAGTTCGCACGGATAGCCGCCGAGACGCATGGTGCCTCCCTTCGGCAGATTGCCGCGCTGATCCGGCATCAAATCGATAACGGCCTGCTCGGAAGCGGGCGCGAACTCACGCGAATGAGCCTCCGCCAGTCCGGCACAGTCGCGTGCAAACTCAATGACGGCAATCTGCATGCCGAGACAGATTCCGAAGTACGGTACACCGTTCTCCCGTGCGTAACGGGCCGCGGCGATCATTCCTTCAATCCCGCGCTCGCCGAAACCTCCCGGAACAAGAATGCCGTCGGCGCCAGCGAGCACCTTGGCAGGCTCCTGCGTCTCAAGCAGCTCAGACTCCACCCATTTGAGGTTCACCCGCACACCGTTTTCATAACCGCCGTGGCGCAATGCCTCCGCAACAGAAAGATAGGCGTCGTGAAGCTGGGTGTACTTGCCGACAATAGCAACCGTCACGCTCTTTTCCGCATTGGCAATCCGCCCGCACAGCGCCCGCCAGTCCGCGAGAGCGGGCTCCGGAGCATCGAATCCAAGACGTTTGCAGACAATCGCGTCGAGACCGGCCTCATGAAGCATCAGCGGCACGTCATAAAGACTGCCGAGCGTCTGGTTCTCCACCACGCAATCCGGTTCGACGTCGCAGAACAGAGCGATCTTCTGCCGGATGCCGTCCTCGAGCGGCTCATCGCACCGGGCGATAATCACATCCGGCATGATGCCCATGCCCTGCAGCTCGCGCACCGAATGCTGTGCGGGTTTTGTTTTGTGCTCGCCGGAGCATTTGAGATACGGAACCAGGACGACGTGGAGAAACAGGCAGTTGTGCCGCCCGATTTCCCGGGAAATCTGCCGGATAGCCTCCAGAAACGGCTGGCTCTCAATATCGCCGATTGTTCCTCCAATTTCCGTAATCACAACATCCGCGTCCGTGTATTTGCCGAGACCGTAAACAAACTCCTTGATCTCCCCTGTCACGTGCGGGATCACCTGCACGGTGCTGCCGAGGTATTCACCGCGGCGCTCCTTGTTCAGCACATTCCAATATACGCGACCCGAAGTCAAATTGGAAAGCTTGTTGAGATTCTCGTCAATAAAGCGTTCATAGTGCCCCAGATCGAGGTCCGTCTCCGCACCGTCCTCCGTAACGAACACCTCGCCGTGCTGGTACGGACTCATTGTACCGGGATCGACATTCATATACGGGTCCAGCTTCTGCGCCGCAACGCGCAGGCCGCGCGCCTTGAGCAAACGGCCGAGAGAGGCGGCTGAAATCCCCTTTCCGAGCCCTGAAACAACGCCGCCCGTCACAAAAATATATTTTGCCATACGATTCTTTCCTCCGATCGCTTCGCGCGTCCTCCCCGAAACCGAGGAGGACGCGGAACTGTATTCTGCTGTTTTCTCCCGGAATAAAGGAGCCTATAAAGGTATTATTTCCCGCTGTCTCCGTAATTCTTCAGAACGCGCGCAGATGGATCGTCAACGCGGCATCCTTCCCACTCCGGGTTCGGCATCCAGAAGCCGGGAATCATATCGCCCTGGCCGGGATAATACCGCTCAAAAATCCGGCGATACAGCAGCGATTCCTTTGTAAACGGCGGGAACGGCGTGAAAGCGGAGCAGGCATCGCGCCATGCGTCTCCGGGATAACGTCTCTCGGCATACGCTTTGAGATCATCCACCATGCTGTGGCCGACAGCGTCGCTGAACGCAGCTTTTTCACGCCACAGGATTTCCTCCGGAAGCCAGTCGCCCTCAAACGCCTTGCGGAGCAGATACTTGCCCTTCCCATACCGGTTCATTTTAAGCTCCGGATCGATGCTCATAACGTAACGGACAAATTCCAGATCCCCAAACGGAACGCGCGCCTCGATCGAGTTGTCAGCGATACAGCGGTCGGCCCGCAGAACGTCGTACGCGTACAGCTCGCGGACGCGTTTGCAGCTCTCCTCCTGGAACGCCTCGGCCGAAGGAGCAAAATCAGTATACTTGTAGCCGAAAAGCTCATCGGAAACCTCGCCCGTGAGCAGAACGCGCACATCCGTATGCCGGCGAATCTCACGGCAGAGCAGATACATTCCCATACTCGCCCGGATCGTCGTGATGTCGTAGGTTCCAAGGCGTGAAATCACTTCGGGGAGCGCCTCCTCCACCATTTCCGGCGTCATGTAGAATTCCGTATGCTCCGCGCCGAGATAATCGGCGACCTGGCGCGCGTATTTAAGATCAATGGCGTCCTTCTCCATCCCCACGGCAAAGGTGCGGATTGGCTTTTTGCTCTGCTTCGCCGCAATCGCACAGACAAGCGAACTGTCCAGACCTCCCGAAAGCAGAAAGCCGAGCGGCGCGTCGGCGTCCAGGCGCTTTTCCACCGCCGCAATCAGGCGCTCCCGAATGCCGCGCAGCATCGCGTCCCCCTGATCGGGGCAGGGCGCGTCAAAAGCGGCCGGATCGCGGTAACGGTGAAATTTACCGTCCTGCAAATAGCATCCCGGCGGGAAAGGAAGGATTTCATCCACCCACCCGATCAGGCTGCGCGCCTCGCTCGCAATCGCCAGACCGCCGGATGCGCTGTAGCCGTAAAACAGCGGACGAATTCCGATGGGATCACGGGCTGCAACGACGCCCCCTGTTTCCCCGTCGTAGATCACGCAGGCGAATTCCGCGTCCAAACGGCGGAACATATCCGTTCCATATTCGCGGTAAAGCGGCAGAATCAGCTCGCAGTCAGAGCCGCTCTGAAAAACATAACCTTTATCCTCAAGCTCCCGCTTCATCGGCCGGAAGCCGTACAATTCGCCGTTGCACACTGCAAAGCTGCCGTGAAGGCAGAAGGGCTGCATCCCCTCCGGGGTCAGACCCATAATGGCAAGACGCTGAAATCCAAGAAAACCGCCGTGCGGAAGAGCTACTATTTTTGAATCGTCAGGTCCTCTTTCCTGCGTTCTGGCCAAATAAGCGTCAAACTCCTCCCGTGAGAGGTCCGTCCCAAAGTAAGCTAACACCGTACACATAAGATCCATCGTCCTTTCTTCCCATTTGCTTTCCGATCCTACCGCTTCAACACCGCCGGCGGCACGGCCAAAAAGCGTCAATTACCAGACTGGACGGGGAAAAAGGCCGGTTTTTCATCCTTCCGCTTCATGTTCCACCGCATGGGGATTCCTCCTTCGGCAGGCATAAAAAAAGCGTCCGCGAGAGCCGTTTCCGGCTTCGCGGACGCCTTTGTCCTGCATTAAGCTGTATTTATTATATCCGATCCATTCCCTCCTCTGCAAGCCTATTTTGCAAAAACTTTCCTCCCTTCCTGCAGAAAATTATAGAAAGATCCGCCAAACTCCGGTTATCCCACACGCTCGAGATCATGACGGAGGCGCTCGATAATACGCTTTTCCAGGCGGGATATGTACGATTGTGAAATACCGAGCGTGTCGGCCACCTCCTTCTGCGTGTGCTCGCGCCTGCGCCCGAGACCAAAGCGAAGCTCCATGATTTTCTTCTCCCGTGCAGGCAGACGGGACACCGCCGCAAGCAGCAGGCTGCGTTCCACCTCCTGTTCAATTCCGACATTGACGGCATCCTGTTCGCTGCCCAAAACGTCGGAGAGAAGAAGCTCGTTGCCGTCCCAGTCCACATTGAGGGGGTCGTCAATCGAAACCTCATTGCGAAGCTGCGAGGTCTTGCGCAGAAACATCAGAATTTCATTTTCAATACAGCGTGAGGCGTAGGTGGCGAGCTTGATGTTCCGCTCCGGGCAAAAGGTGTTGACTGCCTTGATAAGGCCGATGGTTCCGATGGAAATGAGATCCTCCATCCCAGCATTGCTCGATTCAAATTTCTTGGCGATATACACCACGAGACGCAGGTTGTGAGTGATCAACGGTTCCCGTGCCCCCTCTGCTCCCTCGCGGATACGCTGCATAATTGCCGCTTCCTCCGCGTGGGTCAGAGGGGGCGGAAGCGTCTCCGGGCCGTTGATATAATGGACTCCCTCCGACAAACCGGCCTGCGCAAAGAGACGCAGCAGGCGAAGACGAACCGCGTGAAGCCACATCGAAAACAGAGCTTTCATATATCCCCTCCTTGCCGCTGCCGGAGAAGCGGCGTCCCCTACGGCCTCCGGCAAGGATCCGGCCCGGGACATTTCCCTCACTCGAGGAGAGACGGATGCAAAAGAGCACTGAACTCCCCCTGTGAAACAGGCTGTGCGCTGACGGCAAGGTATGCCTGCGGCGGCTTCGTAACCCGGCCCGCGCATTCGATCACAAGATCGTCCGGACGAAAAGCCCGCAGCAGTCCGCTTCCGGAGACGGTATGGAACGGAACAAGGCGGCAGCCCTCCTCCTCACGGGGAATCAGAGGAGCAATTGCCGCAGCGTCCGCCACGATCACCGGCGCACCGGAAAACGGCTCCGTCAGGCTGTTGCCCGTGTCGACACGGGCGGAAAACGTGACGCTCGCCTCCCCGCGCGTCGCAGTGACGCGGCACAGCAGAGCCCGCGGCGCTTCCCTGCCAGTCAGCCTCTGGAGGAGACGCACCGCGCCATAGGCCAGCACAGTGGCCGCCAGAAACACAAGGGGTGAAATATCAAAATAAACAACAGAATTTCGGATTAAAATTCCCTGTGCCGACGTCAGGTACCAGAAAACCAGAAGAAAACCCGCAAACGCAAAGCTGATCAGATAAAAAGCTGTCACCGTACGCAGAAGCAGCTTTGGCGTACGCACCGGAAAAGCCGCAAGCACAATCACCGCCGAGGCCGCCAGCCGGCACAGCAGCGCGAGAATATTAGGCATCGGCACAAGAATAACAAGCGAGTAAGCCGCACCGATCGCGGCTCCCGCGAGAAGCCGCAGCCGCCGCACGGAAATTCGGAGGAATTTTGCAACGGAGAGCAGAAGAAAATAATTGATGAACAGGTTCAGTCCCAGCAAAACATCAACATACACCACCTGCACCGTAATTCCCCCTTGCTCAGCCCTGAAGCCGCCCCCGTCCTCATCGGTTTTGCCGCCTTGTTCCGCGGCTGACGGGAAATCAAAGGATCGGAGGAAGCCGTCCTCCTTATTATAGGAGCGGGACAGGCGAGGTTTCTGTCACAAAAAAGAGCCGCGCGCAAAATTGACCGGAAATATCTCGTTCAACCTGCGCGCGGCCCATGCCGCACAGCCGCCTATGTAGCGCGGCGGCCGTTCCCGGCGTCCAATCCGAAACTGATGGACAGAGCCTGATCGACTCTTCCCATGCTCCCGGAGTCCAGTCTTCCCATACGTTCCTTCAGACGGTGCTTATCAATGGTGCGCACCTGCTCAAGAAGAACAATCGAATCGCGGGATAATCCCGTTGTCTGGGAATCGAGCAGAATATGCGTCGGCAGCTTCGCCTTTCCCCGCTGACTGGTGATCGCGGCCGCAATCACCGTAGGGCTGAAGCGGTTGCCCACATCGTTCTGGACAATCAGCACAGGGCGGACTCCTCCCTGCTCCGAACCAACCACCGGACTCAAGTCGGCATAATAAATATCGCCTCTCCGAATAGTCACGATTTTCACGCTCCGCTATGCAATAGATTCGTTCGAACGTGTTATTATTTTTGTCTGATCTCTTTTCGTTTATGCGGGAACGGGATTCTTTTCCCTTCCCTGCTCTATACTATTACCAGCGGCATGCAAATGACAATTTTCTCGTATGGCAGTACAAAAGCGCCGCGGCAATCCCGGAAAATTCCGGAACAACCGCGGCGCAGCCAATCGAATAATATGCCGATCCAAGAGACGGATTACGCCTCATAATCGAAAAAGCGAACCGTCAGGTCAATCTGCGGAACCGACAGTTCGCAGAGACGCCCTGTTTCCGGATCGGCCAGTACCGTATAGCTTTTCCCCTCCAGACTGCCCTCAAGCGAATCGGAGGATACGCCGCTGAGAGCGCCTTTTCGGTGCAGATCGTCCAGATAACGGTTGAGCTGAACGGCAAAGCAGCTTTCGGGAAGAGGGCAGACATCGCTGACCGCCTCCAAGCCGGCAGACGTCTGGGAAAAGAACTCCCCCTGCCAGTGGTAACCGATTTCCGGCGTGCGGATGGTCACAACGCCAAGCCCCTGCCGTTCCACACGGCATTCGTACGTCTTTCCCGCATACTCTACCGCGGCGGAGCAACGAAACGAGAGCAAAAGCTCCTCCTGCGTGATTTTCTGCTCCGCACAGCCCGGCAAAAAGCAGCAGAACAGCAGAAGCAGCAGAGCAAGCAGCCTGCGCATGCCATCCCTCCCAGAGAGGCGTCTCAGCGCCCGATTTCCAGAAACAGTCCGGGAAGCTCTCCAATCAGATCCGCAGGCAGCATCGCCGTCTGCGACAAGCGGGCGGCACAGC